>PJUK01000197.1_pt1 | contig 31041 bp, 30 predicted proteins | sample 1512211 | NCBI WGS metagenome assembly PJUK01 (sample SAMN08177668, study PRJNA422409) | Feces metagenome, whole genome shotgun sequencing project. | reverse complement strand
TCACCCCTCCGGGGCCGCACTAAAGTGCGTTAGCCGCAAGCGGCTTCTGACCGGGCTGGCGTTCCAGCTTGATTTCAACGCTGCATGGCCGACGCGCAGCAGACTTTGAACACGCTCTAAGGCTTCAGTAGCTGATGATCAGCAGCACATCGTCGGTATAGACACCCACCGGTGCATTGGCTTGCCCAGGGTCGAGAATCGCCTGGTAGTTGAAGCTCTGCGAGTTGCCCGTGCCGCTGGCCGTCAGCGGCGAGGCGGCGTTCCAGATCAGGCTGCTGCCGCTGTAGTAGAGGTTGTAGCGGATGTACTGGCTGCCATTTCTCAGGCGCCGCCAGGGCGCCTGGTAGTTCTGCCCATTGTCGAAACTCAGCGTGTAGCCCTCTGTATTGGTGCAGGTGACGGCGAAGGTACGCTGTTGCGCGCTGAACTGGCTGATCAGGGCATTGGCACCGAAGTCGACGTTGGGCAAGGTATCGATGCGACAGGCCTTGCTGACCACCAGGGTGATGGTCAGGGTGGCGAGCGAGCCCGTGCCCCAGTTGGTCGGTGAGCCGCAGATCACCACGCAGTTCTGCGTCAGGCCCGGGCTACGGTTCCAGGCGCAGATATTGAGTGCGCCGACGGTGCAGATCGCCCAGTCCCAGCGCAGGGTGACTGTGGCGGTGTAGGTGCCGGCCGGTATGTTGGGCCCGGGGTTGGTGCGGAAATACAGGCCAATGGCGGTGGCGGTGCTGCCAACGGCCAACAGGTTGATCGCGCCGAGCTGTTGGGGTTGGCCGCTCACCAGGGCCTGGCTGTAGCCGGAGTCCTGATAGATCTGGAAGGGAATCTGGTTGCCTTGGCCATCCTGCAGAGCCAGGGTGCCGGCGTTCTGTAGTGTGACCCTGACGTAAGCGCCAGCCAGCACTTGCAGCAAGCCCGGACAGGACAGGCCCGCACCTGCCGCGGCTTGCTGCTGGGTGGTGCGCAGGCTCAGGGAGTTTGTGCTGCCCAGGTTGACCGCCGCCGCAGAGGTGCTGCAGGCGTGCGCCGGGATGCTTGCCAGCGCGCTGCAGAGCAGGAGCGTACAGGTCAGCAGCCAGCGGGTCATGGTCGGCCGTCCTGCTGCAGGCAGGCAAGGGGGCCAACCACGGCCATTTCCACGGCGCTGTCGTCCAGCGAGAAGCGGCTGCTGCACGTACTGCCATCGGCAAGCTGTGCTTCCAGACGGTTGTCCTTCGCCAGCCCTTCGAAATACAACTGGCCGTCCCAGCCGATATAGGTGCGTTGGCCGCTGGGGCTGTGCAGCACCTGGGTACCGCGTGGCAAGGGCTGTCCCAGGCCGTCGACCAACTGGATGCTGGCTGACAGGCTCATCACCATCGGGAAGGCGAGCAGTGCGCCGCTGCCCTGATGCACGGCGATACGCTTCTGGGTTTCGGAAATCTGCAGGTTGCTCGGCAGATCCAGCAGGTCGACTTCGTATTGGCCGGGGTAGTAGGACGGCACCCAGGGCACCAGCAGGTAACCTGCCGCATCGGTGCGACCAAGCAGCTGGTGCTCGTAGCGTACCGGCACGTCTGAGAAACCCTCGGTACTGACCAATACGAAGGCATCGTCGATCCGGTTGCTGGCGAACATCTGGCCCTGCATGGCCACCAGCGAGCCGCTGACACCACCCCATTGAGTGGTGGTGCCGTCGTTCTCGTAAACGCCTGCCTGCACCTGGGCATGCTGGGTACGCCAGGTCAGGTCGGCCTGGCGGTATTCGCTGTCGCCACTGGCATAGCCGAGGTTCCAGCCCAGGCCTCCATCGCTGGGTGGGTTACGGCTGAAGTTGGCGCGCACCCGTTGATTACCGTTGCTGTCTCGTTCCACGCCCGTGCTCAGGGTGGAGTACAGGTCGAAGGGGATGACCAGCTGGGCTTGAATGGCATGCGAAGAGTCGTCCAACTGGCGGTTGAGGGAGAGAAAGAAGCTGGCGTTGCCCCACAGGCTGCGTGACCAGGACAGGTTGAGCAGACGTGTGCGCTGCCCGCTGTGCTCTTCGCTGGCGAAGTAGCCGATACCGAATGAGCCGAGCCCCTCCGGGCTGAAACTGAAGGTCAGCTGGTCGAGGATCTTGCTCAGCGGGCCGCCAGCCAGGTCGTTGTCCAGTGCATGCGCGACGCTGAGGTCGGCGTAGCCCGAGGTGCGTTGGATGCGCTGCGCGGTGATACCGAAGCGCTGTGCGTAATAGCTGTAGCCGAGGCTGTACTGCTGGCCGTTGCCGATACCGCTGCTCTGGCTCACGGAACTGGTCAGGGTGCCCATCAAACCGAGTCCGAGCGTAGCGCCGACACCGGCCTGGCGCAGGCCTGCGCCGGTTTCGGCATGGCTTTCCAGGGTCAGACCGTCGGTCAGGCCGTAGCGCAGGCTACCGCTGCCGACCAGGCTGCCGTAGGAAAAGTCATCCACACCATAGTTGCGGCGCAGTTTGCCCAGCGACAGGGAAAAGTCAGAAAGGCCCTGGCGCAGCAGGGTATCGGTGACATAGAACGGCACGGTGGTGGAGACCTGGCGGCCCAACACATCCGTGGTCACCAGCGTCGCCGTGCCGGCGCCGCTGATGTAAGGCACGGTGTTGAGGGTGAAGGGGCCGGGACGCAGATCCTGCTGGCCGATGCGGGCGTTGTCGATGAACAGATCCACGGTGCTGGGCACGGCGGCATCGCCATCGAAACGGGGCAGGGGGTAGGTGATCAGATCCGGACGCAGCGAGAAGTTGCGCGAAATCTGCAGGCCACCCACGCGCACCGCGCTGTTCCAGGTCAACGCGCCGGTGATCAGGTCGCCGCCGCTGAGGCTGAGCATGCGCTGCTGGTCATTGAAGCGCCAGGTGGTGTCGTAGCGGGTGTAGCCGTCGCGATAGCCCGGTCCGGAGAAGCTGTAGCGATGGACGCCGGTGTTGGAAATCATGCCGAAACCGTCGAACACCCGCTGTTCCAGCCAGGTATTGGCGTAATGGCCGGCGTTCTCGGTGTGGTTGTAGTAGAGGTCATAGTTGAACAGGGCGCCGAGCGCGCTCTGTGCCTCCATCGCCTCGCTCAGACCGCTGGGGCCGAAGCGCTGATGCGGCAGCCATTCGCTGGGCAGGGTGAGCAGCAGGCGCTGGCTGTCCTGCTGATACTCGCTGCGCAGGGCGTCTACCTGATCCAGTGCGACCCAGGGCGTCGTCTCCGAGGGCAGGCGTACACCCGCGGCGAGCAGGTCGTCGCGTTGGGCGAACAGCCTGCCCTGATGCTCTCTCACTTCTACCACCTTGCCGCTGGACAGTTCATTGACGATCAACTCCAGGTAAAGCAACTGGGCCTCGGCGAACTGCTGCGCATCATCGCCATGGGCTGAGCGGCCTGACAGCAGCGCGGCCAGGAACAGCAATGCCAGCGACCTACTCAGAGGCCAGCGTCTGCGGTTGTCGGCTTTCGTTGATGCGCGCCTGCACCCGGCCGCTGCGCACGCCTGCTGGCAATGGCCAGCGCATCTGTGCGCCAGGCAGCACATAACCGAGAAGCCCTTCGGCCAGTGGCTGCTTGCCGCTGTCACGCAAGAGATCGACCTGGGACAACCGGGCCGGAGCGGGGCCGAGGTTGCGCAGGTTGAGGAAGACACCATCGCTTCCTTCGACGACGCGGTAGCGTAGATCGGGAGCCAGTGGCTGGCCCTGGCCTGGCGCTTCTCGCGCGCCGTCATCCAGATAGGCCCCAGGCCCGACCACGAACAAGGGTACCGAGTAGCGCATCTGGAACTGCACGCCCATCTGTGACGGGCGCGGTTGCGGTGGCAGTACCTCGTCGACCAGTACACGGTAGGTGCGCAGCGTGCCGACGCTCGGCGGCTCCAGATTGACCAGTCTGACCAGTTGCCGCTTGCCCGGCTGCAGCGTTGCCATCGGCGGGCTGCCCACCACTTGCTTTTGCGGCGTCAGGCGATCTTCGAAGCCCTCCTGTTCCCAGGCCAGCACGCGAACCTGCAAATCCACCGGCTCCTGCCCACGGTTTTCCAGCCACAGTGCGGCGGACTTCTGGCGATCCGCTTCGATCAGCGGGTTGATCGGCCAGATCAGGATGGAACTGGCGGCCTGCGTGGCCAGGCTGGCCAACGATGTGGCCAGGCTCAGGCAGCAGGCGAAGAGGGTATGCATCCTCATGGTTCAATAACTCACGGTTACGGTGATGGTGTCGGTATAGATGCCGGCTGACGGCAGCGGGCTGACACTGAACAGACGGGCGTAGACCGTGTAGGTCTGGGTGGCGCCGCCAACGGGAAAGTTGATGCTCATGCGCGTGCCACCGTTGCTGCCATCGCCCCAGACGATGCTGCGTGCGGCGTCCTGGTACAGCTGGTAGCGCAGGCGCTCCGCACCACGCGCGAGGTAGCGTCCGCCACCGACGCTGCTGGCATTGAGGCCGGCATTGAACGAAATCGTGACGGCAGTACCGGGGGAACATTGCAGCACGATGGAGCCATTGCCCGGTGTGCTGGCGGTGTCCAGGTTGCTTGGCAGAGTGCTGATCTGGCCGAACGAAATGTTGCCGAACGAGGTGGCGTCGCTGCCACCGGCACCTAGCAGGCACCCCGGTACGATTTCCGCGCGTATCTGGAAACTCTGGCTGACGATCTGGTCGTTGATGCCCGTGTCGCCCTGAGCAGGCAGGGTGTGCATGGCCAGCACGATCAGGCAGAACAGGCTGGAAACCCCGAGTGACTGGCTCCAGCACGGCATCACCAACTCACCGTGACGGTCAGCGTGTCGCTGTAGCTACCGGGCGGTGGAGCGCTTTGCGCCGGCACTCGGGCATAGATCGGTAGCCACTGATCCTGACCATTGCCGATGGCGCTGACCCCCGTGCTGTTGTCCCAGATGGTGGCGTAGTCTGCGCCCGTGTAAAGGTTGTAGGTGAGCACGGCCGAAGTGGGGCCGACCATCTGCCGGTTGTTGGTGGTGCCGCTATGACCCGCGTTGATCAGCACGCGGTAAGGAATGTTCTGCTGGCAATTGACGCGTAGGGCGCCGGCTCCTGGCTGGCCGACGCGGGTGAGCAGGTTGTCGATCCTGAGGTGGGTGCCGAAGTCCAGCGTACCGAAGCTGACCCCCGAGCCACTGCTGCTACCTGCCTGGCAGGCCGGCAACACCTCGACGTTCAGGCCGATGGTGGCGGTCTTGTCGACCGCCGGCAGAGCTGCCGGAGTCAGCAGGAGTAGAAGGGCGATCAGGCGCGGCATGACGATTCTTCCCTGGCGAGCTCGAGATCCTCTTGGTGGGGCGGGTGGCGATTACCAGGCGATGGTGACCTGTACGGTATCCGTGTAGGTGCCTGGGCTGGGGGTGGTTTGCGCCGGAACCCGACCGTAGACGATCACTTCTTCGCTGTTGCCCGTGCCGGTGCCCGACAGCACCGTGCCCGTGGCTCCGCCATCGCCCCACGGCAGGGTGCGGCCGCTGTTCTGATACAGGTTGTAGGCGACATAGGCGCCTGAGTTGATCATGCGCCGTTGCCCGCCGGTGGCGTTCTGCCCGGCGTTGAGCGCGATGCTGTAAGCCGTGCCGAGGCTACATTGCAAGCCGAATGAACTGCCGCCGGCACTACCGAAGGAGCGTCCGTCGATCAGGTTGGCGAGGTCGTTGTAGTTACCGAAGGACAATGAGCCGAAGGTGTTGCTGCTAGCGCCGGCGGTGCCATTGGTCACCGTACAACCGGTGCCGATGGTGATCTGGACATTCAGTTGACCCTGCAACTGGCCTGCTGAGAAAGCCGGTGCTGCAAAGAGAGAAAGGGCTAGAGCGGCGGTTCTCATGACAGGCTTCATCAGTCGAGTCCCTTCGAAATGGGTATGTTTGGACGATAGTCCAGCCATTTCGCATGCTCAAAAAATGCTCAGCTGCCACTCGTTGGGATGAGATTCGATCCTGATAAATAAGTAACTGATTGGTCAGGAAAAATCTGACGATGTAAGTAATGACTGAAAATCGGGTGAGGTAATTTCTTACATGGTTTTCAGAAAATACCTCCCCTTATTGGCCTGTGTGATGCTTTGCCAAGCCGGATCAAAGTTGGTTAGCCAACCCAGCAGGTCGGCTGCGCCCGAGCCTTGCCGTGAGACTCTTCAGGTCAGCCCGCCCAGCCAGTTGCCGAGCAGAACGGAGCCCGCTTGCTCAAGCGCAGCGGCGTAACGCTTGGCGTCGTGACGCAGGGTGACGGGGTTGATGCCCGAGCTGGCCAGTTCACTGGCGTGGCCCAGCAGCCAATGTTCGAAGCGATCCCCACGCACTTCCGGGTGAAACTGCAGGCCCAGCACGTTCGGCCCGCGAGCGAAGGCCTGTTGGCGGCATAGCGGGGTCGAGGCGAGCAGGGTGCAGCCCTCCGGCAGGTCGAAGGTGTCGCCGTGCCAATGCAGCACGGCAATGTCGCGCAGGGCTGCGAGTGGCTGATAGTCGGAGGCTGCCAGCTCGAGCGTCGACCAACCGATTTCCTTGGCGGGGCCTGGGTAGACGATGGAGCCCAGGGCCGCAGCCATCAGCTGCGCACCGAGGCAGATGCCCAGCGTCGGCCGGTTGGCTGCCAGGCGCGTGCGTAGCAGTTCCAGCTCAGCGGTGACGAGCGGATAGCGCTCGTGGTCATAGACGCCGATAGGGCCGCCGAGTACCACCAGAAGGTCGGCTGCGAGCGGGTCGAGTTGGCTGAGGTCGCGCTCTGCAGCGTCGAGGTACTCGATCTGGTAACCGGCAGCGCGTAGCGGCGCCTCGAAGCTGCCGAGATCCTCGAAGCCGACATGGCGGATGGCGTGCAGGGTGCGTTGGGTCATGTGCAATGTCCGTCACTAAAGAAGAGGGGAGCGGCCCCTGGCCTGGAGAATGTGTTCGAAGTCCTTCAGCGCGGCGGCTGCGGTGGCGAGAGGCTCGACACCGCAGCCAATGGCGATCGTCTCGCCCATGGCGTCGCTGTTGATGCGGATCGCCTTGTTCTTCCCGTTCACCTGGGCGAAAGGATCGGACAGCGGGTAGGTCTTGATCCCGACACTCGCGCGTACCACGCCTTCCGTGTGGCTGAGGCTGCCGACCAGGCGAGGAACCAGGCCTTGTGATTGCCAGGCGTGGATACGCTGCGCCGTGACCGAATGGATACCATCGACTGCGATGTCCGCCATGGTCAGCTGGGCGCCCAGGCCGAAGTTGGCCAGTAGCAGGAGCTTGCAGGCGGTGTCCCAACCTTCGGTGTCGTTGCGTGGATCCGCTTCGGCGAAGCCGCCGGCCTGAGCTTCGCGCAGCGCCGCGTCGAAACCGAGCCCCTGGGTGCGCATGGCGTCGAGCAGGTAGTTGGTGGTGGCGTTGAGAATGCCCTCGACGCGGAGTACCTTGCAGCCGGCCAGGCTGTGTTCGAGCAGGTCGAGCGTGGGCAGGGCGGCGGCCGCTGCGCCACTGAGTTTCAGCTGCGCTCCTGAGGCACGCGCCAGCTCGCGCAGACGCGGCCCGCTATGCACCAGTGCGCCCTTGGAAATGACGATGCAGTCCCGCCCGGCGGACAGCGCCGCGCTGAGGTATTCAAGGCCAGGCCCGCCGCTGCGAAAGTCGCTGGGGCCAGCCTCGATCAGCACCTCGGCGCCGCTCGCCGCCACGAAATCCGATCCCGTCAGCCCAGGCAGCAGGCTGTTCAGGTTATCCGCCTGCAGGCCATTGGCGTCGGCCAGGCCGGCGCGGGAGCCACATACGGCAACCAGCCGCACGTCCACACCGTATACCTGACGATAGCGTTCGCGGCGTTGCAGCAGCAGGTTGGCCGTGGCGCGGCCGACGCCGCCGAAACCGGCGATTGCAACCTTGAGCGTTTGCATGGGGTGTTCCTTTCGCGGTCAGCGGGCGAAGAGGTTGTTGATGTCGGCGAAGGCCTTCATTTCGACGGCGTTGCCGCTCGGGTCCTTGAAGAACATCGTCGCCTGTTCGCCCGGCTCGCCCTTGAAGCGGATATAGGGCTCGATGATGAAGTCCACGCCAGCGGCACTCAGTTTCTCGGCGGCAGCCTGCCAGTCCGGCATCGGCAGGACGACGCCGAAGTGGCGCACCGGCACGCCATGGCCGTCGACCGCATTCGCCGGTACCGCGCCAGCTTCGTCAGGCGCCAGGTGAGCGACGATCTGATGACCGTAGAAGTTGAAGTCGATCCACTCTGACGAGCTGCGGCCTTCGCTGCAACCGAGCAGGTTGCCGTAGAAGTCACGGGCAGTGGCCAGATCGTCAACCGGAAAGGCCAGGTGGAAGGGGCATAGTGCAGTCATCGGAATTCCCTCGTTGGTGAGTGGGATCATCCTATGCGGCGACAAGAATCATAAAAAACTATATGTTCTGATAATGAGCAAAACGGAATCTTATCAATCGCCATGATCATCGAACTGCGCACCCTGATTGCCGTGGCTCGCTATGGCACCTTCAGCGCCGCTGGTGACCGCGTCGGCCTGACTCAGGCCGCGGTCAGCGGCCATATGCGTCGCCTGGAGGAAACCCTGGGCTTCGCGCTGTTCGATCGCACCGGTCGTTCGGCCACTCTCAATGCTGCGGGCCTACGCACGCTGGCCCGTGCCGAGGTACTGGTCGCCGGTTTCGATGCATTGGGTGAGCCGACCCAGGACGAGGATTGGGCCCGGCCGCTGGAGATCGGTGCGATAGCCTCGGTGCAGGCGACCATCCTCACGCGTGCGCTGGTGCCGTTTCGCCAGCGTTTCGCCAACTGCCGGGTGAACCTGTCGCCGGGCGTTTCCCTGCAACTGATGGATCGGGTCGAGGCGGGGGAACTCGATCTGGCCATCCTCATTCGTCCGGCATTCGAGCCGCCACGGGAGCTGCAGTGGACGCCCCTGGCATGCGAGGACTATGTGCTGCTCGCGGCCCGCAATGTGGTGGGTGAAGATTGGCAGTCGCTGATCCGCGAACAACCCTTTATCCGCTACAGCCGTTCTTCCTTCGGAGGCCGGCAGGTGGAGCGCTTTCTGCGCGACCACTCGCTGACGCTGCAGGAGTGGATCGAAGTCGACGATATCCAGGCGATGTTGGCGATGGTCGAGGGCGGCCTGGGTGTTGCCGTGGTTCCAATGACGGAAACCATCCTGCCGCTGCCGGCCAGCGTGCGTGTCGTCACGCTCGGCCCCGCGCCGATCCATCGTGAAATCGGCGCGTTGTACCCCAAGGTCAGCCGTTCGGCGGCTGTGGCGGGCTTTATCGAATGCTTGCAGAGCGTTGGTGTGGCCCATAGCAAGCCGGCATCTCAGGCTGTATGAAAACTACTGCGCTCGGCCATGCTGCGTTAAAAACAGGCTGGAGCGCCAGCCCGGTCAAATGCTCATTTACAGCTCGTAAAGTCGAGCGCGACTCCGAGCGTTTTCGCCTGTTTTTGCCTTGTCTGACCTTCGCTCGCTACGTTTTCACACGGCCTGACCTGTCAGCATTTTCATTTTTTCTTTGAAACTCCTAGCGGCTTTGCCTGCTTTTTTCGTGCCTGCGCCTGTTGCAGACTAGCGTCCATTTTCGCGTTATCCATTGATCAGGAGAGTGTCCATGAGCCCCGTTTCCTTCGCGCGTCAGCGTTACACCACCAAGGCTTACGATGCGAGCCGCCAGGTGGATCAGGCGATCATCGACGAGTTGCTGGAATTGCTGCGCCTGTCGCCGTCCTCGGTCAATTCGCAGCCGTGGCACTTCGTCGTGGCGAGCACCGCCGAGGGCAAGGCACGCCTGGCCAAGGGTGCGCAGGGTGGTTTCGCCTACAACCAGCCGAAGATTCTCAACGCCTCACACGTGATCCTGATCTGTGCCCGCCGCGACCTCGACGAGGCCTATCTGGCCGATGTGCTGCAACAGGAAGCCGACGATGGCCGCTTCCGCGATGACGCGGCGCGCACCACCCAGCACAACACCCGCAGCAGCTACGTCGAGCTGCATCGTGGCCTGGGCGATATCCCGCACTGGGCGGAGAAACAGGCCTATCTGGCGCTGGGCACCTTGCTCCTGGGCGCTGCTGCCAAAGGCGTGGACGCCACGCCGATGGAGGGCATCGACCGTGCTGCGCTGGATGAGGAGCTGGGTCTGGCCGCTCAGGGGCTGAGCAGTATGGTCGCGGTGGCACTTGGGTATCACAGCGACAGCGATTTCAATGCGGCACTGCCGAAGTCGCGCTTGCCAGCCGAGCGCGTCCTCACTCACCTCTGAGCCTTTCGGTCGCGCCCTCGTCTGCAGGGGCGCGACCGCTGCTCATTCCGGCAGCTTGGCGATCACCTTGATCTCGAAGTCGAAGCCGGACAGCCAGGTCACGCCGACCGCGGTCACGTTCGGATAGGGCGCCTCACCCCAATAGTCGGCCACCACCTCCCAGATGGTTTCGAACTGCGCGTGCGGGTCGACCATGAATACGGTGGTGTCGACCACGTCATCGAAGCTGCAGCCCGCCGCTGCGAGGATCGCATCGAGGTTGGCGAAGGCTAGGCGCACCTGCTCCTTCAGATCGGGCTCGGGCGAGCCGTCCTTGCGGCTGCCAACCTGGCCGGATACGAACAGAAAGCCATTGGCGCGAACTGCAGGCGAGTAGCGATGAAGCTCGTACAGGTCATGGCGGTCGGCCGGGAAAACCACATCACGTTTGTTGCTCATGGTTGACTCCATTGGGGCCACTGCGGCCCGTTGTGAACGATGAAGCCACTTTAAAAACACCAGCCGGGCTGGATAAACGCGCAACTCTGGTCATGACTGTTTGTAGAATCCAAACAATCAAGAGCCGAGAGAGACGTGTGATGGATCGTTTCGATGCGATGCAGGCCTTCGCCCGAGTGGTGGAAACCGGCAGTTTCACCAAGGCGGCCGCCACCTTGCACATGAGCAAGACCAGCGTGACCCAGCTCGTCCAGCAACTGGAGGCGCGGCTGCGCGTGCGCCTGCTCAACCGCACCACGCGCAAGGTCAACGTCACCGCCGATGGTGCGGCCTACTACGAACGTGTGGTGCGCCTGCTGGCCGATGTCGACGACGCCGAGACCAGCCTGTCCAGTGCTTCCATGGCGCCGCGCGGCCGCTTGCGGGTGGACGTGCCCAGTCCCTTCGCACGAATGCTGCTGATCCCGGCGTTGCCGGCCTTCTACGCGTGCTATCCGGAAATCCAGCTGACCCTGGGCGTGAGCGACCGCATCGTCGACATCATCGGCGAGAATGTCGACTGCGTGGTGCGCGGCGGTGAGATCACCGATCAGTCGCTGATCGCGCGGCATGTCGGTGATCTGCAGCTCGGCATCTACGCCACGCCGGGTTATCTGCAACGTGCCGGAGCGCCGATGCACCCACGGGAGTTGGAGAACGCCGGCCATCACACCGTGGGCTTTCTCTGGTCACGCACTGGCAAGGCCTTGCCCTATGCGATGCGTCGTGGCGACGAACGTATTGAGGCCCATGGCCGCCCGCGGCTGATCGTCGATGATGGCAACGCTTACCTGGCCGCCGGCCTTGCAGGCCTCGGCATGCTCTGGTTACCGCATTACATGGCCAAGCCGCATCTGGCCAGCGGTGAACTGGTGCGCCTGTTCGAGGACTGGCAGATGACGCCGATGCCGATGTACCTGGCGTTCCCGCCGAACCGGCACGTCAGCGCCAAACTGCGGGTATTCATCGACTGGGTGGTGGCATTGATGGCCGAGCATGCGCCGGTGCTCGAACGGCGTTGATGCGCTGTCCCGACTAAAGTCGGTGCGCACGGCGCACCCTACCTCGGCTGCATGAACGCGCGACGCTGAGCGATGAGGAGCTCGCGCGAGTTCGCACGTATTTCGATGATGAGCAGATTCTGGAGGTTCTGATGTTGGCAGGCTTCTACCGGACGGTTGCCTATCTCGCCAACGGGCTCGATCTGCCCCCGGAGCGGGGCGCGGCGACATTCAGTGAATATCGCCGCATGGCTCAGGCCTGACGCTTGCCCCAGTTGAGCACGGCCAACGTCAGCAGGCCGCCGACGATGCCCCAGAACGCCGAGCCGACGCCGAGCAGGGTCATGCCCGAGGCGGTGACCAGGAAGGTCACCAGCGCTGCCTCGCGTTCGTTCGGCTCGCTCATGGCCTGGGTCAGGCCGCCGATGATCGAGGCGAACAGCGCCAACGCCGCGATGGACAGGATCAAGGCGGCCGGCAGGGCGGCGAACAGCGCAGCCAGGGTAGCGCCGAAGATGCCGGCGATGCCGTAGAACACCCCGCACCAGACCGCCGCGGTGTAGCGCTTGCGCGGGTCTTCGTGAGCTTCAGGGCCGGCACAGATGGCGGCGCTGATGGCGGCCATGTGGATGCCGTGGCTGCCGAAGGGCGCCATCAGGATCGAGATCAAACCGGTGCTGGCGATCAGTGGCGAGGCCGGTACGTCGTAGCCGTTGGCGCGCAATACCGCCATGCCCGGCAGGTTCTGCGAGGCCATGGCGACGATGAACAGCGGGATACCGATGCTGATGGCGGACGACAGCGAGAAGCTTGGCGTCGTCCACTCCGGTGTGGCCAGTTCGAGGCTGAAACCGGTGAAATCCAGCAGGCCCAGAATGCCTGCCATCAGGCTGCCGGCGATCAGTGCGGCAAGCACCGAGTAGCGCGGCCACAGGCGTTTGCCGACCAGGTAGGCGAGCAGCATGGCCAGCACCAGCCAGGGCTGCTGCTCGGCGGCGTTGCAGATTTCCAGGCCGATCTTGAACAGCACGCCGGCCAGCAGGGCGGCGGCGAGAGACGCCGGGATGCGGCGCATCAGGCGGTCGAAGGTGCCGGTCAGGCCGATCAGCAGGATCAGCGCGGACGCCAGGATGTAGGCGCCGATGGCCTCGCCATAGGACACCTCGGGCAGGCTGGTGATCAGCAGTGCTGCACCCGGAGTCGACCAGGCGATCATCACCGGTGCCCGGTAACGCAGCGACAGCGCGATGCTGCCGATTGCCATGCCGATCGACAGAGCCCAGATCCACGAGGAGATCTGCCCGCTGCTCAGTCCGGCCGCCTGGCCAGCCTGGAACATCAGCACCAGCGAGCTGGTGTAGCCGGTGAGCATGGCGATGAAGCCCGCCACCACGGAGGAGGTGGAGCTGTCGGCCAGTGGGCGCAGGCGGGGCGAGGTTGCGTCTTGCATCAGAACAGTCCCGTGTCGACGAGGATGGGGTAGAGCGAAGCGACCAAGAGTAACGCCATACCGATGTTGAAGGCGCGCAGCGCACGCGGGTTATTCAACCAGTTGCGCAGCAGGCTGCCGGCCACCGTCCACAGACCGACGCTGGGGCAGTTGACCAGGGCGAAAAGCGCGGCGATCAGCAGCACATTAGTGAAGAAACCCTCATGCGGGGTATAGGTGGTGATGGCGCCGATGGCCATGATCCAGGCCTTTGGGTTGACCCACTGGAACGCCGCAGCCTGGAGGAAAGTGAAGGGTTTGGCTGCCGCAGTGCCACTGCTCTCCGGTGCGCCGGATTGAGCGATCTTCCAGGCCAGGTAAAGCAGGTAGGCAGCGCCGGCATAGCGCAACACGCTGTGCAGCAGCGGCACCTGCTCGAACAACTGGCCCAGGCCGAGGCCGACGGCGGCTACCAGCAGCATGAAGCCCAGGCTGATGCCGAGCATGTGTGGCAGGCTGCGACGCACGCCGAAGTTCACCCCGGAAGCCAGCAACATCATGTTGTTCGGGCCGGGTGTGATCGAGGTGACGAAGGCGAAGGCCACGAAGGCGAGCAGCAGGTCAGCGGTCATTTGCGAGACTCCATCGAGAGCGCATCAGACTATTGCGCCACCCGTGCGCCGTCGCGGTACAGCCAACAGCGTGATGAGCCGTACAGTCTGGCCAAGGGGCGCTCAGCTGGTTAGCCTCGGCTTTTTTCTCGCAAGGACATGCCCATGCAACCGGACAATCCCTACAGCGCGCCGCAGGTCGAATTGCTCGAGCAACGCCCCGATCTTTCGCTGCCGGGCTGGAGTGTCCGGCAGTTACAGGTGCTCGGTTGGCTGGCGCTGGTGTCGGTGCTGGCCAATGCACTGGTGGTCGGGTTGGTGCTGGCCAGCAGCCTGTTGGAGACGACCGAGGCGCAGGTACTGGTGCTCTACACCGAGTGGCTGAGCCTGGTGCTGGTGCTGCTCGGTTGCTACCTGATGCTGCGCTTCAAGGCCTTCGCCGAGGCGCGCTTCGGCGCACGGCGCCTGCAGGTGCCGATATGGTCGCTGGTGGTGGTGACGCTGGCACTGGAGGTGGCCGATCTGCTGTTCGGCCAGGGCCTGTTCACTGGCCTCGACTGGCAGACCATCGGCTATGTGGGGCTGCTCTGCACGATGGGGGCGTGCACCACCTGGCTGGGACTGCGCCTGTTGAAGATCGAGTATCCCTATCCGGCGCTGAAGGTCATGGCCTGGCTGGATATCGTCGGCGGCCTAATGCTGGCCAGCGTCCTGCTCATGTTGCTGGCCATCGTACCCTTGCTCGGCGCAGGCGTGACGCTGATGCTGGTGTTCTTCAAGGGTGCTGGTGAGTTGCGCGAACACGCCGCTTAGAACCTGTTCACGATCTGCTGCGCGTCGGCCATGCTGCGTTGAAACCAGGCTCAAAATGCTCATTTACAGCTCGTAAAGTCGAACGCGACTCCGAGCGTTTTTCGCCTGATTTCGCCTTGCCTGGCTCTAGCTCGCGAGATCGTGAACAGGTTCTTAGCCGGCGCGTTCGTTTGGTTCAGGATTGCGCCTTGCTGCGGCGCAGCAGCGGCCAGACACCGAGCAGCGCCGGAATGCCCAGGCCGAGCCAGGACAGTGAATCCCACCACCCATCGCCGAGCAGGGCGGCGAACAGCCCGAGGGCGCTGAGCAGGCCGATCAGCGCCGGCAAGGCGAAAGTCGATTCGCGCCACTTCATGGCGTCACCTGCGCTGTCTGTTTGAGGTGCGGCGTACGCCGCCGAACCCACCACAGGTACAGGCCGCTGAGCAGCACGATGATGGTCAGCACGTCGAGCACGGCCCAGAGAATCTGCATCGGCCTGCCGCCGTAGTCACCGAAGTGCAGCGGCTGCGACATCGACAGCGCGTCCATGTACCAGGGGCGTTCGGCGATGGCCGTGACTTCCAGGCGTTGCGCGTCGATCAGTACAGGTGTCCACAGATGGGCTGTGAGGTGCGTGCTGCCGATCATGAACACGGTGTAGTGGTGTTCGGTGGAAAAGCGCGTGCCGGGGAAGGCGATGAAATCCGCCTGCATGCCCGGCAAGGCCTCGCCGGCAATACGCAGCAGATCGTCCGCTGGGGCGCGCTGCTGCAAGGGCGGCGCACCGCGGTAGGGCTCCATCAGCGCTCCCAGCGCTTCTTCGCGCCAGGCTTCGATCAGAATGTCCGCGCAGGCGCTGATCACGCCGGTGACACCGACCACTAGCGCCCAGGTCAGGGTGACGATGCCGATCAGGTTATGCAGGTCGAGCCAGCGTGTGCGTGTCGAGCGTTCATGGCGCACCTCGGCGAATTTCAGGCGGCGCATGAATGGGGCGTAAAGCACCACGCCGGATACGATGGCCACGACGAACAGCAATCCCATGAAGGCCAGCAGCAACTTGCCGGGCAGGCCAGCGAACATGTCCACGTGCAGGCGCAGGATGAACATCAGTACGCCGCCGTTGGCTGCCGGCATGGCCACCGGTTCGCCGCTGCGTGCATCGAGCATGAAGGTGTGCGAGGAGTTGGGCTCGGTGCCGGCAGTTGCCGCGGTGATGGCGATGATGCCGTTGGGCTCGTCCTTCTCGAAACCCACGTACTGGATCACCTCGCCCGGGCGGTGGCGCTCGGCGGCGTCCACCAGTTGCTGCAGGCTCAGGTGCGGCGTGTCGGGCGGCAGTTCGCGCAACTCGGGCGCTTCGCCGAGCAGGTGCTCGAGTTCGTGATGGAAGATCAATGGCAGGCCGGTGAGCGCCAGCATCAGCAGGAACAGGGTGCAGATCAGGCTGGACCAGGTGTGCAGCCATGACCAGCGACGGATGGTTGTCGATCTCATGGTTTATCCGAGTGTCGGCGCGTGAAGCGGAAAAACACCGCGACCGTGCAAGACGGTCGCAGTGTTTTCAGGGCGCATCGGTTGCTCGCGTGGGTGCTTACCACTTGTAGCCGAGGCTGGCGGTCACCCGACGTGGGTCGCCTGCGTAGCAATAGAAGCCATCGCAGGTGGCCAGGTATTCCTTGTCGAACAGATTCTCGGCGTTGAGTGCGATGCTTGCACCGCGCAGGCTGGCGTCGAGCTGGCCAAGGTCGTAGCGCACGGCGGCGTCGTAGACGGTGTAGGCGCTGCTGTGACCATCGGAGAGGTCTCTGATGTTACCTATCTGGCCGACGGCGACATTGTCGGTGGAGCCGACGAAGCGCGCGCCGAAGCCAACGCCGAAGCCCGCCAGCGGGCCGACGCTGAAGTCATAGTTCGCCCAAAGCGAGGCTTGATGCTCAGGTGTCAGCGGCAGCGCGCGGTTCTTGTCACGTGGGTCGCCGACCTTGGTCATCTTGCTGTTGGTATAGGTGTAGGAGGCGGTCAGGCTTAGATTCTCAGTGACGTTTCCCGTGGCTTCCAGTTCAAGGCCGCGTACCTGCACTTCACTCACGGGCTCGCTGGCACCCAGTGTGTTGGTCGAAATGATGTTTTGCCGCTTCAGGTCGTAGACCGCTGCGGTGAACAGCATATCGCTGCCCGGCGGCTGGTATTTGATCCCCAACTCGTACTGCTTGCCGGTGCTGGGCTGGAAGGCTTCTCCAGTGCCGGCTACGGTGTCGGTCATCCCGCCTGCTTCAGCCTGGAAGGATTCGGCGTAAGAAATGTAGGGCGTGAAACCGGAGTCGAAGACGTAGCTCAGCGCCGCGTTGCCACTGAATTGGCTGTCCCGGCGGTGATCTTTCGCGTCATTGGCGTTGTAGAACACCGAGTCGGTGTCCAGACGATCCCAGCGGCCGCCCAGGGTCAGGCGCCAGGCGTCGAGTGACAGTTGATCTTGCACATACAGGCCCGTGTTACGGCGCTTCTGGTTGTAGTCCTGCAGGCGCCAATACGTCACGCCGCTGAAGTCCTGACCGTAGACCGGGTTGATGATGTTGCTGGAGGGAGCACTGCCGTACAGCCAGCGATAATCGGTATTCACGCGCTGGTAATCGAGGCCGAGCAACAGTGTGTGGCCGATCACGCCAGTGTTGAAGTCGGCCTGGAAATTGTTGTCCACGGCGAAATGGCGGACGTTCTCGTCGTAGACGTTGGCGCCACGTGCAACGGTGCCGTCAGGGCCCACCGCTTCATGCGGGCCATTGGGCCAATGCATGCCGCCGGCCGTGATGATCTGGTTGTCCAGTTCCAGCTTGCTGTAGCGCAGGTTCTGACGGAACTGCCAGACATCGTTGATGCGGTGCTCGAAGGCATAGCCCAGGGCGTAGAAGGTCTTGTCGTAGAACTCCCAGTCCGGATCGCCGAGGTTCTTGTTGTAGTCGACCTTGCCGGCCGGTGTGCTCAGTTTGGTGCCCTGTAGCGGCAGGAACTGGCTGGTGCCACCGGTATCGTCGCGGTTGAACTGGCTGAGGAAGGTCAGCCTGGTCTCGTCGCCGATGTTCCAGGTCAGGCTGGGCGCCAGGTTGAAGCGCTGGTCGTCCATGTGCTCGACCACCGTACCGCTGTCGCGCCCCATGCCGCTGATGCGGTAGAGGAAGCGACCTTCGTCGTCGATGCGACCGGTGCTGTCGAAGTTGATCTGCTTGTGGTTGTAGTTGCCGACCTGCACTTCGACTTCATGGCTGCTTTCATCCTGCGGACGCAGGCTGACCGCATCCACCAGGCCGCCGGGCGGCGTCTGGCCATATACCGAGGACGCCGGGCCACGCAGGATGGCGACGCGTTCAAGGTTCCAGGTTTCCAGTTTGGGCATGGCATAGCTGCCCTTGGGCAGTGGCAGGCCGTCGAGCATCTGGATCGGTTCGAAACCGCGAATCTTCATCCAGTCGGCGCGGCTGTCGCTGCCGTAGCTGCTGGCGATGACACCTGGCATGTAACGCACCGCATCATCGAGGTTCTGCACCTTGCGGTCGCGTAACTGTTCGCGGGTGGCCACCGAAATGGAACGCGGGGTTTCCAGTATCGGGGTATCGGTCTTGGTGCCGACCGCGACGCGGTTGGCCAGGTAACCGTTGGCCGGGCCCCAGGCGCTTTCGCTGGCCTGGCCCGTCGCCGTGACGGTCACATCGGGCAGTGCCATGGCTTCCTGGTCTGCTGGCGCCAGGCTGTAGGCGCCCGAGCCGCCGCCTTGCAGCTGCAGGCCGGTGCCGCGCAGTGCCTGGTTGAGCGCGTCGATGGCGTCGAAGTCACCGTTGACCGGAGCCGAACGCTTGCCGGCGGTCAGCGCCGGATCGATGCTCAGGGTAATGCCCGCCTGGCTGGCGATCTGATTGAGGGTGCTGGACAGTGGGCCGGCCGGCAGCTGATAGGTGTCGGCCTGAGCCAGGCCGATATGGCCAGCCATGGCGACGGTCATGGCCAGCAGGGTGTGGCGGAACGGGGCAGGGCGGAAAGACATTGCGAACTTCTCCTAAGCGGGAATGCATCTCAATGTCCTGTTGCCGAAGCAGAATGAAAAAGTGACAGGGGTGGGCAGAAAAAATATTTCTACCGCGCCATCCATGGGCTCCCTGGCTGTGGGCAAGGTCTGGATGATTCCCCGGCAACGCTTATTTTTCGGCCGGCACCACGCGTGTCCACCAGTGGCCAACCTGTTCGATACGCACCGGCAGGCTGGGTGGCAGGGCGGCCAGCGCCTTGTCCGTATCGTGCAAGGGGAAGCTGCCGCTGATGCGCAGTTCAGCCAGGCTTGGGTCGAGGCTGAGGTAGCCGCTACGGTACTCGCCGATCTGCTCGATCAGTTGCGCCAACGGCAGTTCGTCCGCCACCAGCATGCCACGGCTCCAGGCATCGGCGCCGATGGGAGCGGGCGTGCTGGTGCTCAGGTGCTGGCTGTCCATGCGTATCTGTTCGCCGCTGTGGACGATGCGTTCTTGCGCGCCGGAGCGCGGCCGTGCGGCAACGGCAGACTGCAGCACGATCAGCTCGGTGACATCGCCTTCACTGCGTACCAGAAAGCGTGTGCCCAGTGCTTGCAGGCGTCCTTGCGCCGTTTCGACGACGAAGGGCCGCGTATCGCCCTTGGCGGTCTGGATGAGGATTTCACCGCTGCGCAGCACCAGGCGTCGTTCCTGTCCATCGAACTCCACATCCAGTGCACTGCGGCTGTTGAGGCGGATCTGGCTGTGGTCAGCCAACAGCAGTTCGCGCTGCTCACCACCTGCGGTGTGGTAGTCGGCCAGGTAGTCACTCAGTGGGCGCTGCTGAGCCAGCAGTGCCAGGGTGATCCCCGCGGCCAGAACCACGCCCAGCGCACTGCCGCCCAGGCTACGTAGACTGCGACGGCGAGTGCCGGCGCTCTGTAGCAGGGCGCGGCGCGCCATGGGCGGCGCGGCAGCGGTCAGTTGCTGATCGATACCGCCCAACTGGCGCCAGACCAGCGCGTGCTCTGGATGGGCCGCCAGCCACTGGTTGAATTCATGGCGTTGCTGATCATTGGCGTCGCCAGAGTCCAGGCACAGTTGCCAGGCGATGGCTTCGTCGAGGGCGCGGGCTGATACCTGGCTCATCGTGGCTCGCCATACAGCGCGATGTAGCACTGACGCAGGCCCTGGGCCAGGTACTGGCGCACGCGCGACGGCGAAACACCGAGGCGTTCGGCGATCTCGGCATGACCGAGGCCGTCCAGACGGCTATGGAGGAAGGCGGCGCGGGCCTTGCTCGACAGTTGGCCGAGCAGGCGGTCGATCTCGCTCAGTTGCTCCAATGCCAGCGCCTGTTCTTCCGGGCTGGGGTGCAGGGCTTCGGGGGCCAGGGCGAGTTCGTCGAGGTAGGCGCGTTCCAGCGCGCTGCGGCGGAATTGGTCGACCAGCAGGCCTTTGGCGATGGTGGTGAGCAGCGCCCGTGGTTCGCGTGGGGTTTGCAGATCAGGGCGGCCAAGCAGGCGAACGAAGGTGTCCTGGCTCAGGTCTTCGGCGCGTTGTGGGCAGTTGAGGCTTTTGCGCAGCCAGCCGAACAGCCAGTCGCGATGGTCGCGGTAGAGCAGACCGACCAGCTGCTGATTGCTGGAATCCTGAACCGACACGCGCACCTCGCGATAACCTAAGTTAAGGTGATAATTATTCGCATATGATTGCAGAGGTCATGTCCGGGTGCAATCACGCTGTGGCGTGGTATGACCGGCGGTGCTGGTGGCGGGGCAAGAGGCATGAGGTTTGTAGAGGTGAGCCCCGCTTGCCAAAGGGGCTCGTCCTGCATGTGCAATCTAGCGGCGACTGCTACGCGCGTTCCTGGCGGCTGCGTGCCAGGGCGCGATTGACTTCCAGCCAGCCTTGCACGGCTTCTTCGTCCATTTCCCCGAACACCCGTTGCAGCAGGCGCGCCTGCTCACGGCGCAGGGCCTGTTCCAGCTTGGCACCTTCAGGCGTGAAGCCGAGCAGACGCTTGCGCTTGTCGTCTGGCGCGGCTTCGCTGAGCACCAGGTTCATTTCCATCAGTTGCCGCAATGGTGTGTTCAGCGCCTGCTTGCTTACGCCCAGATAGCGGAGCAGCTCGGTCATGTTCAGGCCCGGGTATTTGGCGATGAAGAACAGGATGCGGTGGTGTACGCGTGACAGACCGCGCTTGGCCAGCATTTCGTCGGGCTTGGCGGTAAAGGCCTGATAGCCGAAGAAGAAGGCTTCCATAGCGGCCTGCTGAACGGCGCTGTTCTTTATGGCCTGCCACCCCTGGCGGCCACTCGGCGGGCCGTCGCTGTGCGACGTTAAAAATTTCTCGGGGAAATTTTTTAGGTCAGTCATATTGACGTATCCCTGTTCGGCATCGTAGTTTCGGTCAACCAGTTTGACTTAAATCTACAGCCTTTGGCACCCCAGGAATACTCATGGCCTTCTCCGAACGCATCGCCCGCCTGAAAAGCTCCCTGATTCGTGAAATTCTCGCTGCGGCACAGCGTCCGGAGGTGATGTCCTTTGCCGGAGGCCTGCCGGCCGAACCGATGCTGCCGAAGGTGGATTGGGCCGACATGCCGGCGAGCATGGGCCAGTACGGCATGAGTGAGGGCGAGCCGGCGCTGCGTGAGGCCATCGCCGCTGAAGCGCGCGCCCTGGGCGTACCTTGCGACGCCAGCCAGGTGCTGATCGTCAGCGGCTCGCAGCAGACCCTCGATTTGGCTTCCAAGCTGTTCATCGATCCGGGCACCGAGGTGCTGCTGGAGGCGCCGACCTACCTGGCGGCCCTGCAGGCCTTCCAGTTGTTCGGTGCCAATTGCATCAGTGTGCCGCAGGAAGCCGATGGCCCTGAGCTGGCCGCACTGCGCCAGCGCCTGGAAACCAGCAAGCCGGCCTTCGCCTACCTGATCCCGACGTTCCAGAATCCGTCCGGCACGCGTTACAGCGAAGCCAAGCGCGAAGCCGTTGCCGCACTGCTGGACGAATTCGGCGTGACCCTGATCGAAGACGAGCCGTACCGCGAGCTGGTGTTCGATGCCGGTAGCGCCACGCCGATCGTCACCCGTTTGCAGAAGGCCAGCTGGATCTACACCGGCACGGTGTCCAAGACCCTGCTTCCGGGCTTGCGTGTAGGCTACCTGATCGCCACCAAGGATCTCTACCCGCACCTGCTGCGCCTGAAGCAGTCGGCCGACCTGCACACCAACCGCATCGGTCAGTGGCAGGCGCTGCAGTGGCTGGGCAGCGAGCAGTACCGTGGTCACCTGGCCGAGCTGCGTGACTTCTACCGCATCCGCCGTGACGCCATGCAGGTGGCTCTGGAAGAGCATTTTGACGAGCTGGCCAACTGGGAAATTCCGCAGGGCGGACTGTTCTTCTGGCTGACCCTGAAGCAGCCGCTGGATACCCGTACGCTGCTGGATGCTGCGTTGGCGCAGAACGTCGCGTTCATGCCGGGCGAGCCGTTCTTCATCGACCCGGACGCCAATCCAGGCTATCTGCGGCTGAACTTCAGCCACGTGGCGCCAGAGCGTCTGGGTGAAGGCTTGCGCCGGTTGGCGGCGGTTGTTCGTGAAGCGCAGGGCGTATCAGGGGTTTGATTTTTCAGGCGGCGAATTTGCCGTGAGGAAACAGGAGGGCGGGGCAATGTTCAAGGTCTACGGCGATTACCGGTCGGGCAACTGCTACAAGGTCAAGCTGATGCTGCATCTGCTGGGCAAGGAGTACCAGTGGATTCCCATCGATATTCTCAAAGGCGAGACGCAGAGCGACGCCTTCCTGGCCAAGAACCCCAACGGCAAGATTCCGGTGCTAGAGCTGGAGGACGGTACCTGCCTGTGGGAGTCCAATGCCATCCTCAACTTCCTCGCCGAGGGCAGCGAATTCCTGCCGAGCGAACCGCGTCTGCGCACTCAGGTGCTGCAATGGCAGTTCTTCGAACAATACAGCCATGAGCCCAATGTCGCCGTGGCGCGCTTCATCCAGCTCTACCTGGGCTTGCCGGAGGATCGTCGTGAAGAGCACGGCGTTCGCCTGGTACGTGGCTACAAGGCGCTCAAGGTGATGGAGCAGCAATTGCTGCGCACGCCGTACCTGGTGGGCGAGCAATACTCCATCGCGGATATCGCTTTGTACGCTTACACCCATGTAGCCGAAGAGGGTGGTTTCAGTCTGGAAGCCTTCCCGGCCATTCTCGCCTGGATGGATCGGGTGGCCAGTCACCCCCGTCATGTCACCATGCTGGGCTGATCGAAACCCTCACGCTTGATCGTTGGCGGGCTGCGCTCTTGAGGCGCAGCGCTGCCGCCACATCAGCGGGCTCAGTCCGGTTTCGCGGCGAAAGGTGCGGGTGAAGTGCGACTGATCGCAGAAACCGTGGGCATGAGCGATTTGTGTCAACGGCTGGTCGCTGACCAGCATCATCTCCCTGGCGGCTTCGATGCGCTTGCGGGCCACATAGGCCAGCGGCGTGATGCCGAAGGTCTGTTTGAACACATGGGAAAAATGGCTGCTGCTCAGGCTGAGCTGGGCGGCCAGGTCGCAGGTGCGAATCGAGGCGGCGAGGTTCTCATTGATGTACTGATCCAGGCGTCGTGTCTGCCAGTGAGTCAGGCCGCTGCTGGCATGGCGCGCACCACAGTCACGACAGGCGTTCGCATGGCGCAATAGCTCCATCGCCTGTTCGAGGTAGAAGTAGGCACTGTGGGTGTCGTCTTGCAGCGCCATTTCGGCTTCCGCGAGCAAGGACGAGATTCGTCTCAGCTCCTGCGGGTCGCGGCCAGCCTGGTGTGGGCAGGGCGCTACTGCGCGAAAATCCCCGAACGAGCCCATCTGGAAGCTTCCTTGTATGACTGGATGCCAAGCATGCGCGGCGCCTCTGGCCGCGCACAGCTCACAAGGAGGGGAAGGACGACAACACTAAAGTGGGGGGCCGATCTCCAGTACGCCGCGTTGCACGGCGATAGCCACGGCATGGGTACGGTTGTTGGCGCGCAGCTTGTCCATGATCAGGCGCATGTGACCTTTGACCGTGTCTTCGGTGATGCGTAGTTGCAGGGCGATGTCGCGATTGGAGTAACCCAGTGCGGCCGCCTGGAGAACCTCGACTTCACGCGGGCTCAGACTTTGCTGGCCGATGTGCGCGGCCAGGTCGGCGGCGATCTCCGGCGGAATGTGACGCTTGCCCGCGGCCAGGGTACGGATCGTTTCCACCAGCTCCTTGCGCAGGCTGCTTTTCAGCAGATAGGCCTGTGCGCCTGCCTGAATGGCGTGCAGCGCGCGTACATCGCCTCGATAGGTGGTGAGAATAGCAATGCGTGCATCCGGGCATTCGCCGCGAATCGCCAGGATGCTGTCGATACCGTTCATACGCGGCATTTGTAGATCCATCAGGGTCACGTCCGGGCGCAGCTGGCGAAAGCGTTCCAGCGCCTCGCGACCATCGCTGGCTTCGCCGACCAGGTCGATGTCCTCTTGCCCGGCGAGCACGGCGGCGATGCCTTCGCGTAGCAAGGGGTGATCATCCGCGACCAGTACGCGGATGGGGTTGGCGGCTGTCATGGCTGAGAGCTCCTGATCAATCGTTTCCAGTGTAGCCAGCGTCGTGCGCGCGGGTGCGGTTGACGGTAGGCCAAGGGCCCGGCCAGAGCCAACTGCACCAGGCAGCCGTGGCCAGGTGCACTGTGAATATTCAAGGTGCCGCCGATCTTGGCGGCGCGTTCGTACATGCCTTTCAGCCCCCAGTGGTCGACCGGTTCCGCGCCTTGCAGGTACTCGGCCAGCAGGCCACGACCATCGTCACTGACGGATAACGAGAACTGCCGAGGGTTGTAATCCAGGCGCACGCGTATGTGGCTTGCGTTGGCATGGCGGAAGGCATTGCTGACGGCTTCGCGGGCGAGCTGGCTGAGTTCGTCATGCACCACCGGATGCAGGGCGCAGGGCGTTCCGGCGATCTCGACCTGATAGTCGGTGTCAGCATGCTCGTGCAACTGATCGAGTTCGCGCAGCGTCTGCGGCAGGTCGCTCGACGCCTCCTGCGCGTGACGCAGGTTACGCACGCGTTCGCGACCTTCGGCGATCACCTGGTCAGCACGATCCAGGGCATTTTCCAGCTTCGTTCGCGCCGGTTGATCGGCTGGCAGGCTATCCGCTGCGGCCTGCACGTGCAGCACCAGGCCTTGCACGCCTTGCAGCAGGGTATCGTGCAGTTCGCGCGCGATGCGCTCACGTTCATCGTGGCGTTCTTCCAGGCGCGTGCGCAGGCGCTCGGCGGCGCGCTGCATGTTGCTGCGGTAGAGCAGGTGCAGCACCAGCAGCACGCTCAGTGCCACGGCCAGGATGAACAGAGGATGGCGGTAGAACATCTGCTCGATGCTGAAGCTCAGTTCGGCATCCTGCTCGCTGGGTACGCCATCCTGGTTGAGCGCGCGTACGCGAAAACGATAGGAGCCGGCAGGCAGGCCGGTGTAGGTCGCCTCGCGCTGGCGCCCGGCGGAGTGCCAGTCGCTGTCGAAACCATCGAGTCGGTAGAGAAAACGCAGCCCCTCGGGAGCCGACAGGCTCAGGGCGCTGTAACGAATGGCCAGGCGCTTGCTGTCGGCAGGCAGGGTCATTGGCGCTTGCAGCGAGATGCCTGCACCGTCGGCGACCAGAGACTCGATGCTGACCTTGGGAGCCTTGCTGTTTTGCATCTGCCAACCTGGCTTCAGCCCGGCCACGCCATTGCGGGTTACGAACCACAGGCGTCCCTGGGCGGTACGCACGGCCGTTGGCAGAGCAAGCACCTGCTGCGGGTCGTTGGCCAGGCCGCCTTGCAGGTCATAGGTGCGATAACGGATAGGGTGGCGTGGGTCGTTCAGAGCCTTGGCGATCTCCTCGGCCGGCAATTGAAATACGCCGCCCTTGCCCTGTAGCCACAGGTCTTCGCCCTGTGCACTGGCCACGGGAATGATGGCATAGAGGTTGTCGAACAGGCCGTTCTCGCTCAATGGCAGGTTCTGGAAACGTTTGCCGTCGAAGCGCGTCAGGCCTCGCTGTCCGCCGAACCAGCTGTGATCCTGCAGATGGGCCATCGCCGTCACGTGACCGATGTCCAGGCCTTCGGCGCTCCCCCAGCGATGCGCGCCCTGCTCGTCATAGCTGACGAGCAGGTTGTCGCGGTAACCGAACCAGCGCTGCCCGTCGGGCGCCAGCGCAGAGCTTACCGGCATCAGTTGCGTCGGGTTGGCGCTGGGGGACGGTAGCCGCTGCCACTGGCCGTTACGCAGTACGTAGAGCCCCTGGCGGTTGAGTGACAGCCAGACTGCACCCTGGCGGTCGATCAGCAAGGTACGTACCGATGAGTCCAGATCGCGCTCGACTGGTAGGGCCGAGACCTTCTCCAGTCGCTCGCCGATGCTGCGCCAGATGCCCTCGGGGCCGGCCAGCCAGACCGAGCCATCCGGTGCCTTGCTGATCGCACTGATTGGCGTGTGCAGCGGCAGTTGATGCAGGCCGTCGTCGTTCAGGCGCATGACTGGCAGGTTGCTGCTGCCAGCCCAGAGGTTGCCCTGGTCATCGGCGCCCAATGCCAGGTTGTGCGCGTTTGCGGGAAAACCGGCGGGAAGCAGGGGACGTTCGCGCAAACGATCCAGGCCGTTCTGCGTACCGATCCACAGGCTGCCGTCGCTGTCCTCAAGCAGTGGCCAGGCGAAGTCGGAGCTGAGCCCGTCGCGGGTGGTGAACCGCTCGCTGGTATCGAACCCGGTGCTGCCATGCTCGTTGGGCTTGGCCACATGCAGCAGGCCGCTACCGGCGGTGCTCAGCCACAGGCAACCATGCAGATCGAACAGCATGGCATTGGCTTCGGCGCCGATGGCGATACGGCTTGCCTGCAGTGATGCCGAGCCGATGTCGACTCGAAGCAGGCTTTCGCGGTCGCGCTCGATCAGCCACAGCGCACCATCGGGAGCCTGCATCATCTGCCGGGTGCGGTTGCTGCGAATACCGGTATCGCGCAGCGCTCGGGCGCCAGGCTGGAGAACGTAGAGGCGCTGTTCGTCGGCGACCCAGAGTCGGTCGCTGCTGTCGACCAGGACGCTGTAGGCATTGTTGCCGAGAAAACCTTCTGCGCTGCCCAGCCGTTGCCAACCTTTACCGTCGTAGCGCAGCAGGCCGTCGTTGGCAGCTGCCCAGACGCTGCCGTCCGCCGTTCGCGCCAGCGCGTAGATCACGCCGCTGCCCAGGTCGAAGCGGCTGGGTTGCTCCTTCTCCGACGCGATCAGGTAAACGCCGCCGTTACGCAGGCCTACCCATAACCCGGCGTCGCTGGCCAGCAGGCTGGAGGCGATTCCCAGCTCATGGCCGTCGGGTGTGCGGTAGCTGGTGAATTCGAAACCGTCGAAGCGATACAGGGAATCGTGCGTGCCCAGCCACAGGTAGCCGTCGTGGGTTTCCGCCAAGGCGCCGATCTGGCTGGGGCTGTTGTCATTGAGTGTCCAGCGGCGATGTTCCAGCTGCTGCTCCAGCCCACTTCGGTCTGCCCTCGCGACGGCGCTGAACAGCACCAGGCAAAGCAAGGCCAGCACGACGCTGAGGCGAGGCTGTGAGGTGTACGGTCTAGAAGCGTCCAACGTGATTCTGTGCCCATTCGATGCAGTAGTCGGCAACTCTTTCCCACCCGGGTTCGGCGATCAGCCAGTGGCTGTAGCCTGGAAACTGCTTGAAGCTGGTGATAGCGGCCGAGCGCCGATGATGGCGGTAGGTGGCGGCCACCGTGCTGGCGCTAACGATGCGGGCGCAGCCACCGGCGATCAGCAGCAGCGGTGCGCGCTCGGCATTGGCAAAGTCGACACGCTTGCCAATGCCCAGCGCCGCCTCGAACAAAACCCGACCCGGCGCCGGGACGATGTGCTGCGCATAAGCATCGCTTTGCTGGGTCGGCGTCAGGGTTTGCGCCATATTGCGCGCGAAATACTGCGGTGTCATGTACAGCAGGTGACGCCAGCCTGCCCAGTGCAGCAGCCAGGGCCAGGCGCCGTACAAGCCGGCCAGGCTGGCCCGTGACGGCAATGGGTCGATGGCGATGCCGGCCTGGCCCAGGCCACGGTCGAGGAGCAATTGCACCAGCAGGCCGCCGAGGTCATGCCCGATCAGCAGTGGCGGCTGGCCGAGGTTGCGAATGTGCACTTCGTAGTGATCGAGGAGGGCGCTGATGCCCGGTTGCCGCCCGCCCTGGTCTGACGGCCAGGGCGGTGCGCTGCAGCGATAACCGCAGGCGCTGAAACGGCGCTGGAACGACGCCCAGATTGCAGGCGTGAGCCAGATGCCGTGGATGAACAGTGCATGACGCGGCATATGCCATCTAGCCTGTCGCGCCCTGCGCTGTGCAGTCGCTCTCGTCAGGAGGGGGCATGAGGCGACTCCGCAGGCTGAGGGGCGCCCTTGGCTGACATCAGGAAGTGTTCGATATGCACCGCCACGTGCGGATTCTGGAAGCGTCGGGCCGCCGCCTCGATGCGTTGCTCGGCGCGGGTTATCCGGCCGTGATGGCGCAGGTGTTCGAGCCAGGACTCGTCGAAGAAGAACTCCTGCCAGTGCCGCGGATTCTCGCTGTTCTGTACCAGCCCCCAGGAAAATGCACCGTTACGCTTGCGCATGCGGGCGACCTCGACCATTGCCTGGCGAAAGCCTGTCACATGCTCCGGCGCGATGTCGTACTGCAGGGTGATCATCACCGGGCCGCGTTCACGATCGGCCTCGTCGGCGAGGATCGGTGCCGGCCAGTGCAGCGAGGGCGCCAGGTCTTCGCTTTCGGTCACCGGCAGGGTGAAGCGCGGCGTCAGCAACAGACCGAGCACCAGGCAGCCGGAAGCGGCGAGCAGGGCGATGGGAATCGACGCATGACTGGCGACATAACCCCAGAGCGCGCCGCCGGCGGCCATGCTGCCGAAGAACACCAGGATGTACACCGACAGCGCGCGGGCTCGCACCCAGTCCGGCACCGATGTCTGCGCGCTGACCTGCAGGCTGGAGAGCACGGCGATCCACGCCGCGCCGCTGAGCAGCATCACCGGCAGCAGCACGGCGAAATCGCGCACCCAGGCCAGGGCCAGCAGCACCAGGGCGTAGAGCACGCTGGCCATGGCCACCAGATGGTTGGCGCTGATGCGCTCGCGCAGCCTGGGCAGCAGCATGGCACCGAGCACCGCGCCGATACCGACGCTGCCCAGCAGCAGACCGAAGTCACTGGCACTGCCTTTCAGCTCGCCCCGTACGATCAGCGGTAGCAACGAGGTGCCGGCACTGGCGCCAACGAAGAAGGCTGCTGCGCGCACCAGCACCGCCTGCAACGGGCGTGAGGCACGGCTGTAACGCCAGCCGGCACGAATGGCGCCGAGCAGGCGTTCGGCCGGGAAGGCGGCGACCTGGCGCTCGCGCTTCCAGGTCAGCAGCACCGCCATCACCGCGAAGAACGACAGTGCGTTGAGGGCGAAGGTCGCCCACGGCCCGCTGAGGCTGACCAGTACCCCGGCGATGGCCGGGCCGAGCGCGCGGGCGACGTTGATGCCGAGGCTCGACAGGGCGATGGCCGAGGGCAGGTCGCGCTTGCTCACCAGCTCCGGCGTCAACGCCGACCAGGCCGGCATCATCAGCGCGGTGCCGACGCCCATGGTCAGGGTCAGGCTGAGCAACAGCCAGACCGTGGTCAGCCCGAGCAGCGTCAGGGTCGCCAGCAGTGTTGCCACGGCGGCCATCCATACCTGCACGATCAGCAGGTAGCGACGCTTGTCGATGATGTCGGCCATGGCCCCGGCCGGCAGCGCCAGGAGGAACATCGGCGCGCTGCCGGCTACCTGCACCAGTGCCACGTGCATGGGGTTGCTCGACAGGCTGGTCATCAGCCAGCCGGCACCGACCTCATGCATCCAGGTGCCGATGTTCGAGGCGATGCTGGCCAGCCACAACCAGCGGAACGTGTTGTGCTTGAGTGCACCCCAGGGCGAAGCTTTTTCGCTGGCCATATCAGAACGCAAAGCACGAGCAGCCGAAGGCGCCCCAGAAGCCCTGGTGATCGCTGACCGGTACACTGCTGCGGCGTGCGCGGTCATGCTGGTGCTGATGCACCGCACAGGCGCCGATGCATTGGTGGATGCTGGCCGACAGCGGTGCTGCGACTGGCTTCCAGTGGCCGGGCACCTTGGCTACGGGTGACCAGTCCGGCAGTACCGGCAGCGTAGGCGGCGCGAGTTTGTCGAACTCGGACATGGCATGCACGACCTTGCCGCCGACCACGGTGAGCACCGACTCCAGCCACTTGATCTGTTCTTCCTCGATGCTGAAGAAGTCCGCCGACAGCGCCACCAGGTCGGCGAGCTGGCCGACCTTGATCTGGCCCTTCTTGCCTTGCTCGCTGGAGAACCAGGCGCTGCCATGGGTGAACAGTTGCAGGGCGGTGTTGCGTGACAGGCCCTGCGGATTCAGCGTGGTGCCGCCGACCGTCTTGCCGCTGACCAGCCAGTACAGCGCCGTCCACGGGTTGTAGCTGGCCACGCGGGTGGCATCGGTGCCGCCGCCGACCGGGATGCCTTCGGCCAGCATGCGCTGGATCGGTGGGGTGGCCTCGGCGGCCTTGGCGCCGTAGCGGTCGATGAAGTATTCGCCCTGGAAGGCCATGCGGTGCTGGATGGCGATACCGCCGCCAAGCGCACGTACCCGCTCGATGTTGCGCGGGCTGATGGTCTCGGCGTGGTCGAACAGCCACGGCAGGCCGTTGAACGGCATGTCGCGGTCGACCTTCTCGAACACGTCTAGCATGCGTGAGATGGACTCGTCATAGGTGGCATGCAGGCGGAACGGCCAGCGCTGCTCGACCAGGTGGCGTACTACCGGCTCCAGCTCGGCTTCCATGCTGGGGGCCAGATCGGGACGCGGCTCGAGGAAGTCCTCGAAGTCGGCGGCGGAGAACACCAGCATCTCGCCGGCGCCGTTATGGCGGAGGAAGTCGGTGCCGTCGCCCGGCTTGACGATCTTGCTCCAGGCCTGGAAGTCCTGCAGTTCTTCCTTGGGTTTCTGGGTGAACAGGTTGTAGGCGATGCGTACGGTGAGTTGATCCTGCGCGGCCAGCTCCTGGATCACCTGGTAATCGTCCGGGTAGTTCTGGTAGCCGCCGCCGGCATCGATGGCGCTGGTCACGCCTAGGCGGTTTAGCTCGCGCATGAACTGGCGGGTGGAGTTGACCTGGTACTCCAGCGGCAGCTTCGGCCCCTTGGCCAGGGTGGCGTAGAGAATCAGCGCGTTGGGGCTGGCGATCAGCATGCCGGTGGGCTCGCCACTGGCATCGCGCTGAATCTCACCACCGGGCGGGTTCGGGGTGTTCTTGTCGTAGCCGACGGCACGTAGCGCAGCGCGGTTGAGCAGGGCGCGGTCATATAGATGCAGCACGAACACCGGAGTATCCGGCGCGGCCTTGTTCAGCTCGTCCAGGGTTGGCAGGCGTTTC
>PJUK01000196.1_pt1 | contig 31126 bp, 26 predicted proteins | sample 1512211 | NCBI WGS metagenome assembly PJUK01 (sample SAMN08177668, study PRJNA422409) | Feces metagenome, whole genome shotgun sequencing project. | reverse complement strand
CTGTATTTGTTTCTGACTCTGAAAATGATGTGGCATCTGGATGCAACCCACATTTTAAAACGTGCCCGGCAACAGGATGAAGGCAAGTGGGTGATCCTCACAGTGGTATTGATTGCGATTGTGGTCTGTTTTATTTCAATTGTGGTACAGCTCAGTCATGTGCCGAAAGATTTTCCTATTTTAAAAAGCGCCCTGATTCTACTGACCATCGGCACGATATTTTCAACTTGGTTATTACTGCATACTTTATTTGCGATTCACTATGCCCATGACTATTATCTGGCCAAAAGCCGTCATCAAGAAGCAGGATTGGACTTTCCTAAAACAGATCAACCCGACTATCTGGATTTTATTTATTTCAGCTACATCATTGGTACCTCGGCTCAGACAGCAGATGTGTCGATTACCAGTTCTGCACTCAGACACTTAAATATCTTTCATTGTGTCCTTGCCTTTATCTTTAATACCGTGATTCTGGCGGTCGCGATCAATGTCGCGGCAAGTTTAATCGGATTAAATTAATAACTTATTTTTATTAATAAAATTAAAATTGATCATTTTTATTTTTGATTGTGGCTGTTTATTGTAAAGAGAATCAGACACAGTAAGGATAAGAATATGACCACCCAGCATCAAGTCAATCAACAGCAATATCAGGATAAATCTCAGGCCTATTTAACCAGTAGCGTGCATGCGCAGGGGATTGAATTTCAGAAAATGCAGCAGTTGATTCAGGCGCATCAATTTAAAACAGTACTGGATTTGGGCTGTGGCGGCGGGCATGTCAGTTATCAGGTTGCACCTTTCGTAGAGCAGGTGACTGCCTATGACTTAACGCCATCGATGGTCGAACTGGTGGCTCAGCAGGCCCAGCAAAAGGGCTTTGATCATGTCATGGCCGTACAAGGGGCTGCCGAGGCTTTGCCTTTTGCCGATCAAAGTATTGATTGTGTCATTAGCCGTTATTCAGCGCATCACTGGCAGAACGTGGCACAGGCGATGGCAGAAATTCGCCGTGTATTGGCGCCACAAGGCAAGGTGATTATGGTGGATATTTTGGGAAACTCGAATCCTGTCATGGATACCTTCTTTCAGACGATTGAAACGATTCGCGATCCGGGTCATGTGCGTAATTATAGTTTGGGAGAATGGGCACATTTTGCCGAATATGCGGGTTTCACCGTAGAAACTGTTGAAAAACAACATTTAGATTTGGAATTTCAGAGCTGGACAGAACGGATGCAAACGCCTGATTATGCAGTCCAGACCATACGGTATTTACAACACAAAGCTTCCGATCAGGCACGCCAATATTATCAGATTCAGGCCGATGGGTCTTTTCGTAGTGAAGTGATGTATCTGGTTTTGAGTCGGGCTTAAGTTTTATATAAAAGAGGTATAGGCTCAAAAATATTGTATTCAAGCGTGAAAAATAAGAGGGCAACTCAAAATTTATCTATCATCTTGATCCCGTTTTTAAGTAAAATCATTGCTTGAAAATTATTCTAATCTAGAGGTTATCTTGGAATCGTTATTGATTTTAGGCTCAATTGCGTTGGCCTTAATGTTAGGGGCGATTAGCCCGGGCCCTACATTTATTTATGTGGCGAAGAATTCAATTGCGATTTCACGTAAACATGGCCTATTTACCGCTTTAGGTACAGGCACGGGTGCAGCCTTGTTTGGTTTGCTGGCAGTCATGGGCTTACAGGCAATTTTATTGGCAGTGCCTTCTGCCTATATCGCTTTAAAAGTATTCGGCGGCCTGTATTTGCTTTGGCTGGCGTATAAAATTATCAAGCATGCCAAAGAGCCAATGGAAGCAGTCAATGGTACTGTGAATCAGATGAGCTATGCACAAGCCTTTCGTTTAGGGCTGATTACCCAGCTCAGTAACCCGAAAATTGCCATTATCTTGGCCAGTATTTTCACGGCTTTATTACCGAAAGACATCCCAAGCTACTACTATGTGGTGTTACCGATGTTGTGCTTCTTTATTGATGCAGGTTGGTATTCGCTGGTGGCGGTTGCCTTGTCAGCAGAAGGGCCACGCAAAGTCTATTTGAAATCCAAATCTGTGTTTGACCGTATCGCAGGTGGCGTGATGACGCTGTTGGGATTAAAACTGATTTTTGGCATGAAATAATGCCCCAAAAAAAGCGACCAGGAAGGTCGCTTTTTTATTACCTAGCATCAGCTCATTGGTCTTAATCTTTAAAATGTACTGGAATCCATTGATAGCTCTTACCATCTGCTGAATAAATATGTCCAATCCCCGGGAAGGGTAAATGTGGGGCGGCAATGGTTTGTCCATTCTTGGCGAAATCAGCAAACTGTTTTAAACGGGTTGCCACTGCTTTTTTCGGATCAATATCGTATTCAATAGCAGTTTTAGGTTGATCAAATTGCACGGTATGTGAATGCACAATATCGCCAATAAAGACCACGCTTTCGCCTTTGCTTTTGAGTTCATAACTAAAGTGGCCTGGAGTATGTCCCGCCGTGTTAATGACTTTAAAGCCCTGAATATCATCACCGAGTTTATAAGTTTTAAAGCGTTGCTTGGCTTGATAAGGTGCAATCGCCTGTTTAATTTGCTTCACCGTTGCTTCATAACCCGCTTGTTTGTCTTTTGGAAGCTTGGCTGCCTGTTTGGGATCTAACCAATAATTGGCTTCATCATTCGAGACATACACGGTTGCATTGGGAAAATTGGCAACGCCATCTTTACTGATGCCACAGACATGATCAGGGTGTAAATGTGTCAATAAAATAGTATCAACCTGTTCAGGTTTATAACCCGAAGCAACCAGATTTTTTAGGATTGAACCTAAATGTGGGCCAAAACAACTGGCTGCACCGCTATCGACGAGTACCAGCGATTTTCCTGTATTGACGAGGAAAGCATTGATGGATGTTTGCACTCCTTTGTCCTGATCTGCATAGTATTTCTTTAAGATGTGCTGTACTTGTTGCGGTGAAATATCTTTAAACAGGCTAGGTGACATAAAGTTAGTGCCATCGAGCAGGGCCGTGATTTGCACATCACCCACTTGGTGTTGGTAAAAGCTTGCTACCTGTTTTTGTTGTTCAATGATCGGCAGGGTTTTGCTTGTTTCTGCATGGCTCAGTAAAGGGATGCTGCTCAAGAATGAGATAGAAAGAAGTAGGGCTGTTTTTTTCATTTATAGATATTCTCAAGTTTAGTTGAATTGTCTACTTTTTAGCATGGAAATATGTGAATGCAAAGTAGAAATATTTCAATTAATTAAATTTAACTTTTAGCATGATTTACTTTATTTTCTAACGGAGTTAGTTTAATGAAATCATAAAGAAATTTATCATCAATAATAAATATCATAACTTTTATGAGATAGCTTGTCTTTAAATTTCGATAGTCTAGATTGAGTCGTAGTTGATTAATTTATTCTTTATTTTTTACATTTTGTGCCATATTTGTGTTGGTGTATTTATTTTGTTTTTTAAAGTTGTTATAACGAATAAATAAGAGCTCATAAAAGGGATGAAAATGGAAAATACATTAAGGGAAATTGAATATATTTATAATAAATTAAATAGAAGCCAAAAATTTTTTGCTTTAGGTGCGATTTTTGGTGCTTGTACATTTTTTTGGTATTTAATGCCATTCAAATCTATATATTTTACTAGCTTGTGCGCGCTTGGATTAGTCTTATTGTTAGGTGTGATATCGGATTTTCTATTTATATATAATAAAGTTTGGGGAACAACTATAGGTAAATCTTTATTTATATTGTTATATGTTTTTTTAACAACTTTAACTTATGCAGTAGCTGATCAAATTGTTAATTCAATAGTTGCTTTTGATAGCTCAGGTCTTAACCGTACAAGTACTTTCGTATCAATACTATTAACCCCCTTGGTGATTTTGATCGTAACAAGCATTATTTTCTTTCTGCTTTTAATATTAGGTCAATTCTATCTGTTATTTATTACATACATTAAAGATATAAAGGATGATAAGTTTTTATCAAATTTTATACCTAATATTACGGAGAATTATCCAGGCTGGAGTTGCATCGCACGCTTTATTATTTACCCATGTGTATTAGGGTTTTTACTAGGATTAGGGCAAAATTTTGGATTTACATATCAAAATTTTGTACTTAATCAAACACGAGCTTTTATTTATAATTTTGAAGCAAAAGAGTTTTCAAGATGTGAGAATCCTGCTGGGAGCAAAGTAATTACTGTTTCTGATAAGGAAATAATACTAGTTACTAAAGTAAATGCAGAATATAAATTTACCCCCTCTTTATGCGTACCTGTTTTGAAAGACGATAAATCTTAATAAATATAAAAAAGCCCTACTAGAATATAGCAGGGCTTTTTCTAAGTTTCTAAACCTTAAGAAACTTTATCGCCTGGTTTTGCGCCAGATTCAGGTGAAATCACCCAAACACCTTCGCCATTACCAGCGGCAAGTACCATACCGTTTGAAATACCAAAACGCATCTTACGCGGTGCAAGGTTAGCTACCATCACCACCAATTTGTCTTTTAAATCTTCTGGCTGATAAAACTCACGAATGCCACTAAACACATTACGCGGTTCAGCTTCACCGACATCTAAAGTCAATTGCAGCAATTTATCAGAACCTTCAACTGTTGCAGCTTCCAATACTTTTGCCACACGAAGATCAATTTTCATGAAGTCTTCAATACCAATGATGTCAGCTTCACCTACTTTTGGCTCAGGCTTCTTCTCGGATTTCTTTTCTTTTTTCTTCTCTGCTTTTGGCACTTCCGCCGCCGCAGCTAAAGAATCTTTAGATGCATCCACCATTGCAGCCACAGCTTTGGCATCAACACGCTGCATCAATGGTTGGAATTGCGCAATTTCATGTCCAACCAAGATCTGCTGACGTGATGCAAAGTCGAAGCTTTCAAGTTGTAAGAAGGCTTGAACCTGTGCAGCAAGCGTTGGCAATACAGGAGCCAAGTAAATCGCAAGTTGACGGAACAGGTTAATACCTACCGAGCACACATCATGAACTTGCTGTTCCTGACCTTCTTGCTTCGCAAGTGCCCACGGTTTTTTCTCATCGATATACTGATTGGCGCGGTCAGCCAATGCCATGATTTCACGGATCGCAGCCGAGAATTCACGTGCTTCATAGGCTTGTGCGATTGAATCACCTGCATCAATAAAGCTTTGCACCAGTTCAGATTCTGCACATGTATTCGACAAGGTATTATTGAAGTTGCTGTTAATGAATTTTGCACAACGACTGGCAATATTCACCACTTTACCCACAAGGTCAGAATTCACCTTCTGAACGAAGTCATCCAGATTCAAATCTGAATCTTCAACTTTGTCAGACAGCTTAGATGCAAAGTAATAACGTAGATATTCAGGATTCAAATGTTCTAAATAGGTTTCAGCTTTAATGAAGGTCCCACGAGATTTCGACATCTTCTGACCATTCACCGTCAAGAAACCATTCACGAATAAACCTGATGGGGTACGGTAGTTGGCACCTTCAAGCATTGCCGGCCAGAACAGGGCATGGAAGTAAACAATGTCTTTACCGATGAAGTGATAAACTTCTTTATCGCTGTCTTTTTTCCAGAAATCATCGAAGCTGAGATCAGGGCGTTTAGTTTTGATGTAGTTTTCAAAACTCGACATATAACCAATCGGCGCATCGACCCAAACATAGAAATATTTGTTTGGCGCATCTGGAATTTCAAAACCAAAATAAGGCGCATCACGCGAAATATCCCAATCCGATAAGCCTGCTTCAAACCATTCGTCTAATTTATTGGCAATTGAAACTGGCAGACGACCTTGGTCACGGGTCCATTTCTGTAAGTATTCTGCAAAATTCGGAAGTTTAAAGAAGTAGTGATCTGATGATTTTTCAACAGGGGTGGCACCACTTAAGGTTGAACGTGGGTTTTCCAGTTCAGTGGCATTATAGGTTGTACCGCACACTTCACAGGCATCACCGTATTGATCTTCCGCTTTACATTTCGGGCATGTGCCTTTAATGAAACGGTCAGACAGGAACATGCCTTTTTCAGGGTCGAATAACTGGGTAACAGGACGAATTGCAATATTGCCTGCTTCACGGTTTTTAATATAAATTTCTTCTGAACGCGCTTTGTTTTCATCACTGTTGGTTGAATCATAGTGATCGAAATGTACGCCAAAACCATCAAAGTCACGGATATGTTCTTTCTGAACATTGGCAATTTGCTGTTCCGGGCTAATGCCATTGGCTTCAGCACGCAGCATGATCGCGGTACCGTGAGCATCATCCGCACATACATAAGTCACATCATGGCCCATTGCACGCATCGCACGCACCCAAATATCTGCTTGGATATAACCGAGTAAGTGACCCATATGGATAGGACCATTGGCATAAGGTAGGGCATTGGTGACTAAAATTTTACGCACGGATATTGTTCTCTCATTCGTATTTGCAAGGCAGATGATTTTACATGACTTGACCCCGACTTGCACAAGGGATTCAGTGAAATCTTTTCAAGCTAGGTTCGGAGACAATTTGGGCCTGCATTCGTCTTTTAAACGTGTTTTGAGTTAACTCATTTTAATTAAGCTAATAATTTGGTTTTCGTGATCAAAATAAAGCTTATAACTTTTGAGTTTACTGTGATGGCGATTGACGATGAAATAACCTGAACAGGGTACTTGCCATTGTTTCTCTGTATTCTCAGTAAAGCCGATCCAAGCATGTCCACTAAATATAAAAGTACGATCATCTTTCATTGTAAATTCATCAAAATAGATTGCATCGCACCAGAATGTATTTTGACCAAAATTTACTTTAGAAAATTTCCAGCAACTTAAAAAAGCAATCAAGGCTTCTAAGTCTTCGCTTTGTTTATATATCTTGAAGAGGTGAATCGTTTGGGCAATATCACGCTCTATAGCCAAGACTCTACGATGAATTCTTCTGTTGCTGGAGTAAACATATTTTGACCACTTTGCATACCTCTCATCTTCTTGTTTTTGTAGTGTAAGTTCTTCTTTATTCATATTCGATTTTGAATAGTTTTATCTGTTAATTTTTGATGATGGCGTTTAGAAAAAAGTATGCATCCCGAAGGATTACATACTTTGCATTTGCTTGACTGTGATGCTGTGCTTCGAGTTCTTTCTTAACGAAATGACTTTTCCTTTAGACAGGAAATGGATGTAATAGCTCTTTAAGCCGTCTGTTTTCGGATCAAGCGTAATCTCAGCAAACATCGGCGTTTGCCAAAGCTCATCACTGCCCAATGTGCCTAACCATGCCTGTGCTTTTAACGCCACAGTAAATTGATCTTTGATTTCAAGATCAGTAATGCTCAGTTCGCTGCACCAATGTTCCGTTTTAGGAAACTCGGCTTTCGAAAATTTCCAGCAAATGGTCAGCGCCAAACTGCTCTCAACCGGCGCTTTATCATCACTGATGTGATCAATAACCGGAATTAACTGTTCAGCCAAATCCTTTTCAAAAGACAGAATCATATTCTGGATTCTTCTTTTACTTGAAACAATGTACTTCAAGCGTTTTTCTTGGGCCTGAAGTTCCTGTTGAATTTCTAGAAGTTCATTTTCATTCATATAGGCAATTTTGACGACAAGGTCTATGATTGAGATATTTTCAGCAGTATATCCGATCTATCTCCTTATATTGTTAATAGTTTTTAATACATATTTATTGGTTCTAAAAATGATCGAAACAGCTAGATTACGTCTAAGACAGTGGCGAGCAGAGGATAATGAAGCCTTTGCGGCCATGAGTAGCAATCCTCAAGTAATGCAGTACTTTCCGAACCTGCTGACACCGGCAGAAAGTGATGCCTTGATTGAGCGCATGAAATCAATTATCGACACGCAAGGCTGGGGGTTCTGGGCGGTTGAGTTAAAACATAACCAGCAATTTATTGGCTTTACCGGGTTGCATGATCAACCGACACAATTTTCATTTTCTCCGTGTGTGGAAATCGGTTGGCGACTCGATCAGGCTTATTGGGGACAAGGCTATGCGCCTGAAGCTGCCCAAGCTGCGCTTGCATTTGCTTTTGAGCAGTTAAAGCTGGATAAAGTGGTGGCCTTTACTACCTTGGACAATGCGAAATCGCAAAGAGTCATGCATAAATTAAACATGAATAAGGTCGGCGAATTTCAGCATCCCGCTATAGCCAAAGATCATCCACTCAGTTGGCACGTGCTCTACGAGATATTACACAAGGATTTTATCCGCTAGGCAGGATGTTATTCATTTATATGCTTTTTATATCTAGAAATAAAATAATTTATCGTTCAGCAATGTTTTGAATCTTCCTGTATTTCAATTGTTTCAATTTGCAGCGCTCAGCAAAAAATAGCGTTAAACGCGGTATAACTAAGATTGCTCCAAACAATATGTTTTTTACCTATAGTGAGGAAATACCATGACAAATGAAAAACTTGATGAATTAAAAAACCAAGCCGCTGAATTGGGCGATGACTTAAAACACAAAGCAAAAGAAACTCAGCTACAAGGTGAAAAGGCAATTGATGACTTAAAACATTCTGCCGCAGAACTGAAGTTAAAAGGCGAAAAAGCCGTCGATGATCTAAAGAAAGATGTCTCTGAAAAAAATGCTGAAGGTAAAGAAGCGGCTTCGAGCAAAGTGGATGATATCAAAGCAAAACTGGAAGATACCCAGCATGCGGTTCAAGACAAATTTGACCACTTGAAAGAAGAAGCCAGCCATAAACTGGATGATGCCAAAGCCAAAGCCGCTGAATTGAAAGATGAAGCTGCAGCAAAATTTGATGATCTTAAAGCTCAGGCCAGTCACAAGCTGGATGATTTAAAGAAAGCCGCAACGGATACCATCAATAAATTCAAAGGTTAATACGTTTAATCTGCGAATAGGATGAAAGACTTCCCCAAACATATCTACGCTATGTTTGGGGATTTTTTTATTTAAAGGGATTTAAAAATATCTGGGCGACATGAGACTGAATATCCAGTCTTGCGTTGTTCGATCTAAGCTTTTCCTGACAAAAATGTGTATTGTTGGGCAGAGAAATCTAAAGCAGAAAAGTTGCTATAAAAAATGAGCAATTATCTGCTTTGAGAGGAGCGTCAATTGTTCAATACTGCTAAACTAAGCAAACTCAATGCTATGTTGATCTGTTTTTGGAGTAAACAAAATGTCGTGGCTTTCTTCCTTAAAATCTGTTTTTTCACCAGCGCAAGAAGTGAAGGAAGACGAGATTCAAACAGTTCTACAAAGTTATATCTTACCGCATTCAGAAAATGCGCTCAAAGATCGCATTAGTCAGGTCAATGTACAAGGCCGCATTCTACAGCTGACCATCAATACCTTTCCCCAAGAAAAAGATCACTTGCAACAGATTCATGACGAACTTGCAGAAGCGTTGGAAAAGTGTGGCATTCAGGAATTAAACCTACATATTATTCAGCAAAAACATGTGGCGCATGGTGAGGCAGGTCACAGCTGCTCATCCAAACCAAAAGCAGAAAACAGCAATTTACCGCCTGTGATGGATGCTTCACCTCAGGCAGAAGCAGATCCTAATAATCCGCCAATTCAAAAAGCGGCACCGCAACAGCGCGATGTTGCTGCTCATCCTCGTATTCAAAACGTGATTCTGGTGTCATCAGGTAAAGGCGGTGTGGGTAAATCAACCACCACAGTAAACCTTGCACTTGCACTACAACAGCTCGGCCTAAAAGTAGGTGTGCTGGATGCCGATATCTATGGCCCAAGTATTCCAACCATGTTGGGCAATGCCGGCAAAACCCCACTGATTGAAAATGAACACTTTGTACCTTTAGATGCCTATGGCATGGCCGTACTGTCGATTGGTCATTTAATCGGTGAGCACAATACGCCTGTGGCATGGCGTGGACCAAAAGCTACCGGTGCATTGATGCAGTTATTTAACCAGACCTTATGGCCTGATCTGGATGTACTGGTCATTGATATGCCACCGGGCACGGGTGATATTCAATTGACCTTGGCACAACGTATTCCGGTCACGGGTGCAGTTATTGTCACCACCCCACAAAATGTGGCGTTAATGGATGCGACTAAAGGCATTGAGCTATTCAATAAAGTGAATATTCCTGTGTTGGGTGTAATTGAAAATATGTCGACCCATATTTGCTCGAATTGTGGACACGAAGAGCAGATTTTTGGTACAGGCGGTGGCGATCAATTGTCAACGCAATACCAGATTCCATTACTGGGACGCTTACCTTTAGATGCGAAAATCCGTGAGCATGCCGATCAGGGCACACCAAGTGTAATTGCGAAGGATGCCGCTGCCGAAAGCTATCTCAATATTGCCCAGGCCGTGTTGCAACACATGGATAAGCTGCCAAAGCGCCAGAAAGACGATAAACGAATTTTCTAAGTCCACCGAAAACCCAACACGCAAATGTTGGGTTTTTGCTTTCTAATCGAAATTAAATTTTGATCTAGACCATTCCTCAACTCACTTCCAAAAACAAAGTAGGTACATAACTTGCTTTGTATAGACTTTCTTTTTTAAGACAGGTGAATGATGCAATTCAAATCTTTTATCGGTATTGCCACGCTATGTACGACGCTTTTTTTAGCTGCATGTAATGGTGATAGCAACTCAAATTCGACTCAACCTCAAGAACAAGCGAAACTCCAGCCGATCGTGATTCAGGGGGCATTACCTGTCGAGTCGGAAAAAATGGCTGCCCAGTTAGAGAATGCGACTGTAGAAATGATTGGGGAATGGAAGTTCTGGAAGGGCACCTATAAAGGTTATCCTGTGGTGATTTCCAAGACGCGGATGGGCATGAGTAATTCTGCTGCTGCCACTGCACTTGCAATTCAACATTATCAACCGATTGCAATTATCAATCAGGGCACAGCCGGTGGTCATGATCCAGATCTACATGTATTTGATATTGTATTAGGTAAATACACCACCAATATCGGTGCATTTAAAACACCCAATAAACCTCTGGGTGGTGGTTCAAATGCTTTAGAGTGGAATGAAGCCTTTGATGTTTTACCTGATGATGAGTCTGATCCTGAGCCAATTGCGATCCGTAAATTTGAAGGTGACAAAGAACTCTTGCTTGCTGCTTACAAGGCAAAACCAAATTACAGCAAAGGACAAGTGGTGGAAGGTACGATTGGTTCGGCAGATACCTGGAATAACGAGCTTGATCGCATCAAGCAGTTCCATACGGTTTATGGGACTTCGGTAGAAGAGATGGAAGCAGCTTCAGTGGCCCAGATTGCCCATCAGTTCAATGTGCCATTCTTGGGGATCCGTGTGTTGTCCAATAACATTACCAATAATGGTGCCTATGACCCTGCCACAGGTGAAGCATGTCAGGAATATGCACTCGATGTGGCAGAACAATATATGAAGGCCAAAGCCGCAGCGAAATAAATATTCTTGTTAAGAAGAAATCATTTAGATGGTTTCTTCTTTTTTCCCTTTTTCACGATTTCTCCAGCTTCGAATCACACTCCAACGCCAGAGTAAGTGTGTCGCCGCATAAAATAAAACCGCAAATAAAATCGCTTCAATCATCAGCCCTGAAACCAGAATCTTGGCAAGGCTAAAATCAATATGTCCATGCCCAAAATTTTTGATCCAGTTTAGAATCTGATGCAGAACACCAAGCAACATGTCTTTATTGATCATATTGACGTGATAAATCTTGGTACCGAACCAGAACCCTAAATAAAGAATCGGCACAACCGTAAAGGGGTTGGTTAACCATGCCATGCATAATCCAATCGGCAAGTTCACTTCAAACAGTAGCACGGTCAGGATAATAAACACGCTATGAAACGGAACCGGTAAAATACCCCAGAAGGTGCCAATAAACATGGCTTTTGCAATAGAACGGCGATTTACATACCAAAGCAGTGGATTTAAGGTGCGTTCACCAAAAATCTTCATAAATTTTAGTCGAGCGACTTTTTCCGAAGAAGGTAGCCACTTATGAAAAAATTGCTTAGGCATAAATCATGTGGAGCGAATAAGAGATAGGAGGGGAAACAGCTTATAAAATAACATTAATTACTTAGCAAAAACTTAAAATCATGTCTCCATTTATCTGGGGGTAGCGGGGGCACTTATCAAGCCATCTCCAGAATTTGAATCTTAAATACTCAGGTATCTGCCTGTGACTGTGCAGTTGGTACTACTTGTAATTTTAAAAACATAAATAAAATAAAAGCTTATAAGAATTTTCGTCATAAGTCCTTACAGTTATTTTTTTGCTATAGCTGAGTAATTGGATTAATCTGAAAATCTCTCATAGTGAGGTCATTCAATGATTTCATGGTTTTTTATTGGTTTAGTAATCACCATTCTGCTGACACCAGGCCCAACTAATACCTTACTTGCATCTTCAGGGATTCAGGTTGGATTACGTCAATCTTTACTGCTTATTCCAGCGGAAGCGGTCGGCTATATTATTGCCATTACGGCTTGGGGCATGTTGATTGGTAAAGTATCGGCCACTTTTCCTTTATTACCGACGTTTTTGAAATTATTGAGTGCGGCTTATATTATTTTTCTTGCCATCAAGTTATGGCGTACGGCGAATCAGGAGGTGGTTTTAAATCAGCCGACCATTCGCCCCAAAGAACTCCTCTGCGCAACCTTGCTCAATCCTAAGGCTTTACTGTTTGCTTCTGCTATTTTCCCTGCTGCTGCCTGGAAAAGTCAGGATATTTACCTGGCTCATATGGGGACATTTGTGGCTTTAATTCTTCCGATTGCTTTATTCTGGATTTCAGTCGGTGCAATGCTGGCAAGCAAGAAGGTGAACTGGCTCTCTCAAGCGAAACTGCAACGTACCGCCTGTGTGGTGCTGGTCAGCTTTGCGATTCCAATTAGCTATTCAGCGCTCAACAATTTATAACATTCCCACCTCTATTGAAGCGAACGCATCAGAGGTGTTGTTTTCATTAATAGCATTTTAAGTTAAAGTACTCGCCAATTATTAACTTCGTCTTTGGATAAAAAGTCATGGCTATAAAATCTGATCGTTGGATTCGTGAAATGAGCGAAAAACACGGCATGATTGAACCTTATGCGGAAAATCAAGTTCGTTTTGATAAAAACGGTGAAAAGTTGATTTCTTACGGGGTATCGAGCTATGGCTATGATGTCCGTTGTGCGCGTGAGTTCAAGGTATTTACCAATGTGCACTCAGCCATTGTTGACCCTAAGAATTTTGATGATAAAAGCTTTATCGATATCGAGTCTGATGTATGTATCATTCCGCCAAACTCGTTTGCCTTGGCACGGACCATTGAATATTTCCGTATTCCACGCAACGTATTAACTGTTTGCCTTGGCAAATCAACCTATGCACGTTGCGGCATTATTGTAAACGTGACCCCGTTAGAACCTGAGTGGGAAGGTCACGTTACTCTGGAATTCTCGAATACGACCAACTTGCCAGCACGTATTTACGCAGGTGAGGGCGTTGCACAAATGTTGTTCTTTGAAAGTGATGAAGTATGTGAAACTTCATATAAAGATCGTGGTGGTAAATACCAAGGTCAAACTGGTGTGACTTTGCCGAAGACCTAAAATTTTATAGTTGTCAAAAAGAACCATTGGTCCACGGAGCAATGGTTTTTTTATAATAGAAAAATTAGAATTTAGATTTTTAAGATAAATTTAAAAATAATAAAAACTAATTTAATTTTTCAATATTCACTGTTTTATTAGTTAATTATTCTAAATAAAAAACAGCACTTATTTAAAATTACTTGTTTTCTCATCTGTATTATTTTTTCTTATAATTAATATTTTATCTCACCATTGGTCAGAAAAAGTGTTGAAAATATTTAAAATATACAAAGATATGCTAAAAATAAACTGCAATTTTTTTAAAATATTAAAAATAGGTGGAAATAATTGTGAATAAAATCTATCGAGTTATATGGAACGCTACACATTTTTGCTGGCAAGCCGTAAGTGAAATCGCAAAAGGGGGAACAATTGTAGAGTCATCCATTAAGGGAAATAAATTAAAGATATCGTTATTGGGGGTGAGCACAAAAACAACAGTTTTCGCTGTGAATCTATTAAGCGCTAGTATTGCACTAGCCGGTCCGGCAGGCGGGGTAGTAAGTTCTGGAACGGCAACGATTTCAACCGCAGGAACAACGACAACAATTAATCAATCCACAGCTAAGGCTGCAATTGACTGGAGTAGCTTTTCCACCAATAACAATGAAGTAGTCAATTTTGTTCAACCAAGTTCGAGTTCAATTACCTTAAATAGAGTGACAGGCTCTAGTGCTTCAAATTTAAATGGTCAACTGAATGCCAATGGACAAGTTTTTATTATCAATCCTAATGGGGTGTTATTTGGTAGTACATCACAGGTAAATACAGCAGGGTTAGTCGCCTCTACTTTAAATCTGAGTAATAGTGACTTTAATAATAACTTATTCAATTTTAATAATACCGGAAATAACAAAAGCATCGAAAACCGTGGGAAAATTACAGTACCAACAGGGGGAACCGTTGCCTTGCTTGCCCCGACGGTAAAGCATACTGGCACCATTAAAGCACCGCAAGGCAATGTTTTATTGGCTGCTGCTGGTGATATTACCTTGAATTTAAATAATGGTAGTTTATTGGGTTACACCATTAATCAGGGTAAGGCTCAAGCCTTGATTAACTCCGGCGGAATGATCCAAGCCGATGGTGGTAAAGTTGTGCTTACCGCAAAAGGCATTGATGAATTAAGTAATGCCGTGGTGAATAGTGTGGGAGTGATTCAAGCGCAAACTGTCAATAATGTCCGTGGTGTAATTGAATTAGGCAGCGATCTAACCAGTGGCACCCTGAACGTAGGTGGTACGCTTGATGCTTCTGCACCGAATGGTGGTAGCGGTGGACAAATTAAAACATCTGCGGCCAATGTACAGATCATTTCTGGTGCGAATATAACAACACAACGTAATTCAACGACAGGATTACCACCAACTACAAGTGGTTGGGAATTACAAGCAAAAAACATAGATGTCGAGTTCTTTGGCGGGAGTGTGAGTAGTACCACATTAGGTGATGCCTTAAACAAGGGGAATGTCACCTTGAATGCAATTGGCACAGCAGAAGGTCAGGGTAATATTAATCTTAATGATGCAACGAGCTGGAATGCCAATACAGCGCTGACACTGACAGCCTCCCAAGATATTAACTTCAATAGTGATTTGGATTTAAGTGGTGATAAAGCTAAGCTTGCCATGAACTTTGGGGCAGGTTCAGATTACAACTTAAATAATGGTGCCAAAATTAATATCAGTGGTTCCTCACCAACTTTGTTAATAAATGGAACCTCATACATTGTAATCAATGACTTGGGGGAAGAGAGTGATGCCAATATCAATACTTTACAGGGAATAAATAATAATCTCACTGGCAATTATGCCTTGGGCAGCAATATTGATGCTTCTGATACAGTCAATTGGAATAACGGTAAGGGATTCGATCCTATCGGAGATTTTGGAACCAAGTTAAAAATATTTAATGATCCTAATCTACCTAGTGGGATTGGAATTTCTCAAGAAGTTATTGATAGGCCGTTTACTGGAGAGTTCCATGGCCTTGGGCATACGGTATCTGGACTTTATATAAATCGAGTAGATCCACCCCCTTTCCCCATTCCAACTGAATTACCAGCAACAATCGACTCACATTCGATAGGCTTATTTGGAGCCACAACGAATACAATAAGAGATATTGGAACAATTGGTGGTTCTATAAAAGGTACCAGTAATATTGGAGGATTAATTGGTTTTCAAAAATCTGGTATCGTTAAAAATGCATTTAGTTCTAATTCTATCCAAGGATTTAATGTATTAGGAGGATTGATCGGGACAAGTGGTCTACGGGATGAAAATCATAATCAAAGTTCTGGTTCTATTTTAAATTCTTATGCTACAGGTGAAATTACAATACTGAGCTTCAGCTCTCCTTTGATTGGTGGAACAGTCGGCGGATTGGTAGGACGAAGTTATAGTTTGATTAAAGATAGTTATGCGACGGGAAATATTCATGCAGCACAGGGTGAAATTTCTACGGTTGGTGGATTGGTAGGACAACAAGTAAATAATGACATTATTCAGAGTTATGCAACTGGAAATATTTCTGGCGCCATCGATAATTTAGGGGGCTTAGTTGGCTCTTTATTATATTCTCAAGGGAACACTAAAATTTCTCAAAGTTATGCAACAGGTACATTAGAAGGCAAGTATAGAGCAGGTGGTCTGATAGGCTCTATTGGTCTGGAAGCCGTTTATAATAATCCTACTCGTGATATTGATGCTATCGCAACCGTTGAGCAAAGTTATGCAACAGGTAATGTAAATGCTTACGATGATACTTATCTGGCATCTACAGGTGGACTTATTGCTTCTATTAACGGTGCGGTTAAGGTTAAAAACAGTCATGCGACTGGAGTTGTAAATGGAACATCCAGAACGGGAGGATTGGTCGGCTCAATCAGTAATAGTTTCCCAAGTACGCAACATAAAACTGAAATTGAAAATAGTTATGCAACGGGTCAGGTCATAGGAACTGAGTATACAGGTGGTCTAGTCGGCAATAATTTATCCGAAAGTGTTATTAGAGATAGTTCTGCTCAGGGACAGGTGAATGGAACAAATTATGTAGGTGGGTTAGTAGGATTTAATGCGACTGAAATTATAAATAGTTCAGCTTCTGGCGTTGTAAATGGTGAGAAAAATGTTGGGGGATTAGTTGGAAAAAATATGAAGGCGGTGAGTAATAGTTTTGCGACAGGTAATACAACTGGAGTAGAAAATGTTGGGGGCCTGATTGGTTTTAATGAACAAATAATCGATACACGAGCGATTAATAACAGCTATGCCACAGGTAAAATAGAAGGAACTAGAAATGTAGGGGGATTAATTGGACTGAATCATTTAGGCAGTGTGACGTCCAGTTATGCCAGTGGAGATGTGAAAGGCTATCATTATACTGGGGGGCTGGTCGGAAATACGCAAGGAGGCAGTCTTCTGAATACTTACGCAGTGGGTAAGGTGGCTGGAAATGATTCCTCTGGGGGGTTACTAGGAGGGACATCTTCAACTTATCTGGCAAGTGTTGAAAATAGTTTTTCTTCTGGGCTTGTGACGGGGGCAACACATACAGGTGGTCTAATTGGTAACAATAATGGAATCTCTATCGATAAAAATAGTTATTGGAATAAAGAGACTTCTGGACATGATCAAAGTGGTGGAGGTATTGGTAAAACCACGGCTGAACTTCAACAAATCTTAACTTTCTCAGGTTGGAACATTGCCGATGTTTCAAATCCTAATTCGACTTCGGTCTGGGTGATAGAAGAAGGCCAGAGTGCACCATGGCTTCGCTATACTCATTAATTTAAGAATAAAAGTGAGAGGCAGGCAAGAATTTTGAATTCTTGTCTGTCAAATCAACCCGTAATAAAGCTAAAAGCTAGATGAACAATGACGTTATATTTCAATAAAAAGAAAGAAATGCAATATCGTGGTGGCTATAAGTTTGTATGGCTCGTTTGTACTCTTGCAAGCAGCTTAACTGCGCAGGCCGAAACGGTTATACCAGATAGTGGAACCATTACCAAACAACTCAGTCCTGCACAGTTCAAAGAAACGCCTAAAACAGATCAACAGTATTTAGGTTCTGAATCATCGCAGAAAAATTATAGTCAGGATCAAACGCCAATATGGATTAACAAAGTTCAAATTGAAGGCAATCAAAAAATTGAAGCTTTAGTTCTGCATAGGCTGGTTGAATCTTTAGAAAATAGGAACAATGTACTTGCCGACCTACAGGCAGGGACAGACCGAATTACACAATATTATAAAAAACAGGGCTATTTTTTAGCCAAAGCTTATCTACCTCAGCAAAAGTTAGAAAATGGAACGTTAGTCATTCGAGTATTAGAAGGAAAGCTTGGCAAAGTTATTCTAATGAATCAGTCTAAACTTAAAGATACAACGATTCAGCGCTATACCGATCAGATTCCTCTTGATCAAGCCTTGCAACAGCAACAAAGCAACCAAACATTGCTTCTCATCTCTGATTTATCAGGCGTAGGACAAATTCAGGCCAACCTACAGGCTGGTGAGGAAACAGGACAAACAGATCTTGTTTTGGATATTCTGGGGCAACCAACCTGGCTAGGACGTATCGGTGTCGATAATTCTGGTAGTCGCTATACAGGAAAATATCGACTTTCAGGATATCTGCAAAGTAATAGCTTGTTAGGCTATGGAGAAAGGTTATCAGTACAAGTGTTAGGCAGTAATCAAGACTTAGTCTCAGGTGGCTTGAATGCCCAGTTTCCAATTGCAGGAAATGGCTTGCTGCTTGGGGGAGGCTATAGCCGAACGGAGTATGAATTGGGAGAACAATTTAAGTTATTAGACGCCACAGGAAGCTCTGAAAACTATAATTTAAACCTAACTTATCCATTGATTCGAAGCCAGAAAACGAATTTAAATTTAAAACTGTTGGCTGAAAAAAGAAAGCTATTCGATGAAATTGCAGCGACTGATACGGAAACTTCAAAGCAGATAGACGCCAGTCGAATTGCACTGAATTTTAATCGTATCGATGATTGGGGTGTCGGCAAGGCCAAAGGTGGTATGAATCAACTTGAGCTGATCGCTACAGTCGGAAATTTGAAAATACAAAGTCCTTCTGCTTTAAACATAGATCGTTTATCTGCGAAGACTCAAGGTAGTTTTAATAAATACGAACTTAAACTTGCCAGACAACAGAGATTAACGGCGTCATCATGGTTAACCAGTGAACTCTACGGGCAGCTCGCCTCGAAGAACCTAGATTCTGCGGAAAAATTTTCTTTGGCTCCGATGCGTGCTTATCCAGTTGCAGAAGGTCTTGGAGATCAAGGCTGGGGGACATCAATCCATATTTATTATCAACTGACTCCGTTTTTAACCCCGTATTTATTTCAGGAGGTCGGGCAAACTCAGCAAAATAAAAATCCCTACCTTGCTGATAAAAATAGCCGCACTTTAGCCAGTACAGGGATAGGATTGAGCGGAGGGTATCGAGATTTCGATTTTAATACCACCCTAGCATGGCGTAATACGTCAGCTGCGAAAAGTGATCAAGATAAGCAACCACGGTTACAATTTGCAATAGGGTGGAGATTTTAATGTTTTATCTGATAATTTAAATGAGGCAGATGTTTGATTGGGTGAACAGAAATCAATAAGGCTGTATTTTTAGTGCTATCGGTCTAACCTAGGGTTGCTATCAATACAAATTATAAAAAATTTGTATAACAGGAATGTTGCTCAATGCATAAATTAAAGCTGTTGAAGCGTAAGCCCAGCACTTACATTTTGCAACAATCATGGGCGCTTGGTGAAAAGCTTAATTTGATTGTATAGAAAATAATAACAAGATGAAAATCATCGATCTAATTATATTAAAAATATTCAATGTTGTATTTCACTCATCGGAAAGTATACCGTTTACCTAAATTATTTTGCATTTGTGTAAATTATCAGCATAATGAAGAATGAGATTAGGTAGGCAGATTGCCTGCATTTGAGTGAAGCATAAATGCAGTTTTTCCTAGAGTTTGTAGGGCGTCACTCAAAAAAAGGATGTTAGAAAAAGAATGATGATGCGGAGCATCAAGTAATAGGAAGGTCAAGATGACTAAATTAACTTCTACGGTTTTATTTAAAAAAACTGTTTTAGCAAGTTTTATTAGCTTATGCGTAAGTCAATCTGTTTTTGCATTACAAGAAATTTCCGATGATGCTCTGAGTGAAACCACAGGTGAAGGGATCGCACTTCTGCCTGAAAATTTTTCTTTCCGTTTTAATGGTGCAGATAATGCCAACAATGGCGCTGGAACATATGGCGCAGGTTCAATCCGCCTAATTCCTGTTGGGCCTTTAAGTGCCACTGCCACTGCAAAAGGATATAAAAAAGCAGATGCATGGTTATACGGACTATCTTTATCACAATCCAGTAAAAATTTAGGCGCTGCTATTGATGGTAGTGATTGGGGGACTTTATATGGTCGTCCAATTGACTCATGGGGCACTGCAGATAACCCTTGGGTGCTTACTACATTAAATGACCAAAACGTTCCTAACTTTGCAGGCACAATCAGTAATGTCACCTATTTAGCGCTTGAAGCACCCTTGCGTAAAATGGTACTGCCTGCTGCAGGTACAGCAGAGTCATCAGCTTACAATTTAAAATTGGGTTTATGGACTGACATTTTTCAAAGGGACGCAACTGTTGCTGAAAATGGTTTGAATGGGTTAAGTAATCGTTTACGTCTTGCCGCAGTGTGGGATGGCTTTAGTATCAATGGTTCGAATCTGAAAGTATTTCAAACATTGGACGGTGTAACACCATCTATGGGAGGTACTTATAATGCAACCTTGAAGATTAATAATGTGCCGACGGTAAAAACCTTTAACTACGGGATGAATACTAACTATAACAAAACCTTTGGTGTTGCAGGCTTAGTCCGTCTTAACAGTGGCGCAACCGATACCAAGCGTGGCACCGTCAGCAATCAGACTACGACGCGTGAAATCGTACAGATGAACTATGATCCTGCAACCAAGACTTTCTCTGAAGGGGCAGTATTGGCAACCACCAATGGAACCATGACAAGTACGGCGGCAAATGGTACCAATACGACGGCTGGTATTACCACAACTTATATTCCAATGACTAATGGTGGACTTGATCCTAACAATAAGTTTTATACAGGTAGTTTTCCAAATGGTGGGGCATGTACAACCCCTAAAGAAAATACTAGTGGTGGAACTGGACAAATTGGGCAGTGTTTAAACCAAAATGCTTTTACCACCCGTCGATTAAGGGTTAAAGGCACGAATACATGGACAGCGCCAACCGCGACCAGTGTTTTCCGGATTAGCACGCAAGAAATTGCGGGGGGAACTTATGATAACAGTACCCCAGCATTAGGTGGCGCTGTACCTAATTTTCAGCCCAATGCCAATGCTGATGGTATTTTTCTCTATGATATGAATGTCAACCTAGTGTTAGGTAATTTATATCAACCCTTAATGCTTAGCACAGATGGCAATAACTTCTCGATTGAACTGGCTCGTATTCCAAATGCGCAAGAGGTATACCGTCGTATTTATACCCGTTATGAAAATATTGATCCAGCTGCATCAGTCGATCCAGGAGTAACCTATTTAGGCTCAACCTGTAATATCTACCAGTGTGGTACTTCGACTGTCGCTGGCTACCAAGGAAGTAACGCGACACACAGTAGTATCACCATTGGTGCGACAGATTATGATCCTGTGACCAATAGACTCTCTGCTCATAAAGGAATAGGCTCTTATGGAGTTTCGATTGGCGACTTAAAATCGGGTACGGGCTTGGCCAGTTCAACTCAGGAAGACTTTACGCAAGTATGGCAAAGATCCCGAGGTACAACCACTCAGAGCTGTGGTTTTTTGTGTACGGAAACTATTTGGGGAGGGTGGGGAGCATGGGGAGCTGTGGCACCGAAAGCACCTGTAACCGGACAACCACATCCTTCTTTAGATCGGCCAAATCCTTATGAAACTACATGGCGACAAAACTATAATAATCAGGTTTTAGGCATACAAACCACCACACCAACAGATATTGCAGGGCGCATTAACAATATGCAGCCACCAGGCGCAACGGTCAATAATAACTTTGGTTCAGCCGCTATTGATGGTCTACTGATTCAGCATCTTAAGCTAACCACAACGGGCTTATAAGGATATAAGACGATGAAGTTTATCTCTCATAAAAAGTACGGTTATCGTGATCTGCTAATGAACTTGATCAAAGGATGTGGTGCGCTATTACTTTCAACATCCCTTTATGCGATGGAAAGTTTGGATGACACCAGTCTGGAGAATGTTACAGGTCAGGCGGGCGCAGATCTCTCTTTAAAAATGATTTTAAATCAGGATAATAATGCAAATTTTTTATGCGCAGATTTACTCTATTGTCGTTTAGCCTTGTCATTAAATAACCGTTATCACGATGGCACGCAAGACACCTATGATGCTCAAGGCAATCGTGTGCCTTCTGCCACAGGGCGTAAGCAGTGGTTAGTCATGAAGGGAATTCAAGGGACTGTCAATATTCAACAAATTAAGCTTGATGGTGAGGACGTGATTTATGGCGGTCTTAATCATGCAGCGATCAAGTTGGGTTTTGATCCTACGATGCCCATTCAATTTCGTAATGTTGGTTTCCAATCCTTATCGATAGAGACCGATACATGTACAGAGGGTAATCAAAACTGTTCTGCGGGTTCTACCAACCTACCAGGGTATTTGACACCTGCCACAACGTATGGTGGCACTGGCTTTGATGCCAATAAGGAAAAAGGTTTTATTGGTGTAAATATGAATGGCAATCTGTCTATGACAGGCCAGGTTAAAATCTTTTCCTGTGGTACATCACATCCACGTTGTTAAAATAAAAAGGGAATGGGTATGAAACGGACGGTCAATAAAAACAAGAAACGCCACTTTGTTTTAACAACACTGGCAAGCAGTATTTTATGTCTGACTCACACAGCATATGCATTGCAGGAGTTGAAAGATACCGATTTAAGACAGGTCAATGGTCAGGATGGGGTGTCTTTACAAACCACCTATGATGAAATTAAGGTAGATCAACTGTACTGGGAAGACCGAGCAGGAATGGCCAGCAATGCGGAGCAGACGCTGCGAGCTGTTGCAAATGATGTCAGGGTTCGTAAAAACCTTGCCTATGATGCGGGGGCCGGTGCAGGTAATTATAACTTGGGTACCGATTATAAAATTAATACCGGTTCAAGCGGTTCTAAAACAGGTCTGGATCTGCAAATCAAAAGTATGCCATCGACCATTTCGGTTGGAAGTTTCCAGATTTGTGCCCAAACGCCAACTGTCAGCTGTAATGCGAGTATTGGTAACTTCGCGATTCAGACCGGTTCGCCGCAAATTATTGCGTTTAACACTAAAGATGGTCTGTTCAGCGCAAATTCTCAATCGCTATTACAACTCGGATTGCAAAATATCAATTTGTATGCAGGTTTGGGGACTGGTACGACAAATGAATATAACCAGCTTATTTTAAAGAATTTTAACTTTAACTTTTTAGGCAAGGGCGCAATGTATGTTGACCCGGTTAAGGGTTTGATTTTACAAACCAATTTGGGCAGTACTTCGGCAACCAAGGCCACCAGTCCAGATAGCACCTACGGTTATGTCGACTTTACGCGTGTCACGGATCCCAATCAGTTAGGAGCAGCAACCGGGACGTATGCCGGGACCAGTTCGGGCTTAAATATTGAATTAATGACCAAAAGTAATACAACCATTAATCCAAGTAATCCAGTCTATAACCTGGATAACAGTAAAGGATTGATTCGTCTTGGGATGAGTGGACGTATTGTCAACGGTGCGCTTCAGGTTAGAGGAACCAGTGCCAATGGGCTAGCTGCGCCTGCGGATAATAATGCCACCAATACCCATACTTTAAACAATGTTTTAGGTTTCGCTAGTGACTCTGGCACGACGGCCACCGGAGCCAATGGAACGGTGATGGGCTCTAGTGGTCTGGCACTTCGTCTCCGAGGGGAGTTTACCCAAAAAGGCGATGCCATGTTAGGTGGGGACGACAGCAAGGCAACTACATTAGAAATTGGTGGTGCAGGCTCGAATACCTTTGGTTTCGAGTTTGGAGATCTAAGTCCTTTAGTGATTAACTCGAATCAACGTGCATATTTTGACAGTGGGAACGTGTATATCAACCTTGCTAATACACGGAATTTAAGAATGCCTGAAAACTCCGTGCTACGTAATGCACGTTTGGGGGGCAATGGCGGTACCCTAACCAGCGCGACAGATTATATCCAGCAAATTCATAATAATGCTGTGAATCCTTATAGTTTAGTGGTGGCTGTTCGTGGAGCTGACTTCCAGGCGCTTTCTAGAAGAGGCCGTTTTACCTCAAGTAGTGGCGTGTCTGCTGGCAATGCCATCGCCTCGAATGCTGGCTTAACTAATAAATGGGGGCTAGGTCTACCATTCTATAACGTTAATGCCAATCTGGCGACTTACGCAACCAATTATACCGGTGAGGTTTTTGGCTTAAATAATCTGAACAATACTATCACCCGCTCAGCGGTGACCAATTCCCAGCGTCTAGGACTTGCGGTGGCATTAAGCACAGAAGGGCGCAATGCCGATGGAAGTAAAACCACTTCAATTTTAATTGTAGATGGCGATAAGAACTATTATATGGGATTACGTAATATTGATATGTTATTACGTGGCTATGGTAGCATGGGGTTTGAAGGTGGAAATGTTAATGTTGAGTTAAAAGACCTGTTGATGGTGATGGCAGCTGAAATTGCTGCTGGATATTTACCTACTTATAGCAACCCCAACAGTGCTACACCAGTTATCGTCAATCCATTTAATACCAAAGATGACGTGCTATTCGGTCTTAAACTGAAATTCTTGGGAGATATGAATTTGAGTTTGGTACCCAATAATGAAATTACAGCAAACAATGGAAACAGGTTGTCTTTTATTGGGCGCTATCGTCTCAAAGACGGCTCATTACAAATTAGTGATCCAATTGACGAAGCCAGCATCGGCTTTGACAATATGACTGGCTTGGTCCAGTTTAATAATGCGATTGTAGTGAACAAAGACAATGTTGGTTTTAATTTGGGTTTTAACTTTAACCCAGACCGGACCCCCAATGATGTTTTCCGGGTGCAAGACATTAACTTTTATCCACGGGTAGATGCCGCCAATAATAAAGCACAACGTCTTGGAGAGATGGTGATGACGGGTGGGCAACTCCGTACTGAATTTGCGATCAGACCTCGTAATTAACTGAATAACAGGATGAAAATGATGAAAAAAGGAATGCAAAAATCAATATTGACCTCTTGTTTACTCATGTCTGTATTTGCAACACAGACCTGGGCCAGTAATGGTTTGGTTGAAATGAATGATAGTGAGTTATCTGCTGCCAGAGGCCAGGCGTTATTATCATTGGGTTATACGGCACCTGATACTTCGAATGCCTTAAAGAATTTTGGCTATTATAAATTGGGTCTGGAAGCAAAATTAGAATTAAATGCCAATATTCGTGGTTTACAACTTGGTTGTGGTGGTCGAAATGGTGCTGGGGCCTGTGATATCGACATGGAGAATGTATCACTGAGCGGACCGCCAGATGGAAAATTGGCTGATGGTACCCCGACTTGGTCCAAAGGTCGTGCCAATACCAGTGCCACACTAACCAACCCTTTTATTGAGTTTGCCATTAAAAATCCGACCAGTGCCTCAACACGAGAGGTTTCAGGATTTCGTCTGAGTGCCGAAGAAATTTTAGGCTATTTATCTGCCGGTACTGCTAATGATATTAATAGTAATGGTTTGTCCACCGGTGGGGGGATTAATAGCTTTAGTGGTTTCTTAAAAGTTGGTCAAACGCCTGTTAATGCTTATACAGATTCTGCAATGTTTGGTACTACCGCGGATCAACTAATTTTTGCGGGTGTTAATGCAATTGGCCTGTGGCAAAGAACTGCAGCGACTAATCCAAATTCTATGACTCCAGGTAACTCTGCTTATAGAGACCCAAATGGCTCTAGTAGCTTACGAGATGCTTTGTATAAATATAATGGAAATCCGATTTGGGGGATTAATGTGCCTAGTCAAACTGTTGCATTTAATTTTCCAGAGACCATTGTGACAGGTAGCCGGATGAAGCAACTGAATCTGGTGGTAAAAGATGTCCCGATCCCAACTATTGCCATTGGCGCTGATAATGGCGGTATTTCTTTAACACTTGATGAAAAAATATGTGCTGGTTTATCCGTCGGTATTTGTCTTGGTGCTACAGTGAATGATGCAACATTTTTTATGGGGGCAAAAGGTACCACTTCAGCAGGTTGCGCGGCAAATATAGATAAAACCAATTGTTCATATATTACCAATCTAAAAGCCAATGTGCAGGTTAATCAAAACTTTAACCTGATTCATAACCTACCGATTACCAGTGGCGGTTATCTTGCTTTACAGAATACTGCCTTGCAATGGCCAGGTGCAGATGCTGCGGATATCGCACAACCAGGTTGGTGGTTGTCTTTTAAAGATCCATTGGATTTTGGGGCCTTAAATCCAACCACAGGTATTCCGATGCAGGATGTGTTACCGCAAATTTCCACTTTTATTACGGATTATTTATCCCAAAATACGATTAACCTTAATTTGACCGATTCTATTAATGCAATATTTGGCTTACCTGTTTATAAAGGGATTGGGGATGTTCGTTTAGCAGATAATGCGCGTGCAGTCATGGTTTTGGAAAACCTTTTACTCGACAGTAACCAGAAACCTGTATCTAACTGTTTTGGCGGTTTAAAATTCTGTTAAGTTAAAAGAAACTTTGTATAAAAAATGAGACTAAGCCCTCTGACAGAATAAAAGAGGGCTTTATAAAAAATATAAGTGTTTGTTCTAATTGCTCTTGGAGAAAAAATGAAAAAAATATTCTTTGGAACAGTATTGCTGACCGCAGCCATTTATCAGCCAGTTTTTGCGCAATGTAATTTTAGTTTTAATGCAACCCAAGCCCAGATCCAGCAGGCACATCCAAATTCGATTTCTACAATTCTGAAATTTCCAAGTATTAATGGCATGAAGGCTTCTTATACGGTTGCTGCCAATCCTGATATGGGAACCAAACTTAATTATTACGCAATGAATGGAGATGGGTATAAATTTGCATTGCCCCAGACCGGAATTCTTGCCTATGAATATCAATTTAAAGTACCGACTTCCGTAATTTCTGGAGAAGGTAATATCGTATTTTTACCTACAATTGCTGCTGGAGATGGTCAGAATCAGATTCCTTTTTCTGTGATGATCACTTATTCAAATAATTTTGATACCACAAAAAATCAAAATCAGATAGGAGTTCATGTATATCACAGTAATAATGGTTCAGGAGGGACTTACGATCAATTTTTTAACGTAAGTACTACGCCGACTGGTTATCAACGTTTAGGGATTTATATTAATCAGGATACCAAACAGGTTGGAGCTATCTTTAATGGCGTCAACGTTGGTTATATCGGAACTGCGTCAACCAAGCCTGTGAATTATTATTTTGAAATGAATTTGGGTCAGTATGCAATACCTGCAGGGAATGCCGTGATTGGTCAAGAGATTTCACAAGAGTTAATTTTGGATAAAAGCCAGTTACAGTTTAAATATCCTGTTGGTACCAAAGACATCTGTGGAGCCGTTCTTTAATCGTTGAATAACTTCAAATATTATCCCTTTTGTGAAACCATCTGAAAGGGCTCGACTTTGGGGATTTTATGTTGTGGTTTATCCAGATTATGCTAAGCTATAGTACATATTTTAAACATTTGTCTACGGATGAGGACAATGAATAAAAACAAGAAATTAGGATGCTTGTCGCTATTGTTATTGAGCCCGGTCTCAATGGCAATGCAGCCGATGGATGATCAAAGTCTTTCAGCAATGACGGGCCAAGATGGCTTAACGATCGGTGTCCAAGCCAATGTTCAATTTAATCAAATGGCGATTATTGATAATGATGGCCTGTCTTATGGGGGGTATACATCTCCTTCATATACCAACCGTGCAGGTTTGGTGATTGCGGGCGTAGCTGGGCAAGCCACGGCTGTACCCGTAAAAGTGACTGGCCTAAATGGCACGGCCGAGACAATACTCGGTTTTAAAGCTGCCGTAGATACGGATGCTGGTTCCGCAGCAAAAGGCGGTGCATTTGCGAATATCGCCTTAGCTTTTAATAATAATGTAACGGGTCTTCGGATTTCTCCATTTTCGATTTACACCGCTGGTCCTGCTTCTCTTTCCAGTTTAAATGGAAGCACCTATACACGTAATTCTATTTTTAGTTCCGGGACTTTACTAAAAAGTGATGTGAAAGAATTATTGCGTGTAGGTGGAATTGATATTGTTTTTGCAGCAAATAAACCCAGCATGAATATTCAGATGGGTGCAGCACCACAAGGGCATATGGTGATGTTTGATGGTGCGATCGAGTCTATCTGTGGCACAGGGACGGGATGTAACATCATGCTGGTTTCAGATTATGCGACGCCAGGAAACTCGACGACAGCACCTGTTGGTGCAAGCTTTGACTTTAAACTGACCGGCAATAATGGCAATCCTTTTGGGCTGAAAGGTTTTTATGCTGGAATCTATGGTCCTTCTGGTACAACAGATAAAGGTGGAGTGATTTTTGGTAATACCGGCACAAGTAATAAGTTCAATTTACAATTAAATAATGTGCTATTAGGTACAAGTGGTGCTCAGCAGGCTGGGGCTTTTAATAACTTACCTAATGCTTCCATTGGTAATATTGGCATGACGGGTGCTTCTGTAACGAACCTCAAGATGAAAGTCAGTGGCATGTAATGAAGTGTTTTTGGGTTTTCCAAAGCGGCTTGGGCCGCTTTTTTTTATTTAAATCTTAAGTACAAGCCTCAGCTCTGTTTTAAATACTGAAGGATATCTTCAAGTTGTTTGATCTTCTTCACGTGTGCCCACAGTTGCTGGGCTTCAGGATAGGCCTTGGTCATCATTCCTAACCATTGCTTATAACGTCCGACCATGCCAATTTCGGTCTTGTATTGACCGCTCAAGAAGCGTAGCTGCAGTTCCACCAAGTCTTGCCAAGACAGCAGCGCATGATCCATATCCTGACGGATGCATAAGGTTAAATCTGGTGTAGTCACAGCACCGCGGCCAATCATTAAATCTTGGCAATGAGATTGTTCCAGACAAGCTTTGGCATGAGCATTGTTCCAGATTTCACCATTGGCAATAACATTGATTTTTAATGCTTCGGTAATCGGTTGAATCTTTTCCCAGTAGGCTGGCGGGGTATAGCCATCCGCTTTGGTACGTGCATGTACGGTAAGCCAGCTGGCGCCTGCATCTTCAATAGCATGAGCATTATCTAAGGTATGATTTTCATCGAGATAGCCCAAACGCATTTTGGCTGAGACAGGGATATGTGCTGGTACGGCATCACGAACGGCTTTGACCAACAGGTGTACGGTTTCCGGTTCATCCAGTAATACAGAACCACCACGATGGCGGTTTACAGTTTTGGCCGGACAACCAAAATTCAGGTCAATTGCAGGTGCACCCAGTTCAACCACTTTGGCTGCATTGGCTGCGAGCATCTCTGGATTATTACCTAGAAACTGTACATGTACCGGGGTGCCAGCCGCAGTCTTGCCGCCATTTTTGAGTTCTGGACAAAAGCTGTAGTAGATGTGATCAGGCTGAATGCTATCGGTAATACGGATAAACTCGGTCACGCACCAATCAAAACTGCCAACATGAGTGAGCACATCACGCATGATCGGATCAGTCAGACCTTCCATTGGAGCGAGTACAAGTTTCACGATTTTTACCTAGAGAAGCGAAAACAGCGTTATACGCATTTTTTGATAAGATGTCTAGAAAATGATAGGGGGTTCTACACAAGTTGATGTTGGGTGTTTACAGAGAAGTTTATCCATAAGTTTTCATCATCAAAGTTTTGCACATAAAGCTTAATTTTTTGTTGAGGATAAATATGGTCTGTTCCTAAAATGGATTCGCAGTCTTTATAGTTCGCTAGACCATAAAAACTTTCTCCAAATTTTACAATTACTCCTTGGGGATAAAAACAAACGATTTCTGAATCAATGCATTGATTGATCTGAAATCTGGTCTTTAACCTATTCCATGCCTCTAAATATTGAAATGTAGATTTATGCCAAAAGTTTAAAAAATCTTCTTTTGTAGTTACAGATAATTGTTCTAAATTTTCAGAAAAGCTTCCTTCTGGAAGAAAAAAATTAGATTGTTCATCGATAACAGCTGAATTTAAGATTATTGTTGACGTGATACAGATTGCTCTTAAACAGTAATATTCCTGATCTAATTCATACAGGACTATTACGCCATCTCTATCTGTATTTTTATAGTAAGAGCACATGAGAGTCCATATTAGAACGTTTTATCAACGTCCTAATATCATTTCCAAAACAAATTTGCTGCCCATAAAACCAATCGCAAGCAGGACAAAACCGCTAATGGTAAAACGAATTGCTTTGCGTCCGCGCCAGCCAAATTTGTAATGACCAATCAATAACGCGCCGTACAAGAACCATGAAATGATACTAAATGCAGTTTTATGTGCGAGATGTTGGGCAAAAAAGTTATCAATGGTAAAGAAGCCGAACAATAATGCGGCTGTAAGCAGGCCAAATCCAGTAATAATCAAGTCAAATAATAATGACTCCATCACCTGAAATGGTGGAAGTAAATTCACCCAGATGCGTCGTTTTTGTTTCTTTTTCAGTTCCCGGTCCTGAAACCATAAAAGCACCGCATGGATGGTCGCCATCAGCAGTACGGCATAAGCCGCCAGCGATAGAATGATATGTAGGTCCAGACCAAAGCTATGTTGTTCAATCACCTGATTGGGTTGGCTAAATGCGAAGCCCAGAATTAAACCAAAGGCAGCTACAGGGGTGCCAATCAGGTTGAGAGGCAGGATCGGGCGAATCAGGCTCAGGATCAGACTCAGTGCCAACATCAGTCCGGAAGTGAAGGACATCAGGTTGAATACATCATAGTTCACCCCAATAGATGTCAGCATGTCTTGGGAAAGAACGGTGGCATGTAGCACCAGTCCTAAACCGACCATCAAGCCATAACACCAAAGATTTGGAGTACGTTTTGACATCAATCGAATAAACAAATACCAAAATGAACTGGTATAGGCGATAAGTGCCAAAATTGTGTAAACCAAGGGGAGACTGATCATGTCAAACCTTTTTTAGGAGGATGAATAATATTCGCCATATAAGATATAAATTCGCTTCGAACTACAGTATCCTATAGCATCTTATGCATAAATTTTCTATTTTAAGAAAGATTTTTTTGCAACTAGCCATTTTAAGCGGATTTCGCAATGT
>PJUK01000195.1_pt1 | contig 31688 bp, 23 predicted proteins | sample 1512211 | NCBI WGS metagenome assembly PJUK01 (sample SAMN08177668, study PRJNA422409) | Feces metagenome, whole genome shotgun sequencing project. | reverse complement strand
GCCACGGCCTTCGCACGACGTTCCGACAGGCGGACGTTGTACTTCGGCGAGCCCGAGGTGTCGGTGTGGCCCACGACCGTGATCTTGGTCGCGTTGCCGCCCTTGGCGTAGTCGGCGGCCTGCTGCACCACGGCCTGGGCTTCCGGCGTCAGCACGTACTGATCGAACGGGAAGTAGACCACGAACTCGCGGGCCTCATACGCCGGCGGAGGCGGCGGGGGAGGCGGCGGCGGGGGCGGAGGAGGCGGCGGCGGCGGGGGAGGCGGCGGCGGCGGCGGCGGAGGCGGCGGGGGCGGCGGCGAACCGAAGGTGTAGCGAACGCCGAGGGTGATCGACGTGTCCTTGTAGTCGCCTTCGAAGGTGCCGACGTCCGTCACGGCGCCGCCGGCCGGGCCGACGTTGCTCGTCACCGAACCCCAGTTGAGGCTCTTGGCGACCAGGTAACGGCCGGTCAGGTCGATCGACCAGTTCGGGGTCACGTCCCAGGCCAGGCCCAGCAGGCCCTGGTAGGCGAAGCCCTGGTCGGTGTCGTCGAAGCTGGTGTTCTGGATGCGGGCGCCGCCGGCGGGAACGCCGCTCAGCTGGCCGTACACCTTGTTGTGGACCCAGGCCGTACCGACGCCGGCGCCGATGAACGGACGCCACGACGAGTCGGGCAGGAAGTCATAGATGACGTTGGCCATCAGGGTGGTGGCCTTGACCTCGCCGTTCGGCGTGCCGCAGGTCGGGTTCGTCGCGGTGCGAACCGGGCCGGCGGTGCAGAGGCCGATCGGCTGCGGGCGCGAGGCGTTCTCGGAGCGGACGCCCGAGATGTCGCTGCCGCGGTAGCCGTATTCGCCTTCCACGCGCCAGTTCGGCGAGATGCGATAACCGATGCGAGCAAAGCCCGCCCAGTCTTCGTCCGTCGAGAAGGTCCAGTCGTACGGACGACCGTCGGTGGCGTTCACCGACGAGCTCGCTTCGATGCCCTCAGCCGAGTGGTAACCGACGTCGCCGGCCACATACCATCCGCTCAACGCGCTTTGGGCGGAGGCGCCGGACGCCGCGCAGAGCGCGACGGTTGCGACGCCAGCCAGCAACCCGAATTTCATGATGAGAACCCTCTAATAAAGTTAGCCTGGACGCCCCCCGCGGGGCGGCTTCCATGACGACAAACGCACGACTTCGCAAATCGGATGTGGCGCCAGCGCCACAGTGGGGCGGTTTCGTCGAATTCTCGACAAACTGCCCTCATCGATCGGAACACGAACGTTGGCCGTCGCGAGGCGCAGGCCTTCGGCGCCGCAGCAATGGTCGCGCAGTTCGCCGCCGGAATCCAGGTCAACCCTGGCGATTATTTCAGATATCGACGACCACCGATCGCTGTTCTTTCGCGACCAGGGCGGAGGCGACCAGCGACGCGGCGCGCCGCTGGTCACGGGCCAGGCCGCGATCGCCCCCACGACCGGCCGCCTTGGCCACCCTCACATCCTCACCGCGTTGGAGGATGCGGCGAAGCTTTTTGGGGCGAGCGGTTCGCCTCGACGCCGCCCACGCCTGTGGAGTGCGCGACGACGCCGAGCCGCCCCCCCTTCGCGCCGCCAGGGATCGAGGGATCGACAACCCGTCGCGGCGCGGAGAGCCCGTCCGCGCAAAGGCGGCGGACAGTTCGCGCGACCGCTATCATCAGGGCCGCGGAACTGTCGCGTCCCAAACCTGGAACGTTTCGCCGCCCCGCCGGGCCGCATGGGCTGGACAGGCGCCGCCGTTCGGTTAACTACGAAGATCAGAGGTTTGCGCGGGGTGACGCAAGCCTTGGAGCGTGGTGCCTGAAGAGCGTGAGGTCGCGTCCGGACCAGTATTCCAAGCTCGACGCGTCCGGCGTGGCCCTGCTGGCGGCCGGCCACTTCATGGCCTTCGTCGACCGGGCCGTGCCCAGCGTCTACGCACCGGCGCTGAAAGCCGAGTTCCACCTGACCGACACCCAGCTGGGCGCGCTGCAGGGCCCCGCCTTCGTGGCGCTCTACGTCGCCGCGACCCTGCTGGCCGGCCATCGCGGCCACCGCCTGTCGCCCGCGCCGCTGCTCGCCAGCGCCGCGGCCCTGTGGACGCTGGCGACCCTCGCCCTGACCCTGGCCCCGACCTATGAGGGCCTGCTGGCCGCGCGGCTGGTGCTGGGCCTGGCCCAGGCCGCCTTCGCGCCCGCGGCTCTGGCCCTGATCGTGGCGGCCGCCCCGCCGGCCCGGCTGTCGCGCTGGGTGTCGATGTTCACCTCCGGCTCGTCGATGGGGCGCAGCGGCGCCCTCCTGGCCGGCGGCCTGGCGCTGGGCGCGTTCTCCAGCGGAGCCCTGCACGCCTTCGGCCAGGCGCCCTGGCGCGCGGCCGTCGTCCTGCTGACCCTGCCCAATCTGCTGCTGGTGGCGCTGCTGGCCTGGCGGCTGCGCGGACTGGCGCCGGCGCGTCCCGGCGACGACGGCCTGGGACGCGCGCTGGCCCGCCTCGGCGCGCGCCCGCTGGGCCTTGGCCTGCACTTCCTCGGATCCGGCGGCGTCATCCTGGCGGTGCAGGCCGCCGCGGCCTGGGCGCCGTCGATCGTCAACCGCGCCTGCGGGCTGACCCCGACCGCCAGCGCCCTGCTGACCGGCGCCGTCGTCCTGGTCGCCGCGCCGAGCGGGCACCTGGCGGCCGGCTGGCTGATGGACCGCCGCCTGCGCGCCGGCGGCGGCCCGGCCCTGGTGCTGGCCGGCGGCCTCGCCACGGCCGTCGTCGGGGCCGTGCTGCTGGCGGGCGCCAGCGCGCCCTTCACCGCGGCCGGCGCGCTGTTCCTGATCACCGCGGGCGGCGGCGGCGCGGCGCTGGCCGCCCTGGCCGGCCTGCAGCCGCTGAGCCCCCCGCCCCTGCGCCCGGCGATGAACGGCCTCTACCTGGCTTTCGTCACCGTGGCCGGACTGGGCTTTGGCCCGCTGCTGACCGGCCTCGTCAGCGATCGCCTGTTCACGGGCCCGCACGGCCTGGCCATGGCCCTGGCGCTAGTCACGGTGCTGGCGGCGACCCTGGCGGCGCTGGCCGCCGCCCTCGGCGCGAAGCCATGGCGAGCCCTGGCCCGCGAAACCCGCGAGGCCGCCGGCGCCTGACATGCCCACCGCCACCGACAGCTTCCGCTTCTCCAGCGACGACCATCCCGCCGACGAGGCCTTCGCCCTCTATGCGACCCTCTATTCACGCGGCTCCGACGTCAGCCGCGGCGAGGGCCGGTTCTTCGCCCAGGTGCGCGGCTGGCGGCTGGACAAGGTGCTGCTGTTCGAGCGCCGGCTGTCGGGCGTCGTCCACGCCCGCCGCGAGCGGATCGCCGGCGACGGCTTCGACCATTTCGTGCTGACCCACGTGCTGGACGGCCAGGTGCGCCTGGAAGTCCCCGGGCCGCCGCGCGTCCTGGGCCCCGGAACCAGCGTGCTGCTCGACACCCGCCGGCCGATGCGCACCGAGCACGACGACGCCCGGATCCTGACCGCCAGCATCGCCCGTGACGTGATCGAGGCGGCGATGGGCCCGGCCGGCCGCCTGCACGGCCAGATCCTGGCCCCGCCGGACAATCTGGTCCTGGCCGACTTCCTGGCCTCGCTGGCCCGTCACGGCGACACCCTGGGCTCGGCCGCCCTGCCCGCGCTGGGCCGCGCCTTCGTCGACATCCTCTCGTCAGTGGGCGGCGACGCGGCCCGGGTCGGCCGCGAGGATCAGCGCCGCGACCTCTCGCGCCGCGAGGCGGTGCGCCGCTTCGTCATTCCGCGCCTGGCGGACAGGTCGCTGTCGGTCGAGGCCATCGCCGCCGGGGCCGGCATCTCGCGCTCGTCGCTCTATCGCCTGTTCGAAAAGCAGGGCGGCGTGGCCCGCTTCATCCAGCTGACGCGCCTGGACGCCCTGCGCCGCGTGCTCGACGCCCGCGACCCCGCCGCCCCGAACGACGCCGCCCTGGCCGAACGCCTGGGCTTTTCCAGCCCCGCCCAGATGGCCCGCCTGTTCGCCGAGGCCTATGGCGACAGCCTGCAGGCCTACCGCGCCGCCCTGGCCGACAAGCCGCGCGACGATCCCGGCGTCAGCAAGCGACGCTGGGACGGCTGGCTGGGAGAACTGGGGTGAGAGCGCCGCGCGCCTGAGCCCGCGCTTCGATCAGCGCCGAGGACCCGCCCATGCCCGGACGCGCGAAAGGCCGCGCCCGCATGCGCTGGCGGCGCTTCAAATCGAACTGAAAGGAGAGAAGGGATGGTGGACGCGACAGGGATTGAACCTGTGACCCCTACGATGTCAACGTAGTGCTCTCCCGCTGAGCTACGCGTCCGCCGAAGCGATCCGAAGCGCCTTCGTGAAGGCGTCCCGGCCGGGAAGGTGTGGGGGTATAGCGGCGGCTTGGCCGGTGCGCAAGCCGCCTTGAAAACTTTTTCGCGCCTTATGCCGCCATCATCTTTTCGACCTCGGAAACGAGGTCGCGCAGGTGGACGGGCTTGGACAGCACCTTGGCGCCGGCCGGCGCGCGATCCTGGGCCGAAAGGGCCACCGCGGCGAAGCCGGTGATGAACATGATGCGCAGGGCCGGGTCGCGGGCGGCGGCCTGGCGCGCCACTTCGATGCCGTCCATGCCGGGCATGACGATGTCGGTCAGCAGCAGGTCCCACGGATGCTCGAGGTGGCTGACGGCCTCTTCGCCGTCGGCGCAGGCGGTGACTTCGAAGCCTGCCCGTTCCAACGCCCGGGCCAGGAAGCCCCGCAGCGAGTCGTCGTCTTCGGCGAGGAGGATGCGGGCCATGTCGCTTACGTGTCCGTTGGATCTCGTCTCTGGAGCCCGAATCTTATGTCCAGGACGGTAAATCGCCGGTGAACCGGCGCGGTCCGTCCACAGATACGACAGGGCGCGAGGGCATTTGACCGCAAGCCCGGCGCCCTCGACTATGTGACGCATGAACGCATGGGATCCGATCACGCCGGAAACGGCCTCCGCCCAGGCCGGCGGAGCCGCGCTCGGGCGCGAACCGGCGTTCGAGGCCGTGCGGGCCGCGCCGGACGGCTCGCCCGCGCCGACGCCCGTGGTGTTCGCCTCGCCGCATTCGGGCGCCCTGTATCCGCCGGAGATGATGGCCGCCGCCCGGCTGCCCGAGACGGTGCTGAGAGGCTCGGAGGACGCCTTCGTCGACCGGCTGATCGCCGGGGCCCCGGCGCGGGGCGTGGCCACGATCCGCTCGCGCCTGGCCCGCGCCTATATCGACCTCAACCGCGACCCGTGGGAACTGGACCCGGCGATGTTCGAGGACGACGCCCTGCCCGAGTTCGCCCGCGGCCGCACCGCGCGCGTCGCCGCCGGCCTGGGCGCGATCGCCCGCGTCGCCGACGGCCGGCCGATCTACGCCCGCAAGCTGACCTTCGAGGAGGCCAAGGCTCGGGTCGAGCACGGCCACCGCCCCTATCACGACATGCTCGACCGCCTCCTGGCCCAGGCCCGCGCCGCTCACGGCCTGGCGGTGCTGATCGACTGGCACTCGATGCCGGCGGCCGCGACGCGCGGCACCCGGGCCAGGGTCGGCGGCCCGTGCGACATCGTGCTGGGCGACCGCTTCGGCGCGGCCTGCGCGCCGGGTCTGACCAAGCTGGTCGAGGAGGCCCTGGAGGCCATGGGCTATCGCGTGGCCCGCAACAGCCCCTATGCCGGCGGCTACACCACCGAACACTACGGCCGGCCGGCCCGCCGCACCCATGCGCTGCAGATCGAGATCAACCGCGCGCTCTACATGAACGAGACGACGCGCGAGCCGACCGAGGGCCTGGCGGTGCTGACCGCGCACGTGGAGCAGCTGACCGCGCTGCTGACGCAGGCGGACTGGGCGGCGCTGAAATAGGGAAAACGAGCGGGCGCGAGGCCCCTTGCGCCCGCAAACCGCCGCAAAGGGCTGCAAACTCGCGGCGCGTCGGGCTCAGGCCAAAAAAAAGCCCGGCGGTAAGGCCGGGCTAGTTCATTAGGGAGGAAACGCCCAGGAAGGGCAGAAGCGGCAGCGCCGCCTCACACCTTCCTTATAGGGTGCGCTGCGAAATCGAGCAAGCGGAAAGTTGGACAACGTTGTCGAATTTTCCGCGACAACATGAAGCAACCCCATGCACAGCAAGGATCGGAGAACGCCGATCTTCAAGCTTGACCATAAAATAGGCATTGCTGCGCTGCAGCATTAGTTGCCAAAGAAACGACAACCGCCAGAAACCACCTCAAACCCGGTAGGAATAAGGGTTTGCGAGATGACACCGGTAACCGCGACATAAGGCGCCTTACGCACGGGGTGGATAAACGCAGCGCAGTCGCGTAAAAGCCGCGCGCCTGACGCGCGCAGCGTCTCATCCGATTTTCTCCGAAAGCCCGCCGTCCTCCCATGTCCATGCGAAATATCGCCATCATCGCGCACGTCGATCATGGCAAGACCACCCTCGTCGACCAGCTGCTGGCCCAGTCTGGCGTGTTCCGCGCCAACGAGGCGACGACCGAACGCGCCATGGACTCCAACGACCAGGAGCGCGAGCGCGGCATCACCATCCTGGCCAAGTGCACCAGCGTCCTGTGGAACGGTGAAGCGGGCGAAACCCGCATCAACATCATCGACACCCCCGGACACGCCGACTTCGGCGGCGAGGTGGAGCGGATCCTCGGCATGGTGGACGGCTGCGTCCTGCTGATCGACGCCGAAGAAGGCGTCATGCCGCAGACCAAGTTCGTGCTGACCAAGGCGCTGAAGATGGGCCTGCGCCCGATCCTCTGCATCAACAAGGTCGACCGCGCCCACGCCGATCCGGACCGCGTGCACAACGCCGCCTTCGACCTGTTCGCCGCCATCGGCGCCACGGACGAGCAGCTGGACTTCCCGCACATCTACGCCTCGGGCCGCGCCGGCTGGGCCACGCTGGACATGAACGTGCCCAGCGACAACCTCGGCCCGTTGTTCGACCTGATCGTCCGCCACGTGCCGGAACCCAAGCAGATCGCCAAGAAGGACGAGCCGTTCCAGATCCTGAACGTGCTGATCGAAAGCGATCCGTTCCTGGGCCGCCTGCTGACCGGCCGTATCGAGAGCGGCAAGGCCGTCCCCGGCATGGCCATCCACGCCCTCGACCGCAACGGCAAGGAAATCGAGCGCGGCCGCATCACCAAGGTGCTGGCCTTCCGCGGCCTGAAGCGCCAGCCGATCGACGAAGGCGCGGAAGCTGGCGACATCGTCGCCATCGCCGGCATGAGCAAGGCGACCGTGGCCGACACCCTGTGCGCCCTGGAAGTCACCGAGGCCCTGCCCTCGCAGCCGATCGACCCGCCGACCATCTCGATGACCGTCTCGGTCAACGACAGCCCGCTGGCCGGCCGTGAAGGCGACAAGGTCCAGTCGCGCGTCATCCGCGACCGCCTGCTGAAGGAAGCCGAAAGCAACGTCGCCATCCGCGTCACCGAGAGCACCGAAGGCGACGCCTATGAAGTGTCGGGCCGCGGCGAACTGCAGCTGGGCGTGCTGATCGAAAACATGCGCCGCGAAGGCTTCGAGGTCTCGATCTCGCGTCCGCGCGTCGTGTTCCAGGCCGATCCGGAAACCGGCAAGCGCCTCGAGCCGATGGAAGACGTCATGATCGACGTCGACGACGAGTTCTCGGGCATCGTCATCGAGAAGCTGTCGCTGCGTAAGGCCGAGCTGCGCGACATGGGCCCGTCGGGCGCGGGCAAGACCCGCATCCAGCTGACCGCCCCGTCGCGCTCGCTGATCGGCTACCAGGGCGAATTCCTGACCGACACCCGCGGTTCGGGCGTGCTGAACCGCGTGTTCAGCCACTACGAAGCCTACAAGGGCGCCATCGACCAGCAGCGCAAGGGCGTGCTGATCAGCAACTCGGACGGGGAAACCGCCGCCTACGCGCTGTGGAACCTGGAAGAGCGCGGCGTGATGTTCGTCGGCGCCGGCGAGAAGACCTATCAGGGCATGATCATCGGCGAGAACAGCCGCCAGGATGACATGGACGTCAACCCGATGAAGGCCAAGCAGCTGACCAACGTCCGCGCCTCGGGCAAGGACGAGTCGATCCGCCTGACCCCGCCGCGCAAGATGACCCTCGAGCAGGCCATCGCCTACATCGAGGAAGACGAGCTGGTCGAAGTGACCCCGAAGAACATCCGCCTCCGCAAGCAGACGCTGAACCCCTCGTTCCGCAAGAAGCGCGTGAAGGAAGACTAGTCTTCGCAGGGTCCTTCGGGATCTGAAACGGGCCGCCGACCTTCGGGTCGGCGGCCTTTTTCGTGCGCGGCAGCCAGATCCTCCCCCGCTTGCGGGGGAGGATCCAAAAGAAAAGGCCGCCGCCCGGCAGGGCGACGGCCTTTCCGGCTTTCAGGCCGGAGCGCGCTTACCAGCTGCGCTCGATGCTGAGGAAGCCGCGACGGCCCCGCAGCTCGTAGCCCCAGATTTCCGAGTTGCCGACGCGATAGCTGCTCGAGATCGAGGGCGGGGCCTCGTCGAACAGGTTCTGCACGCCGAAGGTCATGGTCGTCTTGTCGTCGATCTGCTTGCGGGCCGAGACGTTGTGATAGGCCATGAACTCGGTGTGGTACTTCACGTGGACGTACTTGTAGTACGTCGAGCCGACCACGTAGTCGTAGCTGGTCGAGGTGGCGTACTTGGCGCTGCCCACGGTGTCGCCCAGGATCTCGGCGTCGGAAGCCTTGCCGGTGATGGTCGACGACCAGGTGTAGGTCCACGGCCCCTTGCGGTACGACAGGCTGGCCTTACCCGAGAAGTCGGGACCATCGTAGATGTAGGTCGTGCCGTTGTAGTCGTCCTCCTCGGTCTCGCCGAACAGGTTGGAGGTGTCCTGCAGCTGCCAGCTGAACTGGCTGTTGAAATAGAGCTGCCCGCCGTTGTCGAAGTCGTGGCGGTAGTCGGTGGTCAGGTCGATCGCGCGGCTCTTCTGCGAGGCGACGTTGACGTAGTCGTTCTTGACCAGGGTCAGCAGGTGCGTGGTCGGATCGCGCGTCACCAGCGAGCAGAACGGGCTGGAGAGGCCCACCGACTCGTAGCAGCGGGCGGCGATCTTGGCGGCGCCGAACTGGGTGATCTCGTTGCTGATGTCGATGTCGGCGTAGTCGACCGCGACCTTCAGGTTGATGAAACTCGGGGTGAACACCACGCCGATGGTCTTCGACTCCGAGGTCTCGGCCTTCAGGATGCCCTTGCCGCCGCCGGCCGTGACCAGGGTGGAGTAGCTGGCCTGGGTGGCCGACACGCCCTGGGCGGCGCAGTTGGTGACGATGGTCTGGCTGGCGCCGCTGCTGCCGTAGAGGATGCAGGGGTCGGCGACGCTGTAGCCCGTCTGGTCGGCGAGGTAGAGCTCGTACAGCGACGGGGCGCGGAACGAGGTGCCGTCGCTCATGCGCAGACGCCAGGTCGGGGTGATCTGCCAGTTCAGGCCGATCTTGTAGGTGTCGCTGTCGCCGTAGCTGTCGACCTCGGTGTGACGGCCCGAGACCTGCAGGTCCAGGCTCTTGACCAGGAACAGGTCCTTCAGCACCGGCACGTCGATTTCGGCGAAGGCCTCGGTCGTCGTGTCCGTGCCGAAGGTGTGGCCGGCGCGGGTCAGGTTCCAGTTGTTGTTGTTCAGCGACGCCGTGCCCGGGCTGTCGTCGAAGTCGTCGTGACGATAGGTGAAGCCGAAGGCGGCCCCGACCTTGCCGGCCGGCAGGCTGAACAGCTCGCCCGAGAAGCTGGCCTCGACCAGCGACTGCTCATAGGTGGTGTGACCCACGTCCACGCCGAACAGGAAAGCCTTTTCGGCGTCGGTGAACTGGCCGGCCAGGACGCGCGAGCTGAACCACGGGATGCCGGTGGGCAGGGTCGAGCAGTCGCCGCCCGAGATCGTCACCAGCGACTGGACGCAGTAGTTGGTCGCGCCGGCGGCCGTGGTGGCGGCGATGGCGTCGCTGTTGATCGAGCTGACCGAATAGGTGCCGTCCGACTTGCCGTACTGGCCATAGACGTCCCAGTCCCAGCCGCTCAGGAAGCCCAGCTTGGAGCCTTCCAGAAACTTGAAGTCGCCGCGCAGGCCGCCCAGGCCGCGGTAGTAGTCGACCTTCTGGATCGAGTCGTAGGCCACCGCGATGACCGGATAGGCCGTGCCGCCGGCCGCGCCGAAGATGTTGTTCGGATTGGTCGTGGCCACGGTGGGGAACAGCTGGCGGGCGCCGTTCTGTTCGGAGTTGCGGCGGTTGTAGAGGAACTCGCCATAGGCCTCGACGCCGGCGCCCAGGTCATAGCCGCCGGTCACGTAGAAGCTGGCCCGCTCGACCGGGCTGATCACCGTGGCCCGCTGCCAGACCGACGAGTCGTAGTTGGCGACCCGGTAAGTCTCCGGATAGTTGGCGCGCGCCACGCGGGCGAGGTTGGCGAAGGCGGCGTTGCTGGCCACGAAGCCCGGGGCGGTGTTGCCGGTGTACGAATAGCTCGTGCCCGGCTGCATGTACTGGAAGTAGCCGCCGTAGCCGCTGGTGTAGGCGACGTTGTTGATCTGGTTGAAGCACTTGTAGTCGCCGGTGGCCGGGTCGGTCAGGTCGACGCGGGCGCCGTTAGTGGTGCTGTAGTAGTTGTCGGCCGAGCAGGAGGTGTAGTCGCGGTCGCCGCGACGCAGGGCCATCTGCTTGTAGTAGCTGGCCGAGGCGCTGATGTAGCCGCGGTCGAAGGTCTTGCCCCACGAGGCTTCGGCCGAATACTCCTGGCCGCCGCCGCCCTTGGCGAAGGGCGCGTTGCCGTAGACCCGCACCCGGCCGCCGTCATAGTCGGTCTTGGTGATGTAGTTGACGACGCCGGCCACGGCGTCCGAGCCGTAGATCGACGAGGCGCCGTCCTTGAGGATCTCGACGCGGTCGATCATCGCGTTGGGGATGGTGTTCAGGTCGACCGGGCCGACCGTGCCGCGCACGCCCGACGGCGTCAGGCGGCGGCCGTTCAGCAGCACCAGGGTGCGGTTGGCGCCCAGGCCACGCAGCGAGATGGTGTTCACGCCCGGACCGCCGGTGACGTTGTAGCCGGTCAGTTCGTCGGCCACCTGGAACGAGCCGCTGGCCAGCGACGAGCTCTGGATGATCTCGGTGGTGTTGACCAGGCCCTCCAGCTCACTCTGTTCCGAGGTGATCACCTGGATCGGCGAGGCGCTGTTGTAGGCGTTGCGCTTGATGCGCGAGCCGGTGACGACGATGGCCTCGACGGCGTCGCCGTCTTCCGCGGCGTTCGAGGCCGCGGCCTTTTCGGATTTGGCCGAGGCCTGGGTTTGCGTCTGCGCCCAGGCGCCGACGGGCGCCAGCCCCAGGCCGGCGATCACCGACGAGGCCAGCAGCAACTTGCGATCAAGCATCTAGAATATGCCCCCATGGATAGGTGTGCGTGGAAACTTCGCCCCTCGCGAAGCTCCTGCTCTGACGGGGTCTTTAGGACGTCGAAGCCGACCGGGGAGCGTGAACACGCCCTTCCAGTCGACTTTTCATCCATATTTCCCGGCAAAGCCGCCTTCGTCGGCAATAGTTCGCCGCCAAAGATCATGGGCAGGACATTAGTTCGTCACAGTTCGGCCGTTATCTCGCGACCGAAAGACATGTATTCTATTTAATAGTTTTGTGAATTCATTATAGAAATACATAGATACTGACGGATACCTTTTCCATCTCGAAGGTTGTGAATGACAGCGCCTCGCCGCTGGAGGCGGATCGGACGGCTCCGCGACCGCCCGCCTTTTGGGCGCCGCAAGCGTTTGCGGGTGAATCGGAGCACGCCGCCCCCGCCTTCCCATGAATGTATCGATCCGCCCGATCGCCGCGCGGGCGGGGAAGCGGGCGATCACCTCAGCGCCGCCGAGAGACCCGCCAGATGACGTCGCCGACGTCGTCGGCCACCAGCAGACCGCCGCGCGTGTCGAGCGCCACGCCCACCGGCCGCCCCAGGGCCTCGCCGTCGGCGTTGAGGAAGCCCGTCAGGATGTCTTTCGGCGGACCCGACGGCTTGCCGCCGGCGAAGGGCACGAAGACCACCTTGTAGCCGCTGTGGGGCTTGCGGTTCCACGACCCGTGCTGGCCGATGAACGCCCCGCCGCGCGACGGCCCAAGCAGGGCCGAGCCGCCGTCGAAGGCCAGGCCCAGCGAGGCGGTGTGCGGCCCCAGCGCATAGTCGGGCTTGATCGCCCGGGCCACCAGGTCCGGCCGCTGCGGCTTGACCCGCGCGTCCACGTGCTGGCCGTAATAGCTGTAGGGCCAGCCGTAGAACCCGCCGTCCTTCACCGAGGTCATGTAGTCGGGCACCAGGTCGCTGCCGATCTCGTCGCGCTCGTTGACCACCGTCCAAAGCGCGCCGGAGGTCGGCTCCCAGTCCATGCCGTTGGGATTGCGCAGGCCGGTGGCGAACAGCCGCTTGGCGCCGGTGGCCACATCGATTTCCCAGATGGCGGCCCTGCCCTCTTCTTCCGCCAGGCCGTTCTCGCCGACATTGCTGTTGGAGCCGACCGTGGCGTAGAGGCGCGTCCCGTCGCGGCTGGCGATCAGGCTCTTGGTCCAGTGGTGGTTGCGCGGCCCGGCCGGCAGGTCGGTCACCCGCCGGCGCGGCGCGGTGATGGCGGTCTCGCCCTCCTTGTACGGAAAGGCCAGCACCGCGTCGGTGTCGGCCACGTAGAAGGTCTCGCCCACCAGGGCCATGCCGAACGGCGAGTTCAGCCCCGACAGGAAGGTCGAGCGCAGGTCGGCGACGCCGTCGCCGTCGGTGTCGCGCAACAGGGTGATGCGGTTGGCGCTCTTGGTCGCCGCGCCCGCGCGCTTCATCACCATCCCCTGGATCTTGGCCTTCAGGCCCTTGCCGTCCTCGGGCTTGGGCGGGGCGTTGGTCTCGGCCACCAGCACGTCGCCGTTGGGCAGCACGTGAATCCAGCGCGGATGATCCAGCTTGTCGGCAAAGGCCTGCACGACCAGCCCTTCGGCCGGCCGCGGCGCGCCGCCGGCCGGCCAGCCCCTGGCGGGCGCGATGTTGACCGTCGGCAGCAGCGTCTTCTTCGGCGCCGGCAACTGCGGGTTCGCGCCGGTGCCGGCGGCCACGTCGAGGTCGGCCCGCTCGCCGCAGGCCGCCAGGCTCAGCGCCGCCGCGCTCGCGGCGACGACCAGCAGCCGCTGCATCAGGCGCGTCGGCGGAACAGGCCCAGCAGGGCCAGCAGCACCACCGCGCCGACGGTCGAAACCACCAGGCTGCCGATCCAGCCGGTCGCCCCCAGGCCCAGCATGCTGGCCAGGAAGGCGCCGATCAGCGACCCGACCAGACCCACGACCAGATTGGTCAGCAGCCCGTGGTCGCGCTTCATGATCTTCTCGGCCAGCCATCCGGCGAAGATACCGATGATGATCGCGCCGATGAAACCCACGCCGTTCATGCCGTCTTCCTCCTGCAGCCCTTGGCGGTGAGGGAAATGCGCGGAGTGCGGCAGAGGTTGCCTTGGGCCTGCGGGGACCCCCTCCGGCCCTCCGGGCCACCTCCCCTAGAGGGGGAGGATCTATCGCTGCAGATGCTCCCCCTCTGGGGGAGCTGTCGCGGAGCGACTGAGGGGGCGGCACGGCGGAAGGTCTTGGCTCTCGCGTCCGCCCGCGCCAAGGTCGCCGCCCACATCACGAGCGCCCCATGGTCCACCCCGTCTTCGCCGACCTGCCCGTCACCGTGTTCGAGGAGATGAGCGGTCTCGCCCGTGAGCTGGGGGCGATCAACATGGGTCAGGGCTTCCCGGACGACCAGGGACCGATCGCCCTGCGGCGCAAGGCCGGGCAGGCGCTGATCGAGGGCTCCAACCAGTATCCGCCGATGCGCGGCCTGCCGCAGCTGCGCCAGGCGGTGGCCGGCCACTACGGCCGCAAGCAGGGGCTGGATCTGGATCCCGACCGCGAGATCATCGTCACCTCGGGCGCGACCGAGGCGCTGGCGGCGGCCTTCCTCAGCTTGATCTCGCCCGGCGACGAGGTGGTGCTGTTCCAGCCGCTCTACGACGCCTATCTGCCGATGGTGCGGCGCGCGGGCGGGATCCCGCGCCTGGCGCGCCTGACGCCGCCGCACTGGCGGTTCGACCAGGCGATGCTGGAAGCCGCCTTCAGCGACAAGACCAAACTCGTGGTGCTCAACAGCCCGCTGAACCCGGCCGGCGTCGTCATGCCCGACGAGGACCTGGCCCTGCTGGCGCAGTTCTGCGTGCGCTTCGACGTCACCGCCGTCTGCGACGAGGTGTGGGAGGCCGTGGTCTTCGACGGCCGGATCCACCGGCCGCTGATGAATTTCCCCGGCATGCGCGAGCGGACGGTCAAGATCGGCTCGGCCGGCAAGATGTTCGGCATGACAGGCTGGAAGGTCGGCTTCCTGTGCGCCTCCCCGCCCCTGGCCCGCGCGCTGGCCGGCGCCCACCAGTTCCTGACCTTCACCACCCCGCCCAACCTGCAGGCCGCCGTCGCCTTCGGGCTGGACGAGCCGGGCGACTGGTTCGAGGCCATGCCCGCCGGCCTGCAGCGCTCGCGCGACCGGCTGGCGACGGGCCTGCGGGGCGCGGGTTTCACCGTGCTGGGCAGCGGCGGCACCTACTTCCTCAATGTCGACCTGGCCGCCTCGGGCATTGACGAGCCCGACCGCGCCTTCGCCCTGCGGGCGGTGCGCGAGCATGGCGTTGCGGCCATTCCGGTGTCGGCCTTCTACGCGGAGGATCCGGTGACCAGCGTGCTGCGGCTGTGCTTCGCCAAGGGCGACGACGTGCTGGACGCGGCGGTGGAGCGGCTGGCGCGGGCGAAGGGCGGGTAAGGTCCTCTTACACCCCCTTCATCGTCATCCCGCAAAGCGCGCAGCGCTTATCCGGGACCCAGGGGCCGCCGCACAGCGCCGACGACCGCCCTGGCGGAGAACCCCGCCATCGCGCCCAGTCTCCTGGGTCCCGGCTCTTCGCTACGCTACGGCCGGGATGACGCGCTTTGGGGTGGCGGGGGAAGACCCCATCAAGGATGCGCCGCCGCCCAGTCCATGACCTCCTGCAGCGGCGCGACCCAGACCTCTTTCGGATGCGCCTTCAGCCAGGCCAGCAGTTCCTGGTGCGCCGGGTTCGACACCTGCAGGTAATCCCCGCCCACGCCGTGGAACAGGAACACCGCTGCGCCGCCGCCGGCCGCGGCGCTCTTGGCGAAGTCGATCAGCTGGGCGCCGGTGACGCCTTCGGGAAAGCCGCGCGAGGGCACGTGCATCGGGTCGATCTTCGCGCCGGCCAGATCCTCCGGCGTCGTCACCACGCCGCGCGCATAGGTCACCAGGCCTGAGGCCCGCAGCGCCTCCAGATAATCGACCCCGCCGGCCTTGCTGGCCCCGCAGGGCGTGGCGAAGCCGTGGCGGGCCTTGCCGTCGATGGCGGTCAGCAGGACGTTCTGCTGCTCGATCTCCTTGAGCAGGCTGGCGGGGGTGTAGGCCTCGGCCACGTAGCGCGGATCGGCCGGAAAGCTGGCGGCCGGGCAGGCGTGGAAGATCGTGTGGTTGGCCAGCTCGTGGCCGCCGGCGGCGACGGCGCGCCAGCGCGGGATGTCGGCCGCCTTCACGCCCGACAGGAAGAAGCTGCCCTTGAGGCCCGCCGCATCCAGCGCCGGGACGGCGTTGTCGAGCTGCGACGCCAGGGCGTCGTCATAGGTCAGGGCCACGGCCGCCTTGGCGCCGTTCGGCCATTGGGCGGCGTTGGCGGCGGTGATCCCGCACGCCAGGCTCATGACGATCGCCAGCAGCGCCTTCATCGGCCGCCCTCCCCCGTTGTTGTGGGGGACGCTAGGGGCGGCCGGGGAAGGAGGCAACGGGATTAAGGAAAACAAATTTCCCCTTCCCTCCACTGTCATCCCGGCCGGAGGGCCGCCTTAGCGGCCCGTAGAGCCGGGATCTCCCACGTCAGCAAGATCGGCAACCGTGGGAGATCCCGGCGCTCCGCTTCGCTGCGGCCGGGATGACAACGAGTGGTGCCGAGTAGCGAGGCCCCTCAGGCCGCCACCCGCTCCTCGTCCCGCACGCTGCGGCGGAAATCCCGAGGCGAGCAGCCGTACTGGTCGCGGAAGGCGCGGCTGAAATGGGCGCTACCGTTGAAGCCCCAGCGAAAGCAGATCTCCGAGATCGACAGGCGCGCGAACTGCGGGCTGGCCAAGTCGTTGCGGCAGCGCTCGAGGCGTCGGGTGCGCAGGTAGTGGCTGAAGGTCTCCTCGACGCCCTCGAACAGCTTCTGCACGTAGCGCGGCGAGACGCCCTCCTCGTCGGCCACCCGGCGGATGGTCAGGTTGGGGTCGGGCAGCAGGGTCTCGATGGTCTGGCGCAGGCGCTGCAGGTGGGCGCTGCGGGCGTCGGTCGGCCAGGCCGCGCCGCGCTCCTCGCCGGCTTCCAGCAGGCACAGGCCCAGGAACTCGGCCAGGGCCAGTTCGACGGGGCGCAGCTGGTCGACGGTGAGGTCCTCCAGCGAGTCGGCGGTCGAGCGCAGCAGGCCCGACAGGATGTGCTTGACCCCGCCCTCGCCGCGCAGCCGGCCGACCCGAAGGGCGCGCGGCGCGACCAGGCGATGGTTCAAAGCGACGCGCGGCGCCCGGACGAACATCAGCCGGCAGCGGGTGGAAAGGCGCAGGGCGGCGGCCTGGCCGGTGGGGCCGAAGGCGATGTCGCCCACCGTCAGGTCTTCGGCCAGGTCGTCGCTGACCACCGCCGCCTGGCCGTCCAGCAGCACGGCCATCCACACCGCCGCCGGCTGGTTGGTCAGGCGGCCCGAGATGGTCTGGGCCCCGGCGTTGACCAAGGCGAACTCGATGCCCAGCGGGCTGGTCAGGCAGACCACCGAGGTCGAGGCGGGCTCCAGCTCCGACAGCCCCTCGACCGGCAGACCCAGGCGCGACATGGCCTCGCGCCAGGCGTCCGAACGCTCGGCCCGGGGATAGCTGTCGGTGCTGAACGACCAGGCCCGCAAGGCGGATCAGGCCTTGGTCGGGAAGATGTCGCGCGGGATGCGCACGTGGCAGCCCTGCTTGCCGTCGACCACCTGGGTGACGACGAAGTCGGAGGCCACGCTCATCAGCGAGTAGGCGTCGTTCTTGCTCAGCCCCACGTGGTCGGACAGCAGGCTCAGCATGTTGAGGGAGGCTTGCTTCATGGCCACGTTGAGGTCCTCGTCGAACCCGTGGACGATCCACCACTTGGGGGTCTCCAGCAAAGGCCCGGGGGTCTCGAAATCCTTCCGCAGCACGATCTGCATCAGCACGTTGAGCGAACTTTCGATCGCGGTGCCTGAAAGTTCGCCATCGCCCTGGCTGACGTGGGGATCTCCGATGGAGAAGAGCCCGCCCTCCACCTGCACGGGATAGTACATCGTCGCCCCCGCGCCGATGCGCCAGTTGTCGATATTGCCGCCGTGCAGGCCGGGCGGGATGGTGCTGACGCGACCGTCGACGGCCGGCGCGACGCCGGCGGTGCCCAGGTGCGGCCGGGCCGGGATGCGCACGCCCGGCAGCGCGCTCTGGCGGTCGCATTCGGGGCAGTTGGTGATCGTGCCCGGCGTCAGGTACTTGCCCGGAAAGTCGTAGGCGTAGAGGGCGCTGGCGGTGTTGAAGTCGGCGTCCAGCTCGTAGATCGTCACCCGCTCCTTCTCGCCGAACTCCTTGTAGAGATAGCCCCAGTTGGCCGCGAGGTTGGAGCCGTAGCGGTTGCGCGGAACCATGCGCAGATAGCGCACCTCCAGCACGTCGCCGGGCTTGGCGTCCTCGACATAGATCGGCCCGGTCATGATGTGGACGCCGGGATTGCGGTCGTCCTCCGGCACTTCGGTGAAGATGCGCGTGACCGCCTCGTCCATCATCAGCTCGGGGGCGTCGCCGGCGTGGTGGGTGATGGCCTCGGCCTGGATCAGGTCGCCGCTCTTGATGCGCAGGGCCGGCTTGATCGACGGATCGAAATAGCCCCAGTGGATGGTCTCGGGCGTAGCCTTCAGGTGGTGCAGGGCGCCGGGCGCGACGTCGGGGCGGACCTGGCTGGGTTCGCAGATGAAGGGCATCGGAAGTGTCCTCTCAGGCGGCAGCCAGCGTGACGCTGGTCATGCTCAGCGAGCCATGCTCGATGTGGTCGGGGCAAAAGCGGGCGACGTCGCCGGGCAGGCGCGCACCCAGCACGTAGAGCAGCGGCCAGTAATGGTCGGGGGTCGGCACGGACCGCCGAGCGTCTTCGCCCAGCTTCTCGAATTCGACGGCGGTCAGCGGCTGATCATCCGCGATCGCCGCCTTGATCGCCTCGTTGAAGCGCTGCGACCAGTCGTAGGGCGCGCAATGCCGGTCGCCCCAGTCCATGGCCGGCAGGTTGTGGACGATGTTGCCGGTGCCGACGATCAGCACGCCCTCGTCACGCAGCGGCGCCAGGCGCCTGCCCATCTCGTAGTGCCAGTCGGGCGACTTCGTGCCGTCCATCGACAGCTGGATCACCGGCACGTCGGCGTCGGGATACGCCTTGCACAGCACCGACCAGGTTCCGTGGTCCAGGCCCCACTGGCGCTCGTCCAGCACCACCGGGATCTCGGGCGACAGCAGGTCGCGCACGCGGGCCGCCAGCTCCGGCGAGCCGGGCGCGGGGTACTGCACCTCGAACAGGGCGCGCGGGAACGAGGCGCCGAAGTCGTGGATGGTGCGCGGATGGCTCATGGCCGTGACGCCAACGCCCCGGGTGATCCAGTGAGCCGAGACGCAGAGGATGGCCTTGGGCTTGCCGTGCGCGGCCTCGATCTCCTCGGCCATGGCGCGCCAGGTCTTGGTGGTGTCGTTGGTCTCCAGCGCGATCATCGGGCTGCCGTGACCGAAGAAGACGACGGGAAGGCGCGAGGTCATCTCAGGCGGCCTCCACCGGAGCGGCGGGGGTCTCAGGCCCCTTCATCCGCGCCCACTGGGCCTGGTAGCGCGGGGCGAGCCAGCGGTTGAACTGCACCTGCGCCCCCTCCTGCCAGGAGTAGCGGCCGCGGATGGCGAAGCGCGAGCGCAGGCCCTTCTGGACCAGCTCGTCGACATGCATGTCCTGGGCGATGATCTGGCCGGCCGAGGTCATGATCATCTCCAGCCGCTCCTTGAAGCCGTAGCTGTCACGCGCGCCGGGGGCGACCAGGATGCCGGTGTCCTGGGCCATGGTCTCAGGCCCCGTGGGGCGCAGGATCAGGTAGATGACCATGTCGCTGGTCATGACGAGCGACAGGGTCGGCGGGATGTTGGCGAAGGTCGCCCGGCCGCGGTCCTCGTCCGACAACTTGGGGAAGATCGGCAGCACCGCCTTCTGGGTCGGGTTGAAGCTGGCGTCCGGGTGCAGGGTGCCGTTGTAGCGCAGGAAGCCCGCGTCGCCGGGCGCGGCCTCGGGGAAGCTGGCCAGCTCGCTGGGGATGAAGTCGTGCAGCACGCCGCGATGCAGCTTGCTGGCGTGGTAGCCGTCGTTGTTGTTCTCGAACATCACCTTCCAGTTCCAGGCGAACTGGCCGGTCATCGGTTCGAGCGCCTCGGCGGTCGTAAGGTCGAAATTGGCGATGGCGGCCTCGACGGCGGCCAGGCGCGGGGCCAGGGGCTCGGCGTCCGCATCGAAATTGACGAAGATGAAGCCCAGCCAGATCTCGACCTTGAAGGTCGGCAGGCTGATCTTCTTCTTGTCGAAGCCGCAGGTGCGGTCCATGGCCGGGGCGTTCACCAGGTCGCCGTTCAGCGAATAGACCCAGTGGTGATAGGGGCAGACGAAGCCGCGGGCGTTGCCCTTGCCCTCGGCCACCAGCATGGCGCGGTGCTGGCACACCGACGACATCGCCTTGATCTCGCCGGCCCGGTTGCGGGTGACCAGGATCGGCTCGCCGACGATCTCGGTGGTGAAGAAGTCGCCGGGCTCCTGCACCTGGTCCACCCGGCCCACGCACAGCCACTCGCGGTCGAACAGGGCGGCCTTCTCGAACTCGTAGAACGCAGCGTCGGTGTAGCAGGCCGGCGGCAGGGTCTCGGCCGCGCCCACCTCGTGGGTGGAGCTGGACAGCCCGTCGAAGAAGGCGTCGCTGAACAGGGTCACGGCCGGGCGCTCGCTTTTGGGAGAAGACCCCTCAAGGCTGGCGCAGCGCCCGGCCCCGGTCTTGCTCCAGCGCGCACGAAAACTTGGTCAGCGGCAGGCCCGGGCCGCACGGTCGCCCGCCGATCGGGCGCTGCTGTCGCCGCGCTGCGCAAGGACGCCGCTTTTGACCATACGCGCACGAGAGGCAGGCAAGAGACAGTGCGCGCTGAGGCAAGACCGTGATTTTTCAGCCGCCTAGGCTCATCGCCAGACAGTCACCAAAGGTCGACCCCATGCTTGCCGAAGCCCCGCCCGTCCTGGCCAGGAAGCCGCTGAAAGACGACTTCGGCGCGGAGATCCTCGGCGTCGACCTGCCGACCGCCACCGACGCCGAGCTCGACGGCGTGGTCGCCGCCTTCCACGCCCATGGCGCGGTGCTGGTGCGCGACCAGAAGATGACCCCGGACGACCTGATGGCCTTCATCGGCCGCTTCGGCGATCCGGAGGACCACACCCAGACCCGCTTCACCCTGCCCGGCTATCCGAAGATCTTCATCCTCTCCAACCGCGTGGTCGACGGAAAACCGATCGGGGCTCACAACGACGGCGTCGGCTGGCACACCGACTACAGCTACAAGCCCCAGCCCGTCATGCTGACCATGCTCTACTGCGTGGAGGCGCCGGAGGAAGGCTCCGACACCCTGCTGGCCGACGGCTGCGCGGCCTGGGAGGCCCTGGGCGCCGAGAAGCAGGCCGAGCTGCTGCCGCTGCGTCTGCACCACAGCTACAAGCACTTCATGGCCACCCGCGAGTTCGGGGCCCAGATCCTGTCGCCCGAGATGGAGGCGGCCAATCCCGACGTCGAGCACCCGCTGATCCGCACTCACCCGGCCGACGGCCGCAAGGCGCTGTGGCCCTCGACCGGCACGGTGACCGAGGTGATCGGCAAGCCCGGCCCGGAAGGCCTGGCCCTGCTGGACGAGCTGGTGGAGTTCATGACGCAGGAGCGCTTCGTCCACCGCCACAAGTGGCGCGTCGGCGACATCCTGATGTGGGACAACCGCTGCACCCTGCACACCGGCACCCTGTACGACGACAAGAAGTACTTCCGGACCATGCACCGCCTGTGGGTGAAGGGCGACGCGCCGTTCTGAAGTGCAATAAAGGCCGTCATCCCGGAAAGCCCGAAGGGCTTATCCGGGACCCAGGAGCCGGCGCACTGCTGTCGCCCCTGGGTCCCGGCTCTCCGCTGCGCTACGGCCGGGATGACGAGCAATAGGAAATGCGAACATGACCCAGACCTGGCTGATCACCGGCGTGTCCGGCGGGCTCGGGCGCGAGATCGCCGCGGCGGCCCTGGCGCGGGGCGACGTCGTCGCCGGCACGGTGCGCAAACTCGCCGACGTCGCCGCCTTCGAGGCCCTGGCGCCCGGCCGCGCCCATGGCCTGGTGATGGACGTCACCGACCCGGTCGCGGTCGTCGAGGCTGTGAAGGCCGCTGAAGCCCTGACCAGCCGGATCGACGTGCTGGTCAACAACGCCGGCTACGGCCTGGTCGGCGCGGTGGAAGAGGCCTCGCTCGACGAGGTGCGCGCCCAGTTCGAGACCAACGTCTTCGGGCCGCTGACCGTACTCAAGGCCGTGCTGCCGGCCATGCGGGCGCGGCGCTCGGGCCGGATCGTCAACATCACCTCGGTGTCGGGCCTGGCCGTCTGGGCCGGCACCGGCGTCTACTGCGCCAGCAAGTGGGCGCTGGAAGGCCTGACCCAGACCCTGGCGGCCGAGGTCGCCGAACTGGGGATCAAGGTCGTCAACGTCGCCCCGGGCGGCCTGCGCACCAGCTTCGCCAAGGGCTCCAAGACCATCGTGGCCGACAAGATCGCCGACTACGAGGGCCTGGCCCGCGACGCCGAGCGGATCATGGCCGACCATGCGGGATCCGAGCCCGGCGATCCGAAGAAGGCCGCGCTGGCGGTGCTGGCGATCGTCGACGCCGAGAACCCGCCCCTGCACCTGCTGCTGGGCGACGACGCCCTGAAATACGCCGCCTACGCCGCCGAAGGCCTGAAGGCCGACATCGAGGCCTGGCGCGAGCTCTCCCTTTCCATCGCCTTCGACTGAACGAGGACTTCCCCGTGACCAACACCCTGATCTTCGTCGACCTGGCCAGCGACGACCCCGCCAAGGCCGGCGAGTTCTATGCAAAGGTGTTCGGCTGGCAGAACGACGCCCGGCCGCAGGGGATCTATCACCGCATGGTCCCGGGCGGTCAGTTCAAGAACCCCGACGGCTCCGACAGCCAGATCGGCAACCTGCATCTTGGCATCTTCGACGCCGCCAACGCCCGCCCGCATCCGGAGCCCGCCGGGGTCGAGCCGCGCACCCTGTCAACCGACGGCCGCAAGCCGCGCATCTGGATCCTGATCAGCGACGACGACAGCGCCGACCGGATTTTGGGCACGGCCGAGAGCCTGGGCGCGACCCTGCTGTGGCGCGATCACTACTGGGCCGAGTTCAACGGCTACAACCACGCCTTCCGCGACCCCTGGGGCAACGAGATCGTGCTGTGGGGCAAGGCGGGCGCGAACCCGCAGGTGCCGGAGAGCTTCAGCCGGGAATAGCCGCCTGGCGGCGGCCCCCTCAGTCGCTCCGCGACAGCTCCCCCAGAGGGGGAGCATCTGGGCGCTTAGATCCTCCCCCTCTGGGGGAGGTGGCCCGAAGGGCCGGAGGGGGCCCCGCACAGCGGGGATCACGCACCTGCGAAGCCCCATATTGCACCGCACCCAACACCGGCGCATCATCCCGCGATAATCATAAAAGACCGCCGGGAGCGCGAGGATGTCGGACAAGGCCTATCAGCACGCGCCCGATCCGCCGTGGATCTTCCGGACCTATGCCGGCCACTCGACGGCGCAAAAGTCCAACGCGCTCTATCGCTCGAATCTGGCGCGCGGCCAGACCGGGCTTTCGGTGGCCTTCGACCTGCCCACCCAGACCGGCTACGACCCCGACCACATCCTTTCGCGCGGCGAGGTCGGCAAGGTGGGGGTGCCGATCAGCCACCTGGGCGACATGCGCGCCCTCTTCAGCGAGATCCCGCTGGAGAAGATGAACACCTCCATGACCATCAACGCGCCGGCCGCCTGGCTGCTGGCGATGTACGTGGCGCTGGCCGACGAGCAGGGGGCCGATCGGCGCTTGCTTCAGGGCACCACCCAGAACGACCTGATCAAGGAATACCTGTCCCGCGGCACCTACATCTTCCCGCCGGGCCCGAGCCTGCGGCTGATCGGCGACATGATCGCCTGGTGCTATCGCGAGGTTCCCAAATGGAACCCGATGAACGTCTGCAGCTACCACCTGCAGGAGGCCGGCGCGACACCGGAGCAGGAGCTGGCCTTCGCCCTGGCGACCGCCATCTCGGTGCTCGACACCGTCCGGGCCGGCGGCCAGGTTCCGGAAGAAGACTTTGAGATCGTCGCCTCGCGGATCAGCTTCTTCGTCAACGCCGGGGTGCGGTTCGTCACCGAGCTCTGCAAGATGAGGGCCTTCACCCAGCTGTGGGACCAGATCCTGCTGGAGCGCTACGGCGTGCAGGACAAGAAGGCCCGCCGCTTCCGCTATGGCGTGCAGGTCAACAGCCTGGGCCTCACCGAGCCGCAGCCCGAGAACAACGTCTACCGCATCCTGATCGAGGCCCTGGCGGTGACGCTTTCCAAGGACGCCCGCTGCCGCGCCCTGCAACTGCCGGCCTGGAACGAGGCGCTGGGCCTGCCGCGCCCCTGGGACCAGCAGTGGTCGCTGCGGCTGCAACAGGTGCTGGCCTACGAGACCGACCTGCTGGAATACGAAGACCTGTTCGCCGGCAGCCACGTGGTCGAGGCCAAGGTCGCCGAGCTGTCGAAGGGGGCGCTGGAGCAACTGGCCCTGATCGACGAGATGGGCGGGGCGGCCAGCGCCATCGACTACATGAAGGCGCAGCTGGTGGGCTCGAACGCCAGGCGCGTGCGGGCCGTCGAGACCGGCGAGCTGACCGTGGTCGGCGTCAACCGCTGGACCGACAGCGAGCCCTCGCCCCTGTCGGCCGGCGAAGGCAGCATCGAGACCGTCGATCCGAAGCTGGAGGCCGAGGTCGTCGCCCGCATCCAGGCCTGGCGCGCGGACCGCGATGCGGCCGCCGTCGAGGCTGCGCTGGCCGAGCTGAAGGCCGCCGCGATCGACGGTCGCAACATCATGGAGCCCTCGATCGCCGCCGCCCGGGCCGGGGTCACCACCGGCGAATGGGCCGGCGCCCTGCGCGATGTGTTCGGCGAGTATCGCGGCCCGACGGGCGTGGCCGTCGTCGTCTCCACCGGCGAGGCCGAGGACGTCGAGGCGGTGAAGGCCGAGGTCGAGCGGGTCTCGCAGGTGCTGGGCCGCACCCTGACCTATCTGGTCGGCAAGCCGGGCCTGGACGGCCACTCCAACGGCGCCGAGCAGATCGCCACCCGCGCCCGGGCCTGCGGCATGGAGGTGGTCTATGACGGCATCCGCTCGACGCCGGAGGAGATCGTCCGTCGCGCCAAGGAGAGCCGCGCCCATGTCGTCGGCCTATCGATCCTGTCGGGCTCGCACCTCGACTTGGTGCAGGAGGTCGTGCGGCTGATGCGCGCCGAGGGACTGGAGCACGTGCCCGTGGTGGCCGGCGGCATCATCCCCGAGGCCGACGCCCTGATCCTCAAGCAGATGGGCGTGGCGCGGATCTACACCCCCAAGGACTTCCGCATCACGCAGATCATGGGCGACGTTGTCCGGCTGGTCGAGGCCACGGCGCTGGAGCAGGCTTGAGTCCGGCGCGGCAAGCGCTACCTTCGCGAGCATGAATCCGCTCCGCAAGGTCGCCGACGGCGTCCGCGTCCACATGTCCGCCGCGCAGCTTGGCCGCGAGATCGCGCCGACGGCGGCCTGGGGCGGCCTGACCCTGGGCGTCTGGGGCGGTTCGCCCGAGGTGCAGCCGCCGCTGTGGATCGCCGGTTTCGGCCTGGCCCTGGCCTTCTGGATCGCGGGCCGGCGCGAGGATGCGCCCGACCAGCCCGCGCCGGGCGTCTGGCGGGCCAGCCGCAAGACCCGGTTCCAGGCCCGCTGGAAACACCGCCTTCCCTTCGCGGGCCTGGCGATCGCGCTGCTGCTGACCGGCCAGTCCTGGTGGTACGGCGACCTCTGGGGCGTGATCTACGCCATGGCCCTGAACCTGGCCTTCGGCTGGCTGATCTGGCGGCGCCCGCCGCTGGAGCCCGCGGCCGTCGAACTAAGGGTCGACAAGGCCGGCGTCTATGACCGCGGGCTGGGCTGGACCATCCCGTGGACGGCGATCCAGGCGGTGCGCCCGCGCAGCGCCGACCGCCGCGGCAAGCTGTGCCTGCGCCTTGGCCCCAACGACCTGCCCGGCCTCACCCCCGCCGACCGCGCGGTAGGGACCGACATCGAGATCGATCTGGCCCCGATGGCCGTGGGCGTCGACACGGTGCGCGCCGAGATCCTGCGCCATCGCCCCGACCTCGATGCCGCTGCCAGCCAACAGCTCGACGGCGCGATCGTCGTCCCGATCCCCGGCGCGGCCACGGAATCCGACGAGCGCGACGACACCGCCCTGGGCGCCGTCGGCGTCATCCTGATCGCCCAGAACCCCGCCATCCTGCTGGCGATGGGCGGCTCGGACTAGCCGTCGAAGCCGACCAGAGCGCGGAAGGCGTCCTCGGTTCGCGCCCAGAGCGCCGGATCGCGCGGCGCGAAAGAAGGCTTGGCGCTCACCACCCAAATCATCTGTTCGCGCACATAGGCGTCGATGGCCGGGATGCGCGCGCCCACGCCGACCGCCTCGCCGGCTGCCTGCTTGCGGCGGCGCAGGTCCTCCAAGGCTTCGGCGGTTTCGGCCGGCAGGCGCACCCTATCGAGCAGGCGCGGCAGGCTCATTGGCGGTCGGTCGCCCGGATGCTCGCGCAGCCATTGCAGGGCCACCGCCGGCCTGATGACGTAGAAATACTTCTTCAGCCGAACCTCTTCGCGGCCCTCGATGAAGCTGCCCCACTGACGGCGGGCCAGGCCGTGATAGTGGCCGACATCACCGTGCAAATCGCGCCAAGCCCGGGCGATCGGTTCGAACACCGGGCGGAACTCCGGATCCTCGGCATAGAGAATGGGCGAGGACAGCCACTCGGAGACCACCGCGTTTCCGCGCGCCACCAGCTTCAGCGCCTTGCTCACGTCCCAGCCGCCGATGTCGAGATCATCGTCGATCGGGCGCTCGATGACGTCGCGCGACGGGGTCAGGGTCAGATAGTCGGCCACCGGCCGGGAATAGACGAACCGCACGTCGTAGTCGCTGTCGGGCGAGTGGAACCCCCAGGCACGGCTTCCCGACTCCACGGCCAGCAGGATGCGCACGCCTTCCTCGCGAGCGATGGCGTCAAGGCGCTCAACGACCTGGGCGCGGCGGTCTTCGGATACGGCGTCGGCGAAGCTGTGATCGATGGTCATCCTGGCGTTGTGGCCGCCGGAAAGCTTGACCGCAAGGCGTCAGCTGCGCGCCAGCCGCCAGGCCGCCGCGCAGCCCACCAGCGCCAGGGGCGTGAACGCCGCGAACAGCCAGGGACCGTGGGCGAAGGCGGCGGTCGGGTCGATGCCGTGGCCAAAACCGAGCAGGTTGGCCATGGCCCCGGCGGCGGCCGAGCCGGCCGCGCCGCCGATCAGTTGCACGGTCGGCACGGCGGACGAGGCCAGGGCCTGCTCCTCGACCGGCGCGCCGGCGATGGTGCGGCGGGCCAGGAACGCCCAGCACAGGCCAAAGCCGCAGCCGACGGCCAGCAGCGACAGGCCCGTGCTCCACAGGCCGCCGCGCGTCACGGCCAGGGCCGAGAGCGCCACCCCGACCAGGATCACCAGGGCGCCGGCGCGGATGACCAGGGGCTCTTGCTCGGCCTTCAGGCGCGCGACCAGCATGGCGCAGACGGTCCAGCCCGCCGCTATGCCCCCGGTGACGTAGCCGGCGACCAGCGGCGAGGCGCCGTGGCGAGCCTGGATGAAGGCGGGTCCATAGACGGTGAAGCCGATGGCAGCGGCCTCGCAGGCGAACATGGTCAGGAGGCCAAGGCCGGTGGCGGTCGACAGGTCGGCGGCCGAGCGGGGCAGCAAGCGGTCGGGCGAGGCGTGGTTGACGGCCAGCATCGCCGCCATGGCCGCGACGCCGAGGAGCGCGCAGACGCCCGCGACGGGGGGCGAGGCGACGACCCCGGCCGCGCCGATCAGGCCGACGCCGACGACCAGCAGCAGCAGCTGGCGGCTGGGAATGCGGGTCGCGCCCGCCTGCCGCTTCTCGCCCGGCAGCATGGCCAGCACGGCGACGACAAAGACCACGCCCTGGATCACGAAGGCCCAGAACGCCCCGCGCCAGAAGCCGGCGGCGGCGAACACCCCGCCCAGCATCGGCCCCAGCAAGGTGGCTCCGCCCCACACCCCGGCCACCGCGCCATAGACGCGCGGCCACAGGCTTTCGGGAAACAGGGCCGTGATCGCCACGTAGCACAGCGCCACCACCGCCCCCGCGCCCAGGCCCTGCACCAGGCGGCCGGCGACGAAGGTGACGAAGTCCGGCGCCAGCGCGCTCATGGCGCAGCCGATCGCGTAGACCACGCCGGCGAAGGCCGTGGCGCGCCGCAGGCCAAGCCCCTGCGAGAGCTTGCCGCTGCACGCTCCGGCCACGATCGAGCCGATCAGATAGGCCGCCACCGACCAGCCGAAATACTGGTGGCCGCCGATCTCGCGGGCGACGCTGGGCATGATGGTGGCGGTGACCAGGGTGTCGGCGGCGTTGAGCCAGATGCCCAGGCACAGCAGGCCGAAACGCGGCAGCAGGGCGCGGTCGAGCAAGGCGGTGCGGTGGGCGGACATCCAAGGTCTCTGGTGCGGCCGCTTCCGACCGGGCAGGCGGTCATGCCCGTTTCCGCCCCGCTCGCCAAGCCGTCGCGGCGAACCGGACGGCGCGCCCAGCCGTTGCGGTCTGCGTGAAACCCGCTTCGCCCCAGGCCCTGGCGCTGGCCGAGATCGGCGGCCTGCTGCTGGACGCAGCCCTCGCCGGCCTTCTGCTGCTTGCGCTGGTCGACCGCATCGCGCCGCCGCAGGACCTGGCCTGGAAGCCGTTCTCCATCGATCAGCCGCTGGGCCTGGCCACGAAGGGCAAGCTGGCGCGGATCGGCGCCGATCCGGCCGGCTGCCGCGCGGCCCTGCGCGCCGGCGGGGTCGCCTTCGTCGACCAGCCCGTTCGCGAGGACGGCTTCTGCTCGACGCGCGACGCCGTGCGCGCGCAAAGCCGCCTGTCGCCCGCGGCGCCGATCATGACCTGTCCGCTGGCCCTGCGCTATGCGGTCTGGGAGCGGCAGGTGCTGGAACCGGCCGCCCGGCGCCTGCTGGACGACGACCTCGTCCGGGTCGAGCACCTGGGAACCTATGCCTGCCGGACGATCTACGGCCGCGCCGGCGAGCGGCCCAGCCAGCACGCCAGCGCCTCGGCGCTGGACGTCTCGGGCGTGCGCCTGAAGGACGGCCGCCGTCTGACCATCGCCGGCGACTTCCGCAAGGACGGCCCCGAGGGCCGCTTCCTGCGCGTCGCCCGGGCGGGAGCCTGCGACCTGTTCGGCGCGGTGCTGGGTCCCGACTACAACGCCGCCCACGCCGACCACCTGCACCTGGACCTCAGCCCCTATCGCCTGTGCCGCTGAAACCGCGACAATAAGCGCGGCGCACGCGGGGGTGCGACAGGGGCTCGACGCGCGCTATAGTTGGTCGAGTACCCGACGCGTAGATTCTGGAAATCCCGCCGATGCCGCACGCCGTCCTGGTGATCGACGACGATCCCCTGATCCGCGACTTCGTCGACCTGGTGCTGAGCCAGTCGGGCCACCGCGTGTCGGCCGCGCCCAACGGGACGATCGGCCTGGAGACCCTCAGCCACGCGCGCGCCGACCTGGTGCTGCTCGACATCCAGATGCCCGGCATGAGCGGGCTGGAGGTGCTGCGGCTGATGCGCAAGCATCGCAGGCTGCGCACCCCGGTGATGATGATCACCGCCCGCGGCGACATCGACACCGTCAAACTGGCCCTGAACGAGGGCGCCAACGGCTATATCGTCAAGCCGTTCACCGCCGCCGACCTGTCCAAGCGCGTCAACGCCCTGCTGGCCCACGAGCCCAAGGCCGCGACGCCGCCGCCGGCTCCTCCGCCGGCCGCCCGGCCCGCGCCCCCGCGCCAGCCCGACACCTTCGAGATCGACTAGCCGTCCGGCCTGATCGAGACGCGTTGCAAGGCGCGCTGCCCGCCCGGCAACAGGAAATCCACGACGTAGCCGCCTTGGCGATCACGCAGCAGCCGCCGGCAGCGACGCTCGTCGAAGCCGGTGACGCACACCTGATCATCCGTGACGACATAGGCTCCCGCCACGGGCGCGCGGTGGAACAGGACGTATCTGCCGTCGGCCCCGAAACTTTCGTCGCCCTCGCCCCCGCCGTACGAGAACCGCGCGCCGACCACCGTCGCCTTGAGTTCCTCGCCGGTCAGCAGCTTCAGCCCTTGCGGCTCTCCCGCGAGCATAAGGCTCGCCAGCAGGATCATCATCCGACCGCCCCCTTCGATCGCCCGACTATCGCAGAAGGAGGATAGCGCGATCCAGAAGCGATCGCCTCGTCAGGCCCGCGCCCAGGCGACTTTCCTCGACCGCACCGACGCCCGGGTCTGCGCGGCGACCACCACCTGGGCCAGGATGGTCAGCAGGTTGCGCATGTCGATCGGCTTGGCGACGTGGGCGTCCATGCCCGCCTCCAGGCAGGTGCGGATCTGGGTGCTCATCACATCGGCGGTCAGGGCGACGATCGGCAGGTTGCGCCAGCGCGGGTCGGCGCGCAGGCGGCGGGTGGCCTCCAGCCCGTCCATCACCGGCATGTTGACGTCCATCAGCACGATGTCGAAGGCCTCGGCCTCGACGGCGGCCAGGGCCTCCTGGCCGTTCTCGACCTCGACCAGTTCGCAGCCGAACGGTTCCAGGAACAGGCGGATGACCCGGCGGTTGACCGGGTGGTCGTCGACCACCAGCACCCGTCGCCCGCTCAGCGAGGCCAGGGCGTCCAGTTCCAGAACGGCCGCCGGCGCCGCGGCCGGCGCGACAAGGGCGGTCTGCGCCTCGACGACATCGGCCAGGAACCGCAGGGTGAACAGCGAGCCCTCGCCCTCGCGGCTGCGCACGTTGACCGAGCCGCCCATCAGCTCGGCCAGACGGCGCGTGATGTTCAGCCCAAGACCCGAGCCGCCGTAGTTGCGGGTGGTCGAGGCGTCGGCCTGGGTGAAGGCGCCGAACAGCTTGTCCAGCGTGGCGGAACTCATGCCGATGCCGGTGTCGCTGACGGTCAGGCGCACGGCCTGGCGGCCGCTGTTGGGCTCCAGCGCGCAGGCCAGGGTCACCTCGACCCGGCCCTCGCTGGTGAACTTCAGGGCGTTGGACACCAGGTTGGCCACGCACTGGCGCACCCGCACCACGTCGAACATCAGGCACGGCGGCGGATCGCCGTCGACATTGAACGACAGGACGATGCCCTTCTCGCGCGCGGTCGGCTGGAAGCCGTTGACCAGGCGACCGACGGTCTGGACCAGGTCGCCGGCCGTCGGGGCGATGTCCAGCTTGCCAGCCTCGATCTTCGACAGGTCGAGGATGTCGTTCAGCAGCACCAGCAGGGTCTCGCCGGAGTCGATCAGCAGGTCGACCTGCTCGCGCTGGCCAGCGCCCAGCTCGTCGGCGCGCAGGGCCTGGGCCATGCCCAGCATGCCGTTCAGCGGCGTACGCAGCTCGTGGCTCATCACCGCCAGGAACGAGGACTTGGCGTCGCTGGCCGCCTCGGCCCGGCCGCGGGCGTCCTTAAGGTTGGCCTGGGCCCGGCGCATGTAGACCGCCCAGGCGATCCCGCCGACCACCAGCAGGGCCATCAGGGCGGCGATGACGCCGGTGGCCTGGGCCAGGCGGCGGGTCAGCTCGACCTCGGCGGTCAGGCGGCGGCTCTCGCTGCGCTTGGCCCGCAGTTCGGCCTCCAGGGCCGACGAGATCTGGGCGGCGGTGGCGGCCTGGGTGGCGCTGGCCTCGCGGGCGTGGGTGACGCGCCAGCGGTCGAACAGGGCGAAGGCGTCCTTGCCGCGCCCCTCGGCGTTGGCGATGTAGGCCTCGACCAGCAGGCGGCCGATGGGATCGGGGCGCGCCGCGCGCGGCGGCGCCTGGTCGAGCACGGCCAGGTCGGCGCGGGCCCGGGCCGCGTAGCCGGTGCGCGCCAGGGCCTTGGCCCGCAGGCGCAGCATCGACACCGACACCCGGTCGCGCGGCGCGGCCAGGGCGGGTCCGGCGTCGACCAGGCAGCGCAGAACCGCCCGCGGGTCGTCGCGGGCGTCGGCGATCACCGCGCACAGGTTCTGGTCCCAGGTCAGCAGGTCCTGGTCGCCCGTGGCCTCGCTCATCCGGTGGTGCATCTGGGCGAACCGCTCGGCGGCCTGGATCTCGCCCAGCTCGGCGGCGGTGTAGGCGATGTCGTACAG
>PJUK01000194.1_pt1 | contig 31918 bp, 35 predicted proteins | sample 1512211 | NCBI WGS metagenome assembly PJUK01 (sample SAMN08177668, study PRJNA422409) | Feces metagenome, whole genome shotgun sequencing project. | reverse complement strand
GCGCCCATGCGGGCGGCGGCGACGGCCTGGTTGGCGCCCTTGCCGCCGAGGAACAGCTCCAGCGACAGGCCGGCCACCGTCTCGCCCGGCCGCGGCAGGTCGTCGACCCGCGCCACGGCGTCCAGATTGATCGAGCCCAGTACGAAAACGCCCATCGGTCTTGGTCTTCTGTTCTAGTTATTCTGTTCGGTGTCGTTGCAGCTTACCCGCCGCCGGCCCCGCGCTGGAAGCTTTCCACCAGGCTGCCGCAGACGAGTCGCCATCCATCCACTAGCACGAAGAAGATCAGCTTGAACGGCAGGCTCACCGTCGCCGGCGGCAGCATCATCATGCCCATGCTCATCAGAACGCTGGCGACGACCAGGTCGATGACCAGGAACGGGATGAACAGCAGGAAGCCGATCTCGAAGGCGCGCTTCAGTTCCGAGATCATGAAGGCCGGCGTCACCACCTTCAGCGGCGTCTCCTGGGCGGTCTTGGGCTTCTCGATCTTCGAGAGGCGGATGAACAGGGCCAGGTCGTCCTCGTCCACCTGACGCAGCATGAAGGTCTTCACCGGCTGGCCGGCGGCCTCGAAGGCCTGCGGCAGCTCCATCTGCTTGTCGAGCAGGGGTTTGACGCCGGCGTCGTAGGACTGCTCGAAGGTCGGGCCCATGACGATGGCGGTGAGGAACAGCGCCAGGCTGATGATCACCGGATTGGGCGGGCTCTGCTGCACGCCGATCGCGGTGCGCAGCAAGCCCAGCACCACGACGATGCGCACGAACGAGGTCGTCATGATCACGATCGACGGCGCCAGCGACAGCACCGTCAGCAGGCCGACCAACTGGACGACCCGTTCGGTCAGGCCCGCGCCCGTGCCAAGGTCGACGTTGATCGCCGACTGGGCCATGGCCAGCGATGGCCCCAGCGTGGTCGCCAGGCCCGCCAGCACGGCGATGAGGGCGGCGCGGCGCAGTTCCTGCGGCGTGGCGCCGGTGAGGCTCTTGAGCAGGCGCATCAGACCACGGGCTCCGGCTGGGTCGCGACGGGGGCGGGAGAAGGGGCGGGGGAAGGCGAGGGCGGGCCGGCGGGAACCCAGTCCAGCAGGCGGCCTTCGCCCAGCAGCACCAGGCGCTCCTCGCCGTCCAGGCGGCACAGCACCAGGCGGCGGGCGGGATCCAGCACAAGGGTCTCGACCACCTGCAGCCGCCGCTCGCGGCGCTGGGAGACGATGCGGTTGAGGGCCTCGGGGCCGAACTTGCGCAGCACGACGGCGGCCAGGCCGATCAGGCCCAGGGTGACGGCCAGCGCCGCCACGGCGCGGATCAGGAGAAAGACGTCCATGCGCGGACAGGATTCCACAGGAAAGAGGCGCGGCGAGGCGCCGCATCCCTGGTGTGCCTGACTGTCCTTAATGCGTGATTAACCCTGTTTCTTCACCATGCTCGCATGGGTCCGGACGACATCCCTCTTTTCTCGATGCTCAAGAACCGGCTCGGTTATCTGACCGAGCGGCAGAAGGTCGTCGCCCAGAACGTCGCCAACGGCGACACCCCCGGCTACCAGCCGCGGGATTTGAAGCCCTTCACCTTCCAGGCCTCGCTCGACGCCCAGACCACCGGTGCGCCCTATCGCGGCAATGGCGCGGCGCCCGCGGGCAGCCCGGTCCAGATGCTGGCCACCAGCGCCGGCCACTTGGCGCCCTCCAAGCCGGTGAGCCAGTTCCGCTCGCCCCAGGGCCCCGACAGCGAGACCACCCTCGACGGCAACTCCGTGACGCTCGAGGACCAGATGCTCAAGATGACCGATGCGCGCATGAACTACGACGCGGCGGTCTCCTTCTACCAACGCTCCATGTCGATGCTGCGCACCGCCGCGCGTCGCCCGAACGGCTAGAGGACGTCTAGATGGCTGAGATCCGATCCCAGTCGGCGGCGGCGATGGCCGTGGCGGCCAGCGCGCTCAAGGCCCAGCAGGGCCGCATGCGCATCATCGCTGAGAACATCGCCAACGCCAATTCGACGGCGCGCACGGCCGGCGGCGACCCCTACCGCCGCCAGGTGCCGGTGTTCCGCCCGGCCAGGGTCGAGGGCGCCGAGGGCGTCGCCATGGCCCGCGTCGAAGGCGACCAGAAGGACTTCAAGACCGAGTACGACCCCGGCAATCCGGCGGCCGACGCCAAGGGCTACGTCAAGCTGCCCAACGTCGACACGCTGGTCGAGGCGCTCGACATGAAGGAGGCGCAGCGCGCCTACGAGGCCAACCTCAACGTGATCGAGACCGCGCGCAGCATGCAGTCGCGCACGCTCGACATCCTGAAGAAGTAGGGGCCTTAGGCGATGATCACCGCTCTGGCCGCCTCGAAAGCCTACGCCGCCACCGGCGCGACCCCGCTGTCGCTCGGCAAGAGCGTCGGCGAGCCCAAGAAGATGGACTTCGGCGACATGCTGAAGTCGGCGATGACCGACACGGTCCAGGCCTCGCGCCAGGCCGAGCACAAGATCGCCCAGCAGGCGGCCGGCAAGGCCGAACTGATCGACGTCGTCACCGCCATCTCGTCGGCCGAAGCCAGCCTCGAGACCGTGATCTCGATCCGCGACCAGGTGATCTCGGCCTATCAAGAGATCATGCGGATGTCGATCTGACGGCTTGGCCGTCGATCCGGGCTTCAGCCGACTTTTCTCCGTGCGTCCCCGCGAAGGCGGGGATCCAAGCCGAGGCTGCGGTCGGTCAGCGGCCGTGGTCTTCCTGAAATTCAGCTTGGATCCCCGCCTTCGCGGGGAAGGACGGCGCGAGGGGCGTATCCATCGCAGCCGTCGAACGGATCGAACCGATCCTGAAAGCTGGGCGTTGAGAGCTCGAACAAGGAGCTCCACCGCATGAACCTCATCCGTCCTCTTTCCCTCGCCGCCGTCGCCGCCGCCGCGCTTGCCCTGACCGCCTGCGGCGACAAGGATTCCGGCCACGCCCAGAAGACCGAAGGCGAGATCAAGTCCGCCGTCGGCTCGGCCATCGGCGACAAGGAGCTGAAGAAGGAAGGTCAGAAGGACGAGGTGGTCGGCGGCGTGAAGTCGGCCAGCGAAGACATCAAGGAAGCCGCCAAGGACGCCAAGGACTGAGGCGCATCCTTCACCCTCCCGTCATTCCCGCCCTTGTGGCGGGAAGCCCTGGTTCCGCTCGCAAGGGCGCTGCAAGCGGCGTGCTTAGCACGCCGCCACGCCTGCACCTGCGGCTGACAGAGGGGTTCCCGCCACAAGGGCGGGAATGACGGGATGTGAGGTAGGTTCTAGAGCGGAACCAACCCAGCCACGTCCACGCCCCTGAGCGCGGCGACCACCCCGGCCCAGACGGCCAGGTTCAGCAGCAGCATCACGGCCACCGCCCAGCGCAGGCGGCGTTGCACGGCCTTGCGGCGCTTGCGGGCCTTGAAGCTCCCCGTCGAGGGGGAGGCGGTCAGGGTTGCGGCCATCGTCATGCTCCACGCCAGCCTAGAACTACCCCCGTTAATCACCATTAACGCGTCTGATTTGGCCTGGTGCAAGCGGGACGGCTTGTCGCAGCGGCGGCTTCCGGGAAAGGTGAGGCGGCATGAACCCAGCGATAGCCTTCGAACAGGTCGGCAAGACGCATGACGGCGCCGTCGGGCTGCAAGGCGTCGACCTGTCCATCCCCAAGGGCCAGTTCGTGGCCCTGGTCGGCGGTTCGGGCGCGGGCAAGACCACGCTGCTCAAGACCATCAACGCCCTGTCGCCGCCGACCACGGGCGTCGTCAGGATCGACGGAACGGCCGTCAACGCCCTGGACGGGCCGGTCCTGCGCCGCCGCATCGGCTACGTCTTCCAGGAGATCGGTCTCTTTCCCCACATGACCGTGGCCGAGAACATCGGCGTCGTGCCGGCCCTGCTGGGCTGGGCCAGGGACGAGATAGCCGCCCGGGTGGATGAACTGCTCGACCTCGTCGACCTGCCGCGGGCGGTGGCCGAGCGCCGTCCCTCGGCTCTGTCGGGCGGCCAGCGCCAGCGGGTGGGCGTGGCCCGGGCCCTGGCCGGCCGGCCCTCGATCCTGCTGATGGACGAGCCGTTCGGCGCGCTGGACCCGATCACCCGCCAGGCCCTGGGCGACGACGTGCGCCGCCTGCACCAGGCGCTGTCGCTCACCACGGTGATGGTCACCCACGACGTGGCCGAGGCGCTGCTGCTGGCCGACCGGATCGTTGTGCTCGACCAGGGCCGGATCATCGCCGACGCCGCGCCGCGCGACCTGATGGCGGGCGGCGACGACCCGCGCGTCGAGGCCCTGATGGCCGCGACGCGCCGCCAGGCCGAGCGGGTGAGGGCGCTGCTGGATGGCTGAACTGCTGGCCCTGCTGCCGCAACGCCTGGCCTGGCACGCGGCCCTGTCGGCCGCCGCCCTGGCGCTGGGCTTGGCCGTCGCCCTGCCGCTGGGCTTCGCCGCCGCGCGCCGGCCGGGCCTGCGCTGGGTGGCCCTGGCGGTCACGGGCCTCGTCCAGACCATCCCGAGCCTGGCCCTGCTGGCGCTGTTCTATCCGCTGCTGCTGCTGCTCTCGAGCCTGGCCAAGGCCACGCTGGGCTTCGGCTTTCCGGCGCTGGGCTTCCTGCCGGCGCTGCTGGCCCTGTCGCTCTACGCCATGCTGCCGATCCTGCGGAACACCGCCGCGGGCCTTGCCGGCGTCGACCCGGCCGTGACCGAGGCGGCCCGGGGCGTGGGCATGACCCCGCGCCAGAGCCTTACGAAGGTCGAACTGCCCCTGGCCGCGCCGGTGATCCTGGCGGGCGTGCGCACCGCCGCCGTCTGGACCATCGGCGGCGCGACCCTGGCCACGCCCGTCGGCCAGACCTCGCTGGGCGACTACATCTTTTCGGGCCTGCAGACCGAGGCCTGGGACATGGTGCTGGTCGGCTGCGCGGCCTCGGCGGCGCTGGCCCTGGTCGTCGACCAGCTGCTGGGCCTGGTCGGACGCGGGCTGGAGCAGCGCAGGCCCGTCCTCTGGGGCGGTGCGCTGGCGGCGCTGGGCCTTGGCCTGGTCGCGGCCCTGGCCCCTCTGGCGGCGCCGGCCCTGAGCCCGCGTCCAAAGGCCTATGTGATCGGGGCCAAGAACTTCTCCGAGCAGTATGTGCTGGCCGAACTGATGACCCAGCGGCTGGAAGAGCGGGGCGCCCGCGTCGATCGGCGGATCAACCTCGGCTCGGCCGTGGCCTATCGCGCCCTCGCGGCCGGAGAGATCGACGCCTATGTCGACTATACCGGCACCCTGTGGGCCAACGTCCTGCACCGCACCGACAATCCCGGCCGCCAGGCGGTGCTGGGCGCGTTGAAGACCGAGCTCTCCCGCCGCGACGGCGTCGTCCTGGCCGCGCCGCTGGGCTTCGAGAACGCCTACGCCTTCGCCATGAAGCGCGAGCGGGCGCAGGCTCTGGGCGTGAAAAGCCTGGCCGATCTTTCCGCCAAGGCTCCCAGCCTGGTCATGGGCGGCGACCTGGAGTTCTTCTCGCGGCCCGAATGGGCGGCGGTCGACAAGGCCTATGGCCTGAAGTTCAAGGCCCGCCGCCAGTTCCAGCCCACCTTCATGTACCGCGCCCTGGCCTCGGGCGAGGCCGACGTCATCTCGGCCTTCTCCAGCGACGGCCGCATCGCCGCCGACGACCTGGCGGTGCTGGCCGACCCGAAGGGCGCGCTGCCGCCCTACGATGCAGTGCTGCTGGTCTCGCCGGGGCGGGCCGATGATCCGCAGCTGAAGGCGCTGGCGGCGTCGCTGTCGGGCAAGCTGACGGTCGAGGCCATGCGGCGGGCCAACTACGCCGTCGATCGCGACGCGGGCAAGCAGTCGCCCGCGGCGGCCGCGCGCGAACTGGGCGCTGCGGCTCGATGAACTTCGTCCGCTGAAGCTTTGTTTGCGGCCGCTTCGCCGTTGGGGCAGGTTGCGCGCCATGAGCAAGCTTACCTACACGGCGGCGCTGTCGGCGCTGGCCGGCGTCGCCCTTTTCGCCTCCGCGCCGGCCCAGGCCGCCGACCAGGTGAAGCCCGATCCCAAGCTGGTCGTGGTGATCTCCATCGACCAGTTCAGCGCCAACCTGTTCGAGCAGTGGCGCGGCCAGTGGAAGGGCGGCCTCGGCAAGCTCGGGCGCGAGGGGGTGACCTATCCCAACGGCTATCAGTCGCACGGCATGACCGAGACCTGCCCGGGCCACTCCAGCCTGCTCACGGGCGCCTATCCCAACCGCACCGGCATCGTCGGCAACAACTGGTACGACGCCACGACCGGCAAGAAGTCGTACTGCCTGCTCGACGAAACCGTGACCCTGGCCGCGCCGTCCGAACAGGACCCGGTCAGCCCCAGGAACCTGATGGTCCCCACCTACGGCGAATGGCTCAAGGCCGTCTCGCCCAAGAGCCGCGTCTACGGCGTCTCGGGCAAGGACCGCGGCGCGATCACCATGGCCGGCCACGATCCTGACGGCGCCTTCTGGTACCAGGCGGGCTTCGGCTTCACGACCTACGTCAAGCCGGGCGAGGACGCCGCGACCAAGCTCAAGCCCGTCGCCGCCCTGAACGCGCGCCTGGCCGCCGAGCAGAAGAAGAAACCCTTCGTCTGGACCTACGAGAACAAGGCCTGCGCCGCCCTCGAGAAGACCTGGACCACGGGCGAGCGCACCTGGGACGCTAAGCTGCCGCGTCCGCTGCCGACCAATGACGCCGAGACCCTGCGCGACCTGTCGGCCAGCCCCTACACCGACGCGGTGACCCTGGAGGCCGCCGCCGCCCTGCGTGACGAGTTCGGCCTGGGCGACGGCCCGCAGGTCGACGTGCTGACCGTCAGCCTGTCGGCCACCGACTTCATCGGTCACCGCTACGGCACGCGCGGTCCGGAGATGTGCGACCACCTCAGCCGCCTGGACGCGCGCCTCGACACCTTCCTGTCGCGCATCGGCAAGGCCAAGGGCGAGGTGCTGGTGGTGCTGAGCGCCGACCACGGCGGTTCGGACTTCCCCGAGCGCCTGCACGACGAGGGCTACGACGTCTCGCGCATCGCCACTTCGGCCTGGCTGAAGGGCCTGAACCAGCAGCTGCGCATGGATCTTTCGCTCGACTACGACCCGCTGGTCGCGCCGGGCGGCATCGACACCCTGGTGATCGTCGGCGCCGACAAGAAGACCCCGCCGGCCGTCGAGCGCGCCCGCATCGCCTCGGCCGCCCTGGCGCTGGTCCGCTCGCGTGGCGAGGTCGCCGAGGCCTATGAGATCAACGACCTCTTGACCACGCCGCCGGTCGCCAAGGGAACCTCGCCCGACACCATCAGCGTCAAGGAACGCCTGCGCCGCAGCGCCTACCCGGGCCGCTCGGGCGACATCCTGGTGGCCTTCAAGCCGAACCTGGTGCCGGCGACCGCCAGCACGACCTATGTCGCCACCCACGGCACGCCCTGGGACTACGACCGCCGCGTGCCGATCCTGTTCTGGTGGAAGAACGCGCAACCGCGCGAGCGCATCCTGCCGATCGAGACCGTCGACATCGCCCCGACCATCGCCGCCGTCACCGGCGTGCCGATCCCCAAGGCGATCGACGGCCGCTGCCGCCCGCTGGGCGCGGGCCACGACTGCTGATCCTGGCTGGAAGCATCGCTTGAGAGAGGGGGCGCGGATCCTGGTCCGCGCCCTTTTTCAATGCCGGAGAATCAGGGCGACCAGGTCGGCCGCGAACGCGATCGCCAACCAGCCCACGGCCAGTCCGACGAAGGGGTGGCGCTGCCACCAATGCAATTTCAATTCCGTACGCATGACAGTTTCCCGACTGATCGGTGAAGCTTGCATGTCATTGGATAGTTTCGCCAGCAACTAATGCGGGGCGCCGCTGCGTCACCTCTGCGGCGCGGTGACGCAGGCGCGGTGTTAACAGTCCCTAACTCCCTGTTAACTATGTCGGGGGCAGTGTGCGCGTCACACCAAACCGACCAGAGCGTACGCAGAAAGCCCGTTCATGACCGGAGCCGAAGTCCTCGACGTGGGTCGCGACGCGATCTGGCTGACCTTGCAGCTGTGCGCGCCCGTGCTGATCGTCGGCCTGGTGGTCGGCGTCGCCATCGGCCTGTTCCAGGCCCTGACCCAGATCCAGGAAGCCACCCTGGTCTATGCGCCCAAGATCGTGGCCATCTTCATCTCGCTGCTGCTGTTCCTGCCGCTGATGGGCGCGCTGATGTCTGGCTTCATGCGCCAGATCGCCGCCCGCATCGCGGCGATGTAGGGAAGGGCGGGGCGTGGACAGCTTCGCGACGACCGCCCAGGTCTATGTCGCCGGTCTGGTCTTCGCCCGGATCGGGGCCATGGTCATGCTCATGCCGGGCATCGGCGAGCAGGCCGTGCCGCCGCGCATCCGCCTGGCCTTCGCCCTGCTGATCGCCGTCGTCCTGACCCCGGTGGTGGCCAAGACCGTCGGTCCGCTGCCCACCACGCTGGGTGGCCTGGCCGGCCAGGTGATCCACGAGATCCTCATCGGCCTGATGATCGGCGCGGTGCTGAAGCTGTTCATGAGCGCCCTGACCACGGCCGGCGAGATCATCTCGCTGCAGACCACCCTGTCGTTCGCCCAGACCACCAACCCGTCCGGCGCGCCGTCCAGCACCGCCATCGCCACCTTCCTGTCGATGCTGGGCCTGACCCTGGTGATGGCCACCGACCTGCATCACCTGTTCATTGGCGCGATGGCGCGCTCATACGAGCTGTTTCCGTTCACCAAGACCGTGCCGGTCAACGACGCCGCTGCGCTCGCCGTGCGCACGGTGGCCCAGAGCTTCATGCTCGGCGTCCAGCTGGCCGCGCCGGTGATCGTGTTCTCGATCGTCTTCAACCTGGCGACCGGCCTGGTGGGCCGCGTCATGCCCTCGTTCCAGATCTTCTTTGTCACCTCGCCGCTCAGCGTGATCCTGGGCCTATCGTTGCTGGCCCTGTCCCTGGGCGGCATCGCCATGGTGTGGAGCGATCGCTATCGCGATCTGCTCGGCGTCTTCAACTAGGGGCGCGCCGTGGCTGACGATACGGACCAGGAATCGAAGACAGAAGATCCGTCAGCCAAGAAACTGGCGGACGCCCGCAAGAAAGGCGACGTCCCCAAGAGCGCCGACATCGCCCAGCTGGCCTCGCTGGCCGGGGCCTTCGGGGCCGTGGTCATCGCCGGCGGCTGGCTGACGCGCGACCTCGTCCAGTCCCTGATGCCGTTCATCGCCCAGGCCGGCCAGATGGACGTCGAGGGCGGCGCCCAGATCATCGCCCGCAAGGCGGTGCTGGCCGCGCTGCCGCCGCTGATCCTGGTCATGCTGTGCTCGGGCGTTCTGGGCGCGGCCGCCAACATCGCCCAGTCCGGGTTCATGTTCACGGGCGAGAAGATGAAGCCCGACCTCAACAAGCTGGATCCGCTGAAGGGCCTGGGCCGCATCTTCGGGCCCGACGGCATGATGCAGTTCGCCAAGTCGGCCCTGAAGTTCCTGGTCACCGGCGTCATCGCCTGGTTCGTGCTCAAGCCTGACGCCGACATGGTGACAGGCCTTGTCGGCATGGACCCGGCCGCCATGCTCCCGCTGGCCGTCGACCTCTGCAAGAAGCTGTTCTGGGCGGTGCTGATCTTCCTGGTGGTCACCGCCGGCTTCGACTGGTTCTGGCAGCGCCTGCGCTTCAACAAGCGCATGCGGATGACCCTGAAAGAGGTCAAGGACGAGCACAAGGACAGCGACGGCGACCCGCACATCAAGGCCAAGCGCCGCCAGATCCAGATGCAGCGCTCGCGCCAGCGGATGATGCAGGCCGTGCCCCAGGCCACTGTCGTCGTCATGAACCCGACCCACTACGCCGTGGCGCTGAAGTACGAGCAGGGCGAGACCCCCGCGCCGATCTGCGTGGCCAAGGGTCTGGACGAGCTGGCCCTGAAGATCCGCGCCGTGGCCGAGGAAGCCGGCGTCCACGTGCTGGAGGATCCGCCCCTGGCGCGCGCCCTCTACGCCGCCGTCGAGGTTGACCAGCAGATCCCCGCCGAGCACTTCGAGGCCGTGGCCAAGGTCATCGGCTTCGTGCTCAGCAACAAGCAGTCCAAGCGCCGCGCCTGGGCCGACTGATCGGCCGTTGATCCTTGTAGTGATCAGCCGGGAAATCATATTTCCGCCGTAGAATCAGCAGCCTGCTTGATAAACGCGCTCTAGCGCCGCGTAAGGAGTATCCTTACCGGACGAATCGTCGGGGCCTCTTCCCCGCAAAGTTGCAGAAGGATTTCGGTCGGCATGGCCGAGACGCCCGCGAAAGACATGACGGCGACCCGCCGCCGCGCCGACCCCCTGATCTGGGGCGCGGCCGTTTTCTTCGTTCTCGCCGCCGGCTTCGCCACGGCCCCGGCCCTGCGCGCCGGCCCGGCCACCCTGGCGGGCCTGCTGCTGCTGGCGGGCGTCGCGGGCGTCGCGATCCTGGGCCTGGTGGCCATCCGCGCCTCGGCCGCCCACGACAACGGCGTCGACGTGGTCGACAGCTTCATCGACGCCCTGGGCGAGCCGGCGGCCCTGACCGCCGCCGACGGCCGCATCCTGTCGGCCAACCAGGCCTGGCGCGACACCCTGGGCGAGGCCCGCCGCCTGCCCAAGGACGCCGCGCTGTTCTCGGCCCTGGTCCGCGCCCGCAAGGGCGAGGCGGCCGAGGGCGTGATCGTGGTCGCCGGCCACGACCGTCCCGCCCTGGCCGCCCGCGTCGCCGGCGGCCGCCTGCTGGTCCGCCTGCCGGCCGTGGTCGAGCCGATCGCCGCGCCGCTGCCGCCCACCGCGCCGGTCGTCGCCCAGGCCGCCCCGCCGCCGCGCGCGCTCGACGCCTTCTCCGGCGCCTCGCCGTTCGGCGCGGCCCTGCTGGAGGGTCTCGACCCGTTCAACTCGCCGATCCTGGAGGCCAACCCGGCCCTTTCGGCGATGACCGGCGCCGTGCGCGCCGGCATGACCCTGGGCGAGCTGATCGATCCGCCTTCGCGCGCCGAGGCCGAGACCCGCCTGGCCGAGGGCAAGGCCGGTCCGTTCGAGGTGCGCCTGGCCCGCGATCCCTCGCGCATCGCCCACCTCTACCTCTACCGCGCCGACGGCCGCCTCGTGGCCTATCTGATCGACGTCTCCGAGCAGAAGCAGATCGAGCTGCAGTTGGCCCAGGCCCAGAAGATGCAGGCCATCGGCCAGCTGGCCGGCGGCGTGGCCCACGACTTCAACAACCTGCTCACCGCCATCCAGCTGCGCCTGGACGAACTGCTGCACCGCCACCCTGTCGGCGACCCCTCCTACGAGGGCCTCAACGAGATCCGCCAGACCGGCGTGCGCGCCGCCGACCTGGTGCGCAAGCTGCTGGCCTTCAGCCGCAAGCAGACCGTCCAGCGCGAGGTGCTGGAGCTGGGCGAGCTGATCTCCGAGTTCGAGGTCCTGCTGCGCCGCCTGCTGCGCGAGGACGTCAAGCTGATCACCGACTACGGCCGCGACCTGCCGCAGGTGCGGGCCGACAAGAGCCAGCTGGAGACGGCGGTCATGAACCTGGCTGTCAACGCCCGCGACGCGGTGCGCGCGGCCAAGGGCGGCGGCGTGGTGCGCATCCGCACCGCTCGCCTCAACGAGGACGAGGCGCGCAGCCTGGGCTTCCCCGGCGCCGAGGGCGACCAGGCCTTCATCGAGGTCAGCGACGACGGTCCCGGCATCCCGCCCGAGGTGATGGGCAAGATTTTCGACCCGTTCTTCACCACCAAGCCGGTGGGCGAGGGCACGGGCCTGGGCCTGGCCACCGTCTACGGCATCGTCAAGCAGAGCGACGGCTGGATCCACGTCCACAGCCGTCCGGGCGAGGGCGCGGCGTTCCGCATCTTCCTGCCCGTGCACGAGCCGACCCCGGCCCAGGCCGCCGCCGCGGCCGTCGCGGTCGCCGAGCCGCCCAAGCCCCGCGCCGCCCGCGACCTGTCGGGCGCCGGCCGCATCCTGTTCGTCGAGGACGAGGACGCCGTGCGCGGCGTCGCCGCCCGCCTGCTGCGCGCCCGCGGCTACGAGGTGCTGGAGGCCAGCGACGGCGAGGAGGCCCTGGTCATCGCCGAAGAGAACGCCGGCCAGATCGACCTCCTGATCAGCGACGTGATCATGCCCGGCATCGACGGCCCGACCCTGCTCAAGAAGGCTCGCGGCTATCTGGGCAATGCGCCGGTGATGTTCATCTCCGGCTATGCCGAGGCCGAGTTCAGCGACCTGCTGGAAGGCGAGACCGGCGTGACCTTCCTGCCCAAGCCGATCGACATCAAGACCCTGGCCGAGCGGGTGAAGCAGCAGCTGCAGGCGGCGTAGAGGCAATTCTCTTCCGTAGAACTCCTGCGAAAGCGGGGACCCAGGCTTTTCTGAAACGCGTGGCGCTCGACGATAGAACACCTGGGTCCCTGCTTTCGGGGGATGGTGCGGGTGGGATGCGGCCTGAGGACAGAAGCGGCGCGTTGGGCTATCATCAGCCATGGCTGATGGTTTCACCCTCGATATCGATGCGGAACTCGCCGAGCAGTTATCTTCCGCTGCGGCGGAGGCAGGCGTATCGCGCGAGGCGTATGCTCTTGCCGTCCTTGAGCAGGACAGCAAGGGCGGTCCGCGCTTTACGATCGCGAGAGCCCGAGCCTACGACGTGGATCGTGGCGGAGAGGTCATGTCCATAGAAGAGGCTTTCGAGTTCTTGGATGCCTCTCTAGCCGGACACGGAACGCGGCCGGCTTGAAGCGGCGGGTCGTTCTTGCGCGCGCGGTCGAGCGCGATCTTGTGCGACTGTCCGATTTCCTTGCCGGCAAGAGTCCGCAAGCGGCTCGGCGTTCGGCCGACGCTATCAAGGCGGCTGTCCGGTCGCTTGGGGCTTTCGCTTTGCGTGGGCGAGTCACTGCCAGCGATCTGCGAGAACTCAATGTGGAGTTCGGACGCGACGGCTATGTCATCCAGTATCGCGTCGAGGACGACCGCGTCCTCGTGCTCCGCCTCTTCCATGCGCTCGAAGATCGCGAGTCCTGATCACCCCCGCCGCAGCAGCACCGTCGGACTGTCCTTGTAGGTCGTGCGGGTCTGCTCGACGAAGCCGGTCTTGGCCGCCAGCGCCAGGGAGGCGGCGTTGTCGGGGTGGATGATGCAGACCACCGGATCCTGGCCCCATCGGCGCTGCCCCCAGGCCAGGCCCGCGTTCACCGCCTCGGTCCCGAAGCCCTGGCCGTGCGACCAGCTGGCCAGCACCCAGCCCATTTCCGGCACGCCCTCGAACGAGGGCTCGATGTCGCGGTGGAAGTCGGCGAAGCCCACTTCGCCGACATATCGTCCCGTGGCCGTCTCGCGCACGGCCCAGTAGCCGTAGCCCAGCAGGGCCCACAGGCCCCGGGCGCGCAGCAGCCGCGCCCAGCTTTCCTCGCGGGTCGAAGCGCGTCCGCCGACATAGCGATAGACCTCCGGCTCGCACCACATGGCCACGCTGTCGTCGAAGTCCGAGATCTCCGGCGGGCTCAGGGTCAGGCGCGGCGTCGTCAGGACGGGCAGGGAAGGGGCGCGGGCGGCGAGGTCGTCGAGGGGCGGCATCGGAGTCCGGGTTTGCTGAGGAGCGACGGCGCAGCCTATACCGCGCGAAGCATTTTCGAGCGAAGCGGACGCCGGTTCGCGTGAAGAAAATGCGCGAAGACTGGAGTCTTCGCCAGGAAGGGACTCGTCAGTTCATGATCGCGCCGCAGGACGCCGTCGCCGCCCGTCGCAAGCTCACCAACCGGCTGATCGCCGGCAAGGACGCCGGGCGCCTGGTTCCCTTCTTCACGACCGACGCCAAGGTCATCGCCGGCGACGGCTCGCTGCTGCTGGGCCGTGACCAGATCATCGAGGCCTTCGCCGGTCAGTTCGCCGATCGCGACTTCGTCTCCTACGTCCGCACCAGCGACCTGATCGAGATAGACGCCGACGGCGTCCGCGCGGCCGAACGCGGCCGCTGGGTGGGAACCTGGAAAGGCGAGGGCGCGATCCAGAGCGGAACCTACCTGGCCACCTGGCGCAAGGTCGCCGGCCAGTGGGTGATCGAGAACGAACTGTTCGTGACCCTGGGCTAGGAAGCGCCTCCACGGTACGTTCCTGACGGACGCCCCGCTTCCTCTCCATAACCATCACAGCAAAAGCGCGTGACTGCGAAGCCGTGCGTCCTTCGAGGCTCTCCTTCGGTTCGCACCTCAGGATGAGGAAGTGGGCTGCACTGAATTCCTCATCCTGAGGCGCCCGCGCGCCGGGCCTCGAAGGACCCAAGCCGCCAACCAAGATCCTCCTCCTCTGGGGGAGGTGGCCCGAAGGGCCGGAGGGGGCGCGCGAAGCGCGCTCTACCGGCGCTTCTTCGACTTCGGCGCCGGCTTGGCCGCCGTGTTCACCACGGCCCCGGCCCCCGCGCCGACGACGGCGCCCACAGGCCCGGCCACGACCGCGCCGGCGATGGCCCCGGTGGCTGCACGTTGCTCCATGTTGTGGCCGCAGGCCGTGGTCAGGGCGGCCAGGGCCAGGATGGCGACCAGGCGCGGCGCGAACGGCGAGAGGCGGGGCATCAGGGGGTCTCCAAAGCTTCGGCGCGGGGCCGATCCAACTGCAGCGGTTAACGGCGAAGCTTGGTCGAGGTTCCGACATAGCCGCGCCGGAGGGGCAAAAACCGCGCTGCTGCGGCGTTTTGGCGCCCGTCCAGGTTTTTCCTGTGAATCAAAGTGTTAACGGTATCTGTCGCCGAAAAGGCAGGCAAAACTCATGCTGCGGTGCAGCAGGCGCTTGCGACTCGGTCATAGTTCGGTCATAAGGCGAGGCATAAGCAGGATCTCGACCTTATTGCGAACGGTCGAACCTCCGCTGCCAGACCGGCCCGATAGTGCTTTTTCCGGGTGTCTTGGGAGCGTTTTTGTCGGGGGGCCGGTGCGCCCTCGTCGCGCAGGACGCAAGTTTTGAATATCAAGTCGCAGACGTGCGCTGACGCGCGCGGGCTGATCGGCGCCGTATTGGTCGGGTCCGTCACGGGCCTGGCGCTTGGCGGCGTCTATCTGGCGGGGGGCATGGCCCAGACCGCCGCTCAGCACGCTCGGGTTACGCGCCTGGCCGACAGCGCCGCGGGGAGCTACTCCGAAGCGGCGCTGCATCAGGCCGCGTCGCGCATGGACGCCGGGGCGCTCGCCATCGCCCGCCGCCATGACCCCTATACCGTCGCCGGCGACGCCCAGCGCGACCGGCAGGCTTCTCTGCTCGCCGCCCGCCTCGAAAGCGGCGACGACAACACCGAGGACAAGCCGCTCCTGATGCGCGCCAGCCTCGGCGGCTCCTTCAATCCGGCCGCCGCGCCGTTCCACCTCGCCAACGCCCTCGAAAGCTCGCGCGAACTCGAGTGCCTGGCCCAGGCCGTCTACTACGAAGCCCGGGGCGAGACCTCCAGCGGCCAGGCCGCGGTGGCTCAAGTCGTATTAAACCGCGTACGCCACCCTTCGTTCCCCAAGTCGATCTGCGGCGTGGTGTTCCAGGGCGCCTCGGCCCGCACCGGCTGCCAGTTCAGCTTCGCCTGCGACGGCTCGATGCGCGCCCGTCCCGAACGCGCCGCCTGGACCCGGGCCCGCAAGGTCGCCTCGCGCGCCCTGGCCGGCACGGTGATGTCCGAGGTCGGCTCGGCCACCCACTTCCACACCACCGGCGTCGCGCCGAACTGGGGTCCGCGCCTGATGCGCGTCGCCCAGGTCGGCATGCATGTGTTCTACCGCTTCGGCGGTCGCGCCGGCGCGCCGGGCGCCTTCACCGACAAGCCGCGGCCCTCGACCATCGAGGACCTGCCGGACGCGCCCGTCCTGACGGCCCTGCCGCAGGCGCCCAGCGCCGACGGCAAGCCGGTGATCTATGTCGCCAGCGCCCTGGTCACGGCCAAGGAAGGCGGCATGGGCGGCCCGGAGAAGGTCGGTCCCGAACCGGCTTCGGCCCCGGCGATGCGCCCGGCCAAGGCCGGCGACAAGGCCGAGGCGGTCAAGCCGTCGTCGGTGATCGCGACCGGAGCTGGTTCCTGAGGAACCCAGGGGCCAGGCGGGCCATGAACCGCATCTGCCTGGCCCGCTTGCCCACGAGGTAATAGAGCTCGCGGCCGTGCGCCGCCTGCCAGACCGTCTGCGCCGCCTCGTCGACGCCGTAGACAGGCAGTCCGCTCTTGCGCAGTTCCTCGCCCATGTCGGCGTTCTTGCCCGGCTGGGAATTGCGCAGGATCGGCGTCTCGACGAACCACGGCATGACGCAGGCCACGCTGACGCCGAAGGCGGCGAACTCGGCGTCCAGCGCCTCGGACAGTCCGCGCACCGCGAACTTGGTCGCCGAATAGACCGCCAGGCCCGGCGAGCCGTAGATCCCCGCGCACGAGGCCATGTTGACGAGACGCGAGCCGGGCGTGGCCTTCAGGAAGGGCAGGGCGGCCCGCGCCCCGTTCAACACGCCCTGCACGTTGACCGCCAGCATCAGGTCGTCGCCCTGCGGGTCGCTTTCCGAAAAGGGGCCGAAGCGCGCCACGCCGGCGTTGTTGAACAACACGTCCAGCCGGCCGCCGGATCGCTCGACGAAGGCGGAAAGGGCGGGCGTCCACGCCTGCCGGTCGCGCACGTCCAGGGGATGGATGGAGCCGTTGGCGGGGCCGATCTCGGCCAGGGCGCGGGCCAGGCCGGCCTCGTCGATGTCCGACAGGCCGACGACCCAGCCTTCCGCCGAAAAGCGCTTGGCGCTGGCCAGGCCGATGCCGCTGGCCGCGCCGGTGATGAAGATGGCCTTGCGAGCCGACATGTCCGCCTCCCCGTCGTTGTTGTTCATTATCGCCGATCAGACAGCGACCGACGGGGAGGGGTCAAGTTCACGTGCGCGTCAGGCGCGCATCAGTCGGTCTGGTCGTCGATCTCGGCGTCGGGGCCGTTCTTCTTGATCGACTCGATGGCGTTCTTGGCCGAGGCCTTCGAGGCGTAGCCTTCGGTCCAGAAGATGGTCTCGCTGTTGTAGACGAAATAGGCGACGAACTCGCCGGCCTTGTTCTTCTTGATCAGGAACTTGTGGGCCATCTGGTGCTCCCGGGGGGTGATGACTGGTCGTTGGTCGACGAGCCGACGTAGCGACCCTCGCGCCCCTGACGCGACCCTGTCAACCGCGTTGCGGTGAAGCCCGGCGCACGGAATGATGGAGACTCATCAGGCCGGACGGACCCATGAGCGCGGACAAACTCGACCACCTCTCGCGCACCCTGCTGGGCGAGGCCTATGCCGACCTTTCGGCCGTCAAGCGCAGCGTCATCGACCTGATCGCCGCCGAGGCCCCCACGGGTCTCGCGCCCGGGCTGTCGCAGAAGGAAGGCAGCTTCTGGGAGCGCCTGGCCGACCGGGTGGCCGCGATCGGCGGCTCCTGGGGCTTCATCGGCGGGTTCTCGGCGGTGCTGGCCGTCTGGGTGATCCTGAACCTGGCCCTGATGCCGTTCCACAAGGCCTTCGATCCCTATCCCTTCATCTTCCTGAACCTGGTGCTCTCGACGCTGGCGGCGATCCAGGCCCCGATCATCATGATGAGCCAGAACCGCCAGGCGGCGAAGGACCGCGAGGCGGCCGAGCACGACTACGTCGTCAACCTGCGCGCCGAGCTCGAGATCATGCGCCTGCACGACAAGCTCGACGCCCTGCGCATGGCCGAACTGTCCGACATGGCCCGCGCCAATACCGCCTGCCTCGACGAGCTGCGGGCCGAGGTGAAGGCGCTGCGGGGCGGCTAGCTGGCCTTGGCCGCTCGGCGCAGGGCCTGGGGCGGCTGGCCGAACACGCGGATGAAGGCCCGGCGCATGCGTTCGGAGTCTCCGAACCCTGACTCCAGGGCGATGTCCTCGACCTGCAGCGGGGCGCTGTCGAGCAGGGCCCGGGCGGCCTCGACCCGCAGCCGCTCGATGGCCTTGGCCGGCGTCGAGCCGGTCTCGGCGGCGAACAGGCGGGCGAAGTTGCGCGGGCTCATGGCCGCGCGCTCGGCCAGCTCCTCGACGCTCAGCGGACGGGCCAGGTTCTCGCGCGCCCAGGCCAGGAGGGCGTCGAAGCGTCCGCCCTTCAGCTCCAGCAGGGCCGAGAACTGCGACTGGCCGCCCGGCCGGCGGTGATAGACCACCAGCTGCTGGGCCGTGCGCTTGGCGACGGCTTCGCCGAGGTCGGCCCCGATCATCGCCAGGGCCAGGTCGATCCCCGCCGTGATGCCGGCCGAGCTCCAGATCGGGCCGTCCTGCACCCAGATGCGGTCGGCCTCGAGCCGCACCTCCGGAAAGCGCTTCTGGAAGTCCTTGGTGCGGCTCCAGTGGGTGGTGGCTCGCTTGCCGTCCAGCAGGCCCGCCGCCGCCAGCACGTAGGTTCCCGAGCAGACGCTGGCCGTCCGCCGCGCCTGCCGCGCGGTCTTGCGCACATAGTCGAGCGTCGCCGCGCAAGCGGCCGGCGCCCGCACGCCGTCGCCGCCCGAGATCAGCAGGGTGTCGAAAGCAGGCGCCTTGTCGAACGCCACGGTGTCGAAGGCCGCGCCCGAACTGCTGGCCGTCCAGCCGCCGTCGCGCGACACCACCGTCAGGCCATAGGCCCCGGGATCGAACCGCGCGGCGATCTCGAAGGTCGAGATCGGGCCGGCGGCGTCCAGAAGCTGGAAGCCCGGATAGACCAGCATGCCGACGGCGCGAGGCATGGCATTCCCCCGAATGATGGCGGAAATCGAGGGATCTCCGTCATTTCCGCCGAACGCTATCGGGGAGAGCATCGGTCGTCAAACCAGGAGGGCTCTCATGGCCGACCCGATCCGCATCGTCTTCGCCCTGTTTCCGGGCGTGACCCATCTCGACTTCACCGGCCCCCACCAGATCCTGGCGCGGCTGCCGGGCGCCCAGATCACCGTCGCCAGCCTCGCCGGCGGCGAGATCGAGGCCGACGGCCTGATCTTCGCCCATCTGGCGCGGCTCGACCAGATCGAGGCTTGCGACATCCTCTGCATTCCCGGCGGGTTCGGCACGACCCAGGCCATGGGCGACGAGGCCTTCCTGGATCAGGTCAAGCGCCTGGCCTGGAGTGCGCGCTACGTCACCAGCGTCTGCACCGGCTCGCTGGTGCTGGCCGCCGCGGGGCTGCTGGAAGGCAAGCGGGCGGCCTGCCACTGGGCCTGGCGCGACCAGCTGGCGCTGTTCGGCGCCATCCCCGACGCGGCCCGCGTGGTTCGCGACGGCCGTTTCGTCACCGGCGGCGGGGTTACGGCCGGCGTCGACTTCGCCCTGACCCTGGTCGCCGAGATCGCCGGTCCGACCGTCGCCCAGGCCATCCAGCTGGCCGTCGAGTACGCGCCCGACCCGCCGTTCCAGTCGGGCCGGCCCGAACTGGCCCCGCCGGAGGTGCTGGCGAGGGTGCGTCGGATCTACGACAACGGCATGGACGAGCGGGTTGCGGCGGCCGTGGCCGCGGCGGCGCGGTTGAAGGGGGCGCTGGTGACAGCTTGAGCACGCCGTCCCCTACCTCCCGTCATTCCCGCCCTTGTGGCGGGAAACCCTCTATCAGCCGCAAGGGCAGGAGGGGCGGCGTGCGGAGCACGCCGCTGGCGCTTCACCTGCGAGTGGAGCCAGGGGTTCCCGCCACAAGGGCGGGAACGACGGGAATAGAGTAGGGAGACGCCTCACCCCACCTGCACGCCGGTCATCGAGATCGCCGCGAAGACGTCGTCGGCGAAGAACGACACCGGCTCGTCCGGCCCTTGCGCGCCCAGCACGTAGAGCAGCGGCAGATAGTGTTCGGCGCTGTTGATCGACAGCGCCGCGTCGGGGCCCAGGCTCTCCCAGTCGATCAGCGGCTGGTGGTCGCCGGCGGTGATCAGGGCCTTGGCGCGCTCGTTGAAGCGCGGCGCCCAGTCGGGGGTCTCGCCGGTGCGGAAGTTCACGGCCCGCAGGTTATGGACGATGTCGCCGCTGCCGATGATCAGCACGCCCTCGTCGCGCAGCGCCGCCAGCCGGCGGCCGGCCTCGTAGTGCCAGGCGTTGGGCTGGCCGCGGTCGATGCTCAGCTGCACCACCGGCACGTCGGCGTCGGGATACATCGGCGCCAGCACGCTCCAGGCCCCGTGGTCGAGGCCGCGGGTCGGATGTTGCACCGTGCGTTGCGGGGCCAGTAGGTCGGCGGCGCGCTGGGCCAGGGCCGGATCGCCCGGCGCGCGGTACTGCACGTCGAACAGCGCCTGCGGGAAGCCGCCGAAATCGTGGATGGTCTCGGGGCGCTCGGCGGCGCTCAGCGCCGTGCCGCCCATGGTCTCCCAGTGGGCGCTGATCATCAGCACGGCCTTGGGGCGCGGCAGGTCGCGGCCCAGCTGCGCCCAGGCGCGGCTCCAGGCGTTGTCCTCGATGGCGTTCATCGGCGAGCCGTGGCCGATGAAGAGGACGGGCATGCGGGTCATGGCGCGAAATCCAAATAGAAACTTGCACAGTTACAGATGGGCGCTCGCGCCTCGCGGGTCAAGGACGCCCGGCGCGACCTTCCGCCGCTTCCCCCCGAGGCCGGGCTTTGTTAAGGCCTGCCCTCGTGAGCACGTCCCAGTCATCCTCGGAGTCGGCCCCGCCGGTCGCCCCAGCCGCGTCTTTCGTCAGCCATTCGACCCGGCCGGCCACGCGCGGCGGCGCGCTGGACCTGCTGCGCCTGCTGGCCGCCCTGCTGATCGTGGTCTACCACTTCGGCGCCGAGAGTCCCCTGCGGATCGAGCGTTTCCACCCGGTGTTCGCGCGCGGCTATCTGGCCACTGACTTCTTCCTGATGCTGTCGGGCTATGTGCTGGGTCGCGCCTACGGGCCGTCGGCCATTTCCGGCCGCATCACCCACTTCCAGTTCTGGCTGCGCCGCGCCGCGCGCGTGTGGCCGGGGCACCTGATGGTGCTGGCCGCCATGGCCGGCCTGGTGCTGGCGCTGAACCTGATCGGCACCGACGCCCACAAGCCCTCGCGCTTCGCCTGGGACCAGCTGCCGCTGCAGGCGATGCTGATGCACGCCTGGGGCTTCAACAGCGACGGCTGGAACCTGCCCAGCTGGTCGCTGTCGGCGCTGATCGTCTGCTACGCCCTGTTCCCCTGGTTCTGGCGCGCCGCCAGCGCCACGCGCCGTCCCTGGCTGCCCATCGCCCTGGCCGCCGTGGTCGTGGTGCTGTTCGACGTCGCCGCCCGCCGCACCAACGGCTTCGGCTTCGCCGAGGTCCCGATCGGCCTGTCCGACCTGCCGCTGCGCATCGGCGTGCTGCGGGCCGTCCCGCTGTTCCTGCTGGGCCTGTGCCTGGCGCGCGCGGTCGAGCTCTCCTGGCCCACCGAGAAGGCCGCCAAGGCGCTGCTGACCGTCGGCTGCGCGGGCCTGGTGATCATTCAGCTGATCGGCCGCTACGACCTGCCCAGCCTGACCTGCCTGGCCGCCATCATCCTCGGCGCCGGCCGGTTGCCGGTGAAGCATCCCAAGGCCTGGATCGAGGAGGGGGCCAAGCTCTCCTTCGCCCTGTTCATCACCCACATCCTGGTCGGCGTGATCTACTGGAGCGCCGTGCACAAGCTGATCGACACCGTGCCGATCGGCATCGGCTGGCAGTGGCTGATGTGGCTGGCCGGCTTCCCGCTGGCCATCGGCGCGGCCTGGGTCTTCCACACCTTCATCGACCAGCCGGTGCAGGATCGCATCATGCCGTGGGTGCGCGGCAGGGGCTAGAAGACCTCCAGCGCCTGGGTGTTGGTCTGACGCTCCGTGAGCGCGCGCACCAGCTTGGCGAAGTAGACGCAGGCGACCAGGTTCAGCACGCCGCTGACCAGCCCGACCACCTCGCCGAACCGGATGAGATCCAGGTCGCCGGAAGGGTCGACCCAACTGTTGGCCTGGTCGATCATCGAGCTGGCGATCCAGAAGCCCCACCAGACGCGCATCCAACCTGGCGTGGGTACGGAGCGCCAGTCCTGCGGATCGCAACTGGCCTGCCAGGTTTCTTTCATGGCCTTGAACGGCTTGAAGAGCGTGGCGATCGGTACGAAGTACCAGCCGATAGCCCATGGCGGCGTGATCGTCAGGTCCGGCGCCATGACGTGGGCGTTCATGTTCACCCGATAGATCCACTTCAGGCCCAGAACGCTGCCGACAGCGAACACCGCCACATAGGCCAGGTTGATCATGACGTCGACCGTCTGGACAGTGTCCAGGTTGGGGCCGGCTTCGGCGCTGGCCGCCGCAAACAGCACAACCCCCGAGATCATGCTGACAGCCGTCGCGCCCATCTGGATCCAAACCCACAGCAGCACAGTCCTGGCCAACGGCGCTGGCGCGCGCGGCGTGTAGGTCTTCTTGGTCAATGATCCGCCCCCGGAGACTGAGGGCGTCTCTTAGCGGGCGGGAAGGGTTTGGATCAATCCCGGCGAGAGCTTCTTCAGGCCGCGTCCAGCCCGATATCCAGCACCGGCGCCGAGTGGGTCAGGGCCCCGACGCTGATCACGTCCACGCCCGTTTCGGCGATGGCGCGCACGGTGGCCAGGTTCACCCCGCCCGAGGCCTCCAGCACCGCGCGGCCCTTGGCCAGCGACACGGCGGTCGCAAGATCGTCCAGGCTGAAATTGTCGAGCATCACCACGTCGGGGCCGTGCTTGAGGGCGTCTTCCAGCTGGTCCAGGCCGTCGACCTCGACCTCCACCTTGACCAGGTGCCCGGCGAAGGCGCGGGCCCGGCGGACCGCTTCGCCGACCCCGCCGCAGGCGGCGACGTGGTTGTCCTTGATCAGGATCGCGTCGTCGAGGCCGAAGCGGTGGTTGACCCCGCCGCCGCAACGCACCGCGTATTTCTCCAGGGCGCGCAGGCCCGGCGTGGTCTTGCGGGTGTCGACGATGGTCGCGCCCGTGCCCTCGACCAGGCGCACATAGGCGCGGGTCAGGGTGGCGATGCCCGACAGGCGGCCCAGCAGGTTCAGGCCCGTTCGCTCGGCGGCCAGCACGGCGCGGGCGTTGCCTTCCGCGCGGGCCAGCACCGTGCCCGGCGCGGCGTCGGCGCCGTCGGGCGTGATCACCTCGAAGGTCGCGGTCGGGTCCAGGGCGGCCAGCGACAGGCGCGCGCACGACAGGCCGGCGACCCGGCCGTCCTGGCGGCTGGCGAACAGCACCGAAAGCCGGGCGTCGGCGTCGATGCAGGCCAGGCCCGTGATGTCGCCGGCCCGGCCCAGATCCTCGGCCAGGGACAGATCGACGATGGGACGGACGAGAAGGTCGGGCAGCGGCTCGATACGGGGGAGGGCGGTCAAAACAGCTCCGACAGCGGAATGCGAACTTCGGGGGCGAACAGCGGCGACACGGCCGCGGCGTCGCCTTCGTGGACAGCGGTCTCGCCCCAGCCGCCGTCTGGGAGCGGCTGGCTGAAGACGGTCAGGCGACGGGCTTCCGGCTCGGCCACCCAGTACTCCGGCACGCCGGCCTTGGCGTAGAGACGGCTCTTCACGGTCAGGTCGTTGCCTAGCGACGAGATTGAGACCTCGACGACCAGCACGGCGGCTTCGGCTTCGGCGTACTTTCCTTCGGGCGCCCGAGCGACGAGGACGTCAGGATCAGGGGCGCTGTAACGTCCCAGCTTCAGGGTGGAGCCCACGAAGACCTTCAGGCTCGTCGAAGCGGATAGCTTGCGTATCGCGCTCTTGAGCACGAAGGCCGCGTTTGCGCTGACCTCGCCATGATCCAGGGAAGCGGGCGCCATGTGGATGATCTTCCCCTCGATCAGTTCTACGTGGCCGGAGACGTCGGCGAACACGCCGGCCTGGTCCATGCGCTCGTACTGGTCGAAGTCGAACAGGAACTCGGTATCGCCGCGTTCCTCGAAACCCGCGCTGGTCGCCGTCATGGTCGCGTCTCCGTTCCCCTTACGTACCACTACTCGGCGGCGTGGCGCAAACCGGCCTGGACGGGATCGAGGGTGACGAAGGTGCGGACGGGGGCGGCCTTTTCGGGGAAGTCCGAACGGTAGTGACCGCCCCGGCTTTCCTGGCGGGCGAGGGCGGCGTCGACGATCAGGCGGGCGGCGACCAGGGGCGGGCAGGGGCCGTGGGCCGCTTCCAGCGCCGCGACCTCTTCCTGCAGGCGGGCTAGGCCCGTCGCGCCGCGGATGACGCCGGCGTCGCGGCTCATGGCCTTGCGCAGCGCCTGGAAGGCTTCGTCCGGCAGGTCGGGCAGCGGCGCGAGCGAGACCGGCTCGTCGCCCGTCTCGCCCTCGGCGGCGGCGGCGCGGCCGGCGCGGGCGCCGAACACGGCCGCTTCCAGCAGGCTGTTGGAGGCCAGGCGGTTGGCGCCCTGCACGCCGGTGGAGGCGCATTCGCCGGCGGCGTAGAGGCCCGGCAGGCTGGCGCGGCCGTCCAGGTCGGTGGCGACGCCGCCCATGTGGTAGTGCACGGCCGGCACGACCGGGATCATCTCGCGGCGCGGATCGATCCCGGCGCTCTGGCAGGCCTCGAATACGGCCGGGAACTCGCGGGGGAAGTGGCCGCCCACGGCCGTCGTCGCGTCGAGGAAGGCGCCGCGGCCGGCGGCGCGCTCGGCGTGGATGGCGCGGGCCACCACGTCGCGCGGCGCCAGCTCCTTGGCCGGGTGATACTCGGCCATGAAGGCGCGGCCATCCGTATTGCGCAGGATCGAGCCTTCGCCGCGCAGCGCTTCCGTCGCCAGGGGCGCGGGATCGCGGCCGATGTCGATGGCCGTGGGGTGGAACTGCACGAACTCGGGATCGGCGATCTCGGCGCCGGCCAGCGCAGCCAGGCCCAGGCCTTCGCCACGCACCTGGGTCGGCGTCGTGGTGACGGCGTAGAGGCCGCCGACGCCGCCGGTGGCCAGGACCACGGCATGGCTGCGAACCTCGACCAGCGCGCCGTCGATCTCGGCGAGCACCCCGACCACGCGGCCGGTCTCGTCCTGGAGCAGCCGGCGAGCGCGGGCGTTGTCGCGGATCTCGATGCTCGGCGTCGCGCGCACGGCGGCCACGACGGCGGCCATGATCGCCGCGCCGGCCCCGTCGCCGCCCACGCGGGCGACGCGGGCCTTGGAGTGGGCGGCTTCCAGGCTCAGCACGAAGTCGCCGTCCGGTTTGCGGTCGAACGGCGCGCCCAGGGCTGCCAGGGCGCGGACGGCGGCAGGGCCTTCGCGGGTCAACAGCGCTACGGCGTCGCCGTCGCACAGGCCAGCGCCTGCGGCGATGGTGTCGGCGGCGTGCAGCGAGGGGGTGTCGTCGCCGGCCAGGGCCGCGGCAAGGCCCCCTTGCGCCCAGGCGCTGGAGCAGCCGGTCGCCAGCGGCGTGGGCGACAGGACGAGGGCGGTCTTGGCCGCGAGCGCGGCGGTGAGGCCGGCAAGGCCCGCGCCGAGGATGACGGGGCCGTCGAAGGTAAGCGTCTCAGGCATCGATACTCTCCAAGGCCGCGCGATGGCGGTCGGCAGAGGCTGCGTCGAAGCAGCAGAAGATCACTTCGGCCGGCTTGGCCGTCTTGAACTCGGCGACGGTGCGAACCGCGATGCGGGCCGCCTCGTCCGCCGGAAAGCGGTAGATCCCGGTCGAGATCGCCGGAAAGGCGACCGTCTCGAAGCCCTTCTGCGAGGCGATCTCCAGCGAGCGGCGGTAGCAGCTGGCCAGCAGGTCGCGTTCGCCCAGTCCGCCGCCGTTCCAGACCGGGCCGACGGTGTGGATCACCCAGCGGGCCGGCAGCTTGAAGCCTTCGGTCAGCTTGGCGTCGCCCGTCTTGCAGCCGTTGAGCATGCGGCAGGCCATGGCCAGCTCAGGGCCGGCCTTGCGATGGATCGCTCCATCCACGCCGCCGCCGCCCAGCAGGCTGCTGTTGGCGGCGTTGACGATGGCGTCGACGTCCAGGGTCGTGATGTCGGCCTGGATGACGCTCATCTTCGGCATGGTCAGATCAGCTCCACGTCCACGTGGTGGCGCGCCTTGACGAGGTCGTAGCGGGCCGGGGCGGCGGGCGGGGGCAGGTCGATCATTCGCTGAACGGCCTGGCGGGCGCGCTCCAGCACATCGGCGTCGACCGTCACCTCGTACTGCTCGTGCACCAGGGCGTCGTAGATGTTCTGCAGCGTGATCCGCTTCATGTGCGGGCACATGTTGCAGGGGCCGATGAACTGGGTCCCGGGGCTTTCGGCCTGGACGTTGCTGGCCATCGAGCATTCGGTGATCAGCACCACCTGGGCCGGCTTGCGCGCGGCGACGTAGTCGTTCATCGCGGCGGTCGAGCCGGCGAAGTCCGAGGCCTCGAGGATCTCGGCCGGGCATTCGGGGTGGGCCAGAACCTCGGCGCCGGGCCAGGCCGCGCGCATGTCGGCGATGTCCTGGGCGGTGAAGCGCTTGTGCACCTCGCAGTGGCCGGCCCAGGCGATGATCTTGACGTTGGTCTGGCGGGCGACGTTGCGGGCCAGGAACTCGTCGGGGATCAGGATGACCTTGTCGGTCCCCCATTCCTTGGCGGCCCATTCGACCACCTGCACGGCGTTGGCGCTGGTGCAGCAGATGTCGGTCTCGGCCTTCACGTCGGCGGTGGTGTTGACGTAGGTGACGACCGGCACGCCCGGATGGCGCTCCTTGATCAGCCGCACGTCCGCGCCCGTGATCGACGAGGCCAGGCTGCAGCCGGCCAGCAGGTCGGGGATCAGGATCTTCTTCTCGGGGCTGAGCACCTTGCTGGTCTCGGCCATGAAGTGCACGCCGGCCTGGACGATGATCGCCGCGTCGCTCTTGGCGGCTTCCTTGGCCAGCGCCAGGCTGTCGCCCACGAAGTCGCCGACGCCGTGGAAGATGTCGGGCGTCATGTAGTTGTGGGCCAGGATGGCGGCGTTCTTCTCGCGCTTGATCCGGTTGATCTCCGAGATCAGCGGCGCATGCAGACGCCATTCCATCGGGGTGACGTGGTGCTTGACCTTGTCCCAGACGGCGGCGGTCTCCGCCTCGATGTCGGCGGTGAAGGCGAGGGGCGCGAAACCGTCGGCCATGTCGTCCTCTCTTATGCTCAAAGTGAGCATTTCCTGGGCCTCAAAAAACGCCGGGCAAAGGTTGCGGCTCCGTCCGGCGTCGCGACTTATGCTGAAAATGAGCATAAGGGGCTATCCAGATATAGCCGCTCGTTCCTCGAATGCAAAGCATGCGGACGAAAAATCCCGCGACGGCGCGCAAGGACGCCCGTTCGGTCCAAGGGCGGATCAGTGCGGACGACGGGTCTCGAAGGCCTGGTCTATGGCCCGCACCAGCGCGTCCAGCGCATAGGGCTTGCGCAGAAGGGGCCAGGGCGCGGCGCGGGCTTCCGCCAGCTCCTGGCCGGTGTAGCCCGAGCTCAGCAGGATCGGCAGTTCGGGCCGCTCGGCCGAGAGGATGGCCGCCAGGTCCACGCCGCTCTTGTCGCCGGGCATCATCACGTCGGTGACCAGCAGGCCCAGTTCCGGGTGGGCGCGGGCCACCTCAAGGGCCTCGTCGGCGTCGCCGGCCCGGCGCACGTTGTGGCCCAGCTCCACCAGCATGGCCTCGACCAGGTCGCCGACCTCGACGTCGTCCTCGGCCAGCAGCACATCGACGCCGGGGCGCGGGGCGGGCGGGGCCACCGGCGCCGCCTGCAGGATCGCGCCCTCGTGGCTGGCCGGCAGCAGCAGCGACACCGTCGTGCCGTGGCCCGGCTTGGAGGTGATCTCCACCTCGCCGCCGCTCTGGCGCACGAAGCCGTAGACCTGCGAGAGGCCAAGCCCGGTGCCCTTGCCCGAGGCCTTGGTCGTGAAGAACGGCTCGAAGGCGCGGGCGATGGTGGCCGCGTCCATGCCCTTGCCCTCGTCGCGCACCGAGACGCGCAGATAGGCCCCGGGCTTCAGCTCGCCGCGCGGCTTGTCGAAGGTCTCCGGACCGGATTCCACCACGATCGTCCCGCCGGGCGGACTGGCGTCGCGGGCGTTGACCACCAGGTTCAGCAGGGCCGCCTCGAACTGGCCCGCGTCGATCCGCGCCGTGCGGGTGCCCGAGCCCAGGCTGAGCTTCAGCGGCAGGACCTCGCCCACGGCCCGGCGCAGCAGCGCCTCGCTCTCGGCGATCAGGCGGTCGACGCGGCAGATCTCAGGATTGAGCGGCTGGCGGCGGGCGAAGGCCAGCAGGTGCTGGGTCAGCTTCTCGCCGCGCCTTGCGGCCGACAGCGCCGCGTCGATCATCTTGTCGCGCCGGCGCGCGTCGTCGGGATGGCGCTGCACCGCGTCGAGCGCGCCGATCACCACGGTCAGCAGGTTGTTGAAGTCGTGGGCCACCCCGCCGGTCAGCTGGCCGATGGCCTCCAGCTTCTGGGCCTGGCTGAGCGCGGCCTGGGCCAGGTCCCGCTCGGCGACGGCGGCGTCGACCTTGTCGGCCAGAAGCTCGTTCATGCCGGTCAGCTTGGCCTCGGCCTCCTTGGCGTCGCTGACGTCGAAGGCGATGCCGATGAAGCCGGCGAAGCCGCCGCCGGGGCCGTAGCGCGGCTGCGAGAACGACTTCAGCCACCGCCACTGGCCGTCGGGCCGGCGATAGCGCGCCTCCAGGCTGAACGGCCTGCGCGAGGCCTCGCCGGCGATCTGGGCCTTGAGGATGCCCGGCAGGTCCTCGGGATGGATGCGGGTGCGCCAGTCCAGCGTCAGGGCGTCGCGATAGTCGGCCCCGGCGAAGTCGACATAGGCGGCGTTGACGAACTCCCGCGCCCCGCCCATGCCGGTGATCCACATCAGGGCCGGGGCGCTGTCGGCCAGCGCCCGGAAGCGGGCCTCGCTCTCGCGCAGGCCTTCCTCGGCCTGGCGGCGCTTGGTGACCTCGAAATTGACGCCCAGCACGCGCAGGGCCCGGCCCGCCGCGTCGCGCTCGATACGGCCCAGGCCGTGGATCCAGCGCTCGCCGTCCGGCCCGTCCACCAGCCGGTACTCCACCTCGTAGAGCGGCCCGCTCTTGATCGCCCGCCGGATCTCGTCCTGCACCCGCGGCCGGTCCTCGGGATGCACGGCGGCGGCTACCTGCTCGAAGTCCAGCGGACCGTCCGGCGGCAGGCGCAGGTTGCGTCGCGCGGCCGGCGACAGGTGCAGGGCCCCGGTGGCCACGTCCCACTCCCACGGGCCGACCCCGGCCGCGGCCTGGGTCACGTCCAGCCGCGTCTCGGCGTCCTGCTGGCGGCGGCGGGCCTCGCCCAGGCCGATGACGGCTTCGCGCATGCCGTGGGCCACGGCCGTCGTGGCCGTCGCCGAGACCAGGTACAGCACCATCGAGGCCGTCTGCGGTTCGCTCATGGTGTCGCCGTAGCGTCCGGCCCACAGCCACCAGCCCAGCGCCGCCCCGCTGGCCATGGGCGCAAGGCCCCAGCGCCAGCCGGCGTACAGCGTCACCAGCACCATGGCGGGGAAGAAGGCCTGGGTCGCGCCCAGCGTCTGGTCGGGCCCCAGCAGGGCGAAGCGCATGCCCAGCGCCGCCAGCGTGGCCACGATCGCGGCCAGGGCCGCCCGCCAGAACGGCGGAGGAACCTCTGGTATAAGCCACGCGCTTAGCAGGGCGGACGCCGCACGGCGCGGCGTCGGCGTGGGGGCGAGCGGATCGTTTTTGTTCATTCTTGCTCCGCGCTCATGAGCAGGCTTGCCAAGAGCATGGACACGCTTACCTAGGACACGCAACACGGGAGATCATGAATGGCGACCGCTCCGAACATCGGCATCTCGGCCAAGCAACGCGCTGACATCGCGCAGGGATTGAACAAGGTCCTGGCCGACAGCTATGCGCTCTACCTCAAGACGCACGGCTATCACTGGAATGTTCGCGGGCCCTACTTCCAGTCCCTGCACATCCTCCTGGAAGGCCAATACAACGAAGAATGGGCCGCTCTTGACCTGATCGCCGAGCGCATTCGCGCCCTGGGCGAACTGGCCCCGCAGGGCTATGCCGCCTTCGGCAACCTCTCCAGCATCAAGGACGGCGACGCCGAAAAGGACTGGGAGGGCATGATCAAGGAACTGCTGGCCGACAACGAGACGGTCATCGCCACCCTGCGCGGCGCCATCGAGGCTCCGGACGAGGCGGGCGACGAGGCCACCGTCGACCTCTACACCCAGCGCCTGGCGGCCCACGAGAAGCACGCCTGGATGCTGCGCTCGACCCTGAGCAAGTAATCCGAACACCCCGCGTGCCGTCCCCAAGGCGACATCCGGGCAAGAAGGCCGCCGCGGCGCTGATCGCCGTCGGCGGCCTTTCTGCGTGCGCGACGACCTGGCACCTGCCGCGCCAGCATGGCCGGGCGGCGGGGGTGGCCAGCCAGGCCGGGGCGCTCTCCGATGCGGGCCTGGCGCGCTACACGGCCGACATGGATCCGGCGATGCTGGCCCTGGCCCGTCGTCACGACCCGCGCCCGCGCAAGGATTACTGGGGCCGGGTGAAGGGCTGGGAGGTGATCGACATCGCCACCATCCCGGTGCTGGGCGACGGCGTGCCGGACTTTGCGGACGCGCGGCTGATCAACGGCTACCGCCTGCCCGCGCCCCTGCCGATCGAGGCCGCCAGGCCCTTCGTGCTCAAGGCCTCGGGCGAGGAGCGGACCCGGGCCCTGCACTGCCTGACCCAGGCGGTCTATTTCGAGGCCGGCTTCGAGGCGCCCGAAGGCCAGCAGGCCGTGGCCCAGACCGTGCTCAACCGCCTGCGTCATCCGGGCTATCCCAAGTCGATCTGCGGCGTGATCTACGAGGGCTCGCTGCGCAGCACCGGCTGCCAGTTCAGCTTCACCTGCGACGGTTCGCTGGAAAAGACGGTGGTTCCGACCCTGTGGGACCGCGCCCAGGCCGTGGCCCGGCGGGCGCTGTCGGGCTTCGTGATGAAGGACGTGGGCGTGGCCACCCACTACCACGCCGACTATGTGGCCCCGTACTGGGCGCCGACCCTCGTGAAGCTGCGCCAGGTCGGCACGCACATCTTCTACCGCTGGACCGGCCCGTCGGGCAGGCTGGCCGCCTTCAACGGCCGCTATGCCGGCGGCGAGACCAGGATTTCGGCCGACACCCTGATGGGCGCGGATCCGCGCACGCTGGAGGCCGCGCCGCCGGCCGTCCTGGCCCAGAACCTCGCCCAGACCCTGGGCGGCCCGGCGCCGAGCGCGGCGCTGAAGGACGCCAGGCTGGTGGTGATCCCCGACGCCGCCGCGCCGGGGGGCGAGCGCATCAAGGTCGAAGGCAGCGTCGCCGGCCGCCGCATCGCTACCCCCGAAGAGATCGCCCGCATCAACAAGGCCCTGGAAGTGCTGCCCGAGGTCCAGGCCGAAGCCGCCGCCAGGCCCGCCCCGCCGCCGGTCGTCGAGCCCCCTCCGCCGCCCAAGCCGAAACCCCGGCCGCCCAACCTGCTGAACCCGCTTTAGAAGATCCTCCCCCTCTGGGGGAGGTGGCCCGAAGGGCCGGAGGGGGCCAGCGCCGGCGCCAAGAACCCCCTCAGTCGCGGAGTTTATCCTCGGGCCGGCCTTTGGCAGGACCCGGGGGCGACAGCTCCCGGCGCTAGGAACCTCCCCCCGTGGGGGAGGCGGCCGAAGGCCGGTGGGGGGAAGTTCTCAGCTTGCGGGGCGCTGGCCGTCTTCCCTCCAACTCCCCCCACCGATCGCTCTGCGATCGCCTCCCCCACAGGGGGAGGTTCCCTGTTATGGGGATAGAGCAGCGTGGATCCCCGGCATTCGTCGAAAAGAATCCCACGAACTCAACGCCCTACAACTTTCTCAGCCAATTCAATCAGACGCGCCGAAACCCGGGTCATAATCAAAGCCGTCCCCGCCATGGGGAGGGCTCTTGGTACCGGCCCAAGCGTGGCGAGGACCGCATCGAGCGGGGCCGCAAGAAGGTCTCGGGAAGGCGGGACAGGGTCT
>PJUK01000190.1_pt1 | contig 32537 bp, 40 predicted proteins | sample 1512211 | NCBI WGS metagenome assembly PJUK01 (sample SAMN08177668, study PRJNA422409) | Feces metagenome, whole genome shotgun sequencing project. | reverse complement strand
GGTACCAACGCCAACGGATGCTGAGGGTTGCACGTTGGTTGACCCAAGACAAAGGGCGTTCACTGGAAATCAGTGAACGCCCTTGAACGTTATGGCCCCAGCTGGCGGAAATTGAACCCGCGTTCGCACTAGGCTGCATACGGGTTCTCGTTCAATCAGTGCGAAAGCCGTGCGAACTTAAAAAACCGACCGACACCTACTGACACCAAAAGCAAAGAGCCCCGGCACCAACTGCGGTGCCGGGGCTCTTTGCTTTTGCGGGCCTACACGCCATTCCCTGGCCTTGACACAACAATACTGTATAAATTTACAGTACCGCTATGCGAAGCGAATCAGCTCTCTCCCGGCGCGACGCGGCCAGGTCGGCGGTGCTTAGCCAGTGGCTGATCTGGACGACAGAGAAAGACCACCCCTCGGGCTTCCCAAGCTCCGAAACCGACTTCTGCACGTTCTACTCGTTCATGCGCAGCTGGCACCCCCACCTGCTTACAACGGGCAGGTGTGAAGAACAGGCCACACTGCGCGCAATGATCAATGCAGACGGGCAGCCCTAGGCTCACTGCAAAGTCAGCGCCCGTGCGTCAAACACATCTGCAGGAGCAAGCTTGAGCAGGGCTTGCGCATCCCGGACTGTTCCGGCCAGCCACCGATCCACGTCCGCAAGCTCGATCGGGATCACGCTACGTTTGTCTTGCTGATCCGCCGGCAGCTTGGGGTCAGGCTTGTGCATCCGCCGCATCAGCGGGTGAGAGTCGGCATTGATCGTCAACATGGTGTAGCTCTCGTGCACTTCCCCTGTCGCATGGTCCACCCAGGCGTTCCACAGGCCAGCCAAGCCCCATGGTTGCCCGTCCGCACGCCGGAACCTCCACCACACATTCTTGCCTGTCTCCCAGCACGGCTCGTCGAAATCCATGGCGGGGATGATGCAGCGCTGACCGCGGTGCCAAGCGTCCTTGTAACTTGCCTTCTCCGCCACTTCTTCGGAACGAGCATTGTTCGTGCTGAATGTGAGCTTTGCCGACTTGGCCCAGGGCGGTATCAATGCCCATTGCCCAGCCACCAGCTCGCGCTCCCCACCTGCTCCACGAATAAACGGCCCTTGACCGCGCGGATGGAGGGACTCATCCCACCATCGCAGTGGGTTCTGCCGTCCGACATGCCACGCTCGCTCAATGTCAGCCTCGGCCGGCGAGGTGTAGCGATTGCACATATGGACTCCCATAGCTCACGCTGAGACGGAGATAGTGCCCACAAACTTTAGGCGTTACAACTAACTCACGCCAAAAGCTGTATAAAACAACAGTATGTGGTGCACCATCTATCAGCTGTATCGTGACGGCACGAGACTGCCGCCTGAGGTTGCGCAGTCCAATGGCATCTATGGCTGGCTGTACATGCACTCAAAGACGCCAGTGGTCGGCATGCCTCTATGCAAGGCCTATCTGCTGACCGGACCGGATGCTCCCACTGTGCCGGAGCTGATCAAGCCGCTTGAGCACTGCCACCTCAAGCTGATCAATGGCGGCGGCCTGCGACTGAGTGGACAAGAGTGGAGTGTCGACCAACGACACATAAGACAAAGCTGGTGGTGCGTGCCAGGTACAGCACTGGGGCGAACGTACGATGCACAACCCTAGTCACCCAACCCTGCTGCGCACGCTCGGACGATATGGCTTCCCCAATGGGCGCACCCTGCCCGGCGGCGTCAGCGACTACATGGCTGAAGAAGTCCACACTGAATGGGTGCTTGTGGTCACCGCAGAGAATGAGCTTGTGCATTTCGGACCTGGCCCAGCTAATGTTGTGTGCTCCCCGGCACCGTTTTGAACTCGAGTACCGAACGCAAAAAAACGCCCCGACACCAATCAAGGTATCGGGGCGCTTTCAGTTCAAATGCATAAGAACTAAAGAAGATCTTATTTTTTCTTTGGCACTGCAGGTTTCAGAGCAGGGGTATTCCCGGGGGTATCCTTATTGTCACGACGACGCTGATCAGGCTTCCCCGTTGATTTGGCGATTGGTTTAGGACCTGGCTTAAGATTCATAAGACACCTCCTTTAGTTGGTGTAACGCATAGTATCAGTCACGCCCAAACTTTTCCAGCAGTTTCCGGTCTGCAGCCACCTGCCCGCGCAGCAGACCTATTTCTGCATTTCTCTGCTCGACCAAGTGGCTAGCTTCGACAACCAGGCCCGCGCCTTCGCTTGCCAGGACTGCGAGCCTTCTGTGCCGATCTGCGAGATCTCGGCAGGCAGCGGCGTCACTGGCAAGCTGGGCGCTGCGGGTGGAGGCCGCGCTGATGGCGTGCTGCAGGCTTGCAATACGGGCAGTATCAGCAGCACGGCCAGCCTCCAGCTGCACCAGTTTTTGCGTGTAGTCATGGGTGTTTTCCTGTTGGACGTGGGCATGCTGCAGCAGCGCGCCTGCTTTGTTTTCCGTGGCCACCTGCGATTGCTGCGCCTGCGCCACCTCTTTTCCTGACTGCTCGGCCTGCACCCGGGCCGCTGCGGCATCCGACCGCCAGCCCTGTGCTGTCCAGCCCGCAGCAAAGGCTCCGGCCAGCAACAGGGCAGCCATGATGGTTTTGCTGTGGGTCGTCATGCCAACCCACCTTCGCACAGCTGGCGCTCGGCCGCACGGCGGCGCACTAGGCCCGGCAGCTGCTTGCCGCCGGCATAGGTCCAACGGCTCAGCTCGGCGCACGCCCCATCCATGTCCCCGGCATTGGCCTTGCGCACCAGGGTGGAGCCGCAGAAAGCCCCCTCCCCGACGTTGAAGGCAAACGACAGAAACGCGGCGCGCTGCCCATCGGTCAAGGGCTGGCGGATGCAGCCCAGCGCGTCCGCATGCTGGGCCAGGTCTTGGTACAGCATGGCCTCGCATTGCTCGCGCGTGAAGGTCTGCCCCATGCGCAGCTCGGGCCCGGTGTGACCAGTGCACGCGGTCACGATGCCGATGGGGTCCTGGTAGGTGCGCAGCACCGTGCCTTCGTAGCTGGCCACGAAAGGCACCACGGCCGCAGCGGCTGCCGCACCAATGGCGGCGATCAATTTCTGCTTGTAGTTCATTTCGGGTAGATCCCCCCGCGTGCTGCGTTCCATGCGGCAGTAAGGGCCACGCCCAGGGCCACGATTGCGGCCATGGGCCGGGCCAACTTGCCCAGCCAATTCAGCACCTTGAACGCACCCTTCATGGCAATAAAGAGCTCCAGCAGGTCTGCCAGCTGCTGCCTGAGCTCGTGCAGCTCTTTGCGCGTCTGCTCCAGCTCACGCGCGATCGAGCCCTGCCCGCGCTCAATCTCTGCCATGCGCGCGCTGCCGTCATCAAAGCGCTGATTGATCTGCTGCACAGTGCGCACCGGCAGCTCGTTTCCCCACTCGTCTTGCATACACCCCCCTTACCCCCCAACCGTATTTCAGGGGGCGTTTATTGAAAATCTTCTGGTTCACTGCGGCTGCATGGCCGCCACAATTTCTGCTTTGCGCTCGGGCGTCAGAAGCCCCTTATCAACCAGCAGAGCCAGGCCCAGCTCAGTCTCCGCGTCCTCGTAGCTCCAGTAGGCAGCACCCAGCAGGCGGTCATAAAGTAGCTTGACCACCGGGTCTTGCATGGTTGCCATCACCACGGCCAGTTGCTCGGCAGGCGTGAAGAGATCGAGCTTCTGATTGCCCACAAAGCGAGGCCACACGACTGCTTGCGCACCTGCGCCCCAAGTGCCATCCGCCCGCGCGACGCTGCCCACATCTGGACGCTGCTCTTGCATAACAACCCATCCCTCGGGACAGTCGCCTCCCACTTGCTGCAGGCTTTCGCCCACGATTGCGAAAACTTGCATGCTTACCCCTTCACCTTGTTCACGCGCACTCGGCATGGCAGCGGATTGATAATGTTTCCCGTAATGCCAAATGGGTTGCCGTCATAAGCACTGGAGACCATCAATGCAGCGCTGCCGGTCTGCACCACAATGGTGTCTGCATGCTGGCGCGCCAGGATGCCAAATCCGTTGGTGGTGGAACCGGTTCCATCAACCGTGATAAAGCCCCCGACACCTCCCCACGCGCCGCCGTACTGCAGCTGCACTTCGCAGATGACGCCAAGGCCAGGAAACGGATTTGCCAGCACGTATCGGCTATTGACGGCCACAGTCGCAGGCGATGCCTGGGATCCGCCGTTGGGGTAGATGTAGGTTGAACCAACCGCCGAATCGATCAACTCTTGAATCTTGGCCAGCACCCACGTTCGGGATGCCAGGACCCTCCAGGCACCAGCCACTCGGTCCCAGAACTCGGGCTTGTAATCTGCAGCATCCTGCGTGTTGCCGCGGACGGGCAGATATCCCGCCGGGATGCTGCCGGCTGCTGGCCGCTGGGCATCACCACCCTCGGGCAGCAATGCCGCGCCGGCGGCGGCTGTTTGCAGCACGCGCTGGTCCAGCGCAGCCTGCAGGCCGGCGACAGTCGCAATCGCCTGCGTGCCAGTGTGGTTAGAGCGGTCACGCAGGGCAACGGGGTTGATGGACTGTGCGTAATCGCCCGCAGCATCCCGCGCCGCCTGGGCCTGTTGCATTGCCAGCTGTGCGCCATCGTTGGCCTGCGCTGCACCAGCCGCCTCGCCCCCCGCAGCATCGCGCGCAGCTCGGGCCTCGTTGCGGTAGCCCATGGCTGCATCGGAATCTGCATGGGCCGCAGCCTGGGAATCGCTTGCGCTCTGGGCCGATGCAGCAGCAGCTTGCGCATCACCTTCGACCTGCTCCGTAACAGCAGCCACCTTGGCCGCATTCTCCAGGGTCGATGTGTAGGCCTGCCCCACATCCGCAGTCATTTGCTCGTGCGTGGCAATCAGTGCATTGACCCGGCGCGTCAGCTCTTTGGTCATGCTTGCGCTGGGGATGATCTGGTACGCAACGCCAGCTGCTGCAGCACCAGCATAAGCATCCACCAGCAGCAATTCAGTGTTACTGATGACCTCGGCAATTTCCTGCAGGCGGCCATCCAGAACGTCCAGCCCCTCCCCGGGCAGAACCTGGGTCAGCCAGGCCGTGCCGACGCCCAACACTGAGCGCGAGCCGCTTTGCACAGTGATCTGACCATTTTTGTACCAAGCCATATCGCACCCTTACAGCAGTTGCGCGCTCAACAGGACGTCATGCACAGCAGCCTTGAATTCATCGCTCATGGTTTCAAAGCGCTGCTTCAGCGTGAATTCGTAGTTTTCGGTTTTCCCGATGCCCGGGGCCACCTCCGCAGTCACGGCGACTTTGACCTGCGTCTCCAATGGCTTATCTGCCGTATAAGCCCAGCTCACAATATCAAACTGCTTCATTAAACAAATCTCCCCAAATAAACCTTGTATTGCACCGTCACGCCGTCCTTGATCTCAATACGCCCGCGCTTTCGCATCACGATGGTCTCCCCATCCTTTACCACTGACAGAATGGATATAGAAAACACTGATGATCCCTGCCACGCAGCCGACAGCAAAAATGAGCCAGGCGAAGAAAATGGTATTCCACCATTTGCATACTGCGATGACGATGAAGACGCAATCAACAATGTTGGATAGACAAAATCAACACGCGGATCGCAAGGGCCAAGCGCAACATTGACAACCGACGGAAAATCCCCCAACCCTGCAAAGTGCACAGAGCCCGACAGCGAACCCACAATGACCGGCATCTTCCGCTCAGTGTCGAATATCGTTTCACCACTTCTATTTGTGAGAGTGATTCGATTGTTGGCGGCATGAAAACTCATAAGCTCAAATAGAAAGCGCTTGGATCTTGCCAATTCGGGTTGTAAGCCCCGATCAACTGCCGGTTCTTGTACCCCACATTCCCGCCACTCAAATACAGCGTTTCCGTCGATGGGCCCGGCCATTCATAGCCAGCGCCCAGCGTCTTGCCGACATAGCGCTTGTCGGTATCCAGCTTCCCGCCAGATGCGATAAATCGCTCGGGTGTGATTCGCAATACTTCGGTCATATCAAAACAGCGGGTTATCAAAAACAAGGATTTCCAGGGGAATAGTCTGCGCCCAGCAGTAATTCCCCGAGAAAACGATATACACATTCGTCGCGTCGGAACCCACCGCAATCTTTCCATTCGCACCGCTTGCACTGGTGGAAACGGGCGACGATCCCGTCAAAGCCTCCTGCGTATCTTTTCTGCGCCCCAGCACAAGGCAGGCACGCCCCATGCCGTGCGAATAGATGTTGTGCAGCTGGGTCATGCCATCCATGATGGCGCCGCTTCCATACGCAGGAAGTGTCAGATTGATATTGACCACCGCGACGATATTCAAGTAATCCAGCCCCGAATGGAAATAGATATTCTGAAGATTGGAAAGCGGGTTATCCAAGTCAGCGCCCGGCTCATGAATAGCCACCAACCCATCAGCGCCACGTGCAGTGAATGTTTTTGCCATGTCACACCGTGATGCTGATGAATTTGTTATTCAGGTCGATCACAAACTTTCCGTCAGGCGATCGAATCAGGCCGGCAGTCATTTCGCCGGTGAACGTGGTTTTGCCGCCCGCACTGCTCAGCCCGGGCAGATACAGCTCGCCCTTGGCAGAGATTTGGGCGTACTGGCCGGTGCTGTAGTTGCCCAGCAGCAGCCCCAGGGGGCCCAGATGGAACCCTGTGCCAGTCCCTGTCGGCCACGCGTAGCCCGTATACGCTCCAGCGCTCAGCCCGTTGCCGTTGATCGTGATGCCACCGATGCTTCCAGACGTGGCGTACACCACGCCGCGCACGATCACGCCGCTGAATTCCGCCATGCCGTCCGGCCGCAGAATCCAGCCGCTGCTGCCTTCCACGTAGTTGGCGGATTTCAGGCTGCCGCCAATCACGCCATTGCCTGCCGTGAGCTGGCTGGCACTGATGGCCGTGGCCTGGATCGTGTCCGCCACCAGGCTGCCAAACCGCCCCCACAGCACCGTCACGTTGTTGATGTAGGCCGCATCCATGTAGGCGCCCGCCGGCACCACCACGCCATTTGCCGTGGTCGGCACTGCCTGCACGTAGAACGGGACCACATCAGCCAGGCCAGCCCCCTCGGGCGCTGCCACATAGAAGCGGTTGGCCAGCACGCCAAAGTCCAGCGTGGGCAGCTCGCCATCCGCCGCAGTGCCATTCATTTGCACACCGCCCACCACCTGCTGGCCGCCCGAAGAGAGCGCCATCTTGACCGACCACTTTGCGGAGACCCGGCCCAGCTCGTCGGTGTGCACGCCCAGCTCTTCCATGATCACGGCCTTGTTTTCCCAGCTGCGCGTGATTTCATCCAGCAGGGTTTCGTCGTTGTCGTCCTGCTTGGCCTTGCCCGACAGCATGCGCACCAGCTCGGCAGATCCAGACAGCGTGTGGGCATCATCCAGCGCCTGCTGCAGCGCGGGCGTCATGGCCTCGGCGGGCAGCTTCCCCTTGATGGCCTCCAGCAGCCCGGCCACATCGGCGCCGGTGACGGCCAGCACAGGGCCTGCAGGCTCTTCGCTCAGCACCCCGTCCACAGTTTCGTGCTTGGCCCAGATCAGCCAGCTGGTCGCAGGCTCACTGCCAAACGACACCGGGCCGGCGTAGCTCTCCGCCACCTGCTGCGCATCCTCAAACTCCGGCAGCACGCTGCCGACAACCTTGGCCGCATAGATGCGCGTGCGGCCGTGCCCGTGCCCCTGGGTATAGGTCGGTGCGTCATAGCTCACGATCACGCTGGCCAGCGCCGCGGTGGCCGCCAGGCCGGTCACATTGGGCGGCGGGCTGGGGTCGGGCTGCTGCAGCTGGTCAAACACCTCGGTGAGTTGGATGACCACGCGGGCAATGCCGTTTGCCTGCTGGCCGGCGGTGTTGATGGCACGCAGGCCAAAGGTCCACAAGCCGGCACCGGGCCGCGTGGTCTCGAACTGCGCGGAATACACGTCGTCCGCCTCACCCACCGGCTGCATGCTGTCCCAGTCCGCCACGCTCAGCGGCACATCCCCCGGCAGGTAGCGGATCTGCACGCCGGCCAACGCGGCCGGCTTGTCCCCGCCGTAGGCCCAGGCAAAGCGCCGCATCGATCCGGCCACCAGCTGCACCACGAAAGTGCCAGGGTTGCGCGGCGGCAGATCCGCCAGCTGGGTGATGTACAGCGCCTGCGCGCCGCGGCCGACCTGGCCCGATGCATTGAACGGCCGCACCTCTACCAACCACTCCCCGGCGCCCGCGATGCGGAACGTGCTGCGCGCGCCCGTGGCGTTGCCGTCCACCAGACGCAGCTCGGAACCGTCACGGCCCGCCCACACCTGGGCATGGTCGTAGTCACCTTCCACATCCCACACCGCGTGCAGCTCGTACCACTCGGTATCCCCCTGCATGTTCACCTGCTCTGTGATGCGCAGGTTGGACACGCTGGGCCGGCCCAGCTGAGGGATGCTGCTGCCGTTGCCCGCCGGCACATAGGTGCCGTTCAGCACGTAATCCCAGAACTCGGGCCCCTCGGGCACGCATGTGACCTTCGCTCCGCTCAGGTCGCGCTCAGGCTCCATGCTGACCACGCGCACCCGGTAGCCCGGCGTGGCCTTGAAGTCGTAGCACCACAGCGTGTCGTGCGCGGGGTTGTCCAGCGTGCCACCGGGAAACTCCACATCCTCGGGCCAGTCCCCGGCCAGCACGATCTGGTCCGACGCCTGCTCCAGCGGCACCACGGCAAACACGCGGTAATCGCGCTCGCCCGGCACGCGCAGACCTACCCACGCCTGCGCCATCGCTGGCACCGGCTCATCCAGCGTCAGCTGCACCAGGCCATCGGCCAGCACATCGGCGGCCACCAGGCGGCCACCGTAGCCCCACTGCGTCAGGTCGTGACTGATCGACAGCACGCTCAGGCGGCGATAGTCCAGGTGCTCGATATCGGCCTGGTAGCCAATGGTCTTGTACTGATACAGGCTCTGCGCAAGGTGGTAGCGGGCCAGGATGGCGGCATGCGCCTCGGTCGTCACACCCACGCCCGTCACGCGCGCCGGGTTCAGCACCGTGGCCACGCCCGGGGCGGCCACGCGCAGGGTCTGCGTCTCAAAGTTGTTGGCACGGTCCACAAACTGGTACTCGATGCCGTCGGCCGTGTTGCTCAGCGCGTAATCCACGCTGAAACTGGCCTTCAACATGTTGGCCATGTTGACCACGCCGCTGATGGGCTGGCCCGATGCCACAAACACCACCGTGGGGCGGCTGCCATCAACGTGCGCATACTGGCCCATGCCGGCCAGGGCCACTTCCTCACAGAATGCGCCGCAGCTGATGTTTGCCGTCACCCAGCGGTCATAGGTGTAGCCCTTGGCCGTGCAGTACAGCATGAAGGCCTTCAGGCCCTCGATGTCGATCATCTCGTCCGGGTAGCCAAAGCCAAACATCAGCCGGCCCTGGTCATCGCGCACGCCGCGCAGCGCCTGCAAGATGATGGCGCCGGGGTTGCTCAAGCCCTCTTCCCGGGTCGTGGCCGTGATCCACTCCGCACCGCTCCACACCGGCAGCGGGCGGGCACGGTAGGTAGCGCGCAGCGTGTCCAGGCTGCCGGAAATCTGGCCCGTGGCCTTGATCTTGATGCCGATGCGGCCAAAGCGGCTGTAATCCACAGTGTCCGGCTGCACAGAGCGCAGCGCGGACCACTGCACTGTGCGCGTGGTCTTGCTGTCGTTGGCGCCTTCCCGGCGGCGCATGCGCACTTCGTACTGCCCACGGGGAACAGCCAGGCCGTAGCTCACGCGGCGCACATCGGCGGTGGCGTTGTGGTACTGGGCGCCAGTCAGCATGGGGATCCAGTCCGCAGCGCCCACAGCGCGGTATTCCGCATCCAGGGTCAGCACCGCATTCTTGAGCCCACTGTCACCCTGGCGGAACAGCTGGTACTCCCAATCCAGCCCCAGGCTGATGGTGTCCACGGAACTGGTGCGCGTCACCCAGGCGCCGGAATCCTCCAGCTCCCCGCCGGCCACAGTGTCCACGTTGCTGTACAGCGGCACATCCTGGCTGGGCATGCCAGAAAAGCCGTTGTAGAACACATCCACGTCGTTGAAGTCCCCGATCGGGGTATCGCCAATCGCCAGATCCGCCACGCTGTGCACATTGATGCCACCCAGCAGGATGGTGCTCATGTACTGCTCATCGCCGGAATACCAGCCATAGGCCTTGCTCGCCAGATCGGGGGTGACGCGCATCTCCCCCCACAGCACAGGAATGGGCTCGTAAGGGCGCGCACTGTTGCGCTGGCTGCTCAGGCTGTAGACCTGCCGGGCTGCGGCCGTATCCCCGGGCTTGGCCATCTTGGGGCCGAGCACCTTGTTGATCAGCAAGGAGCCGGCCACGAACGCACCCATGGCCGCAGCAAAGCCCACGGCGCCGGTCATGCCCATGAAGGCACCACCCGCAAAGCCGCCCATACCCATCGTGAAGTACGACAGCACGGCGATAGCCACCAGCTGCAGCGCCGACTTGCCCACGGTGGACCGGCATGCAATCAGCTGGCCGTGCTTGGGGAAGGTCTTGCCCCACATGCGCTGCGGCACCATGGCGCCGGAAATCATCACGGACCACGCGCCCGAGCGGATTCCGGGCACATGCCGCTCCAGAAAATCCACCAGGCTCTCACCAGGGCGCAGATCCGCCGGCACGTTGCGCTGTCCCTCCAGCGTCAGCGCGTGCGGGGTGATCACCAGGCGGCCAGCGGCGTCCAGCACTTCGGCCGGAACGCCACCCACAGCGGCCACAGCGGCGGTTTCGAGGGGGTTCATTTCCATCGGTAGTAGCCCTCGACCGTCAGGCCCATGGCCTTGAGGTCCTGCTGCCGGTGCAGCACGCTCCCGCCCAGTGCATGGGAGGTATGCAGCACGCAAGGCGCGTAGTTGAGAAAGAAGTAGGTGCCGATATGGCCTGCGCGGGTAGTACCCGCTTCGCGCATCAGCACGGCATCACCATTGCGGGGCTGCTGCACAGGCTCGGCCAGCAGCGCGGCGTAGGTGTGCACGGCATCGGCCTGCTCCTGGTCATCCAGCGGGCGGGGGCGCTTGCCCGGCAACTGGACCGCGCGGCCGAACAGCTCGCGCTGCAGCAGCATGGCCAGGTCTCCGCAGTCCATGCGGCGCGGGCAGTACGGGATGCCGATGAAGCGATCGATATCCATCAGAACACCCCCGGCAGCGTGAAGGGGTCAGCAATCAGCTTGCAGGCAGCCTGGCGGTTGCGCTCATCCACGCTGCAGGTGGCCTGCGCGCTGGCACCGCTGATGCTCACCACAGTCACCGGCAGATAGAACACATGCTCATGCACATCAGGGGTGTCCCGGGCCACCACAATCAGCTTTGCCATGGTTTCGCTGCCGGGCAGCAGGCGCTCGAGCTCATCACTGATGCCGCGGCCCACGTTGTCCATCTGCAGCTGCATGCGCGGCGCCTGGCCGGAAACATCCTCAGGCAAGGTAAAACCAAACGGCAGGCCGATGTAGGCCACGCCCTGGCTGACCCAGTCCACCACGTCGTTGGCAATATGCATGGGGCCGGAAAAGCTGGGGTTGGTCACCTCCAGCAGCTCCACATGCCCCACGGTGTTGGTGATGCGCTGATTGCGCGTGCGAAAGTCGGTCATCCCAAGTACTCCAGGACAACCGCCCGGGTTGCCACGTGGTAACCGTTGACCGCAGGCAGCAGCTCGCCAATATCTGCACCCTCAAACCGCATGGACGTCAGCAGTCCCGTACGAGGATGGCGAACTTCAAAGAAGCCAATCCGCTTGATTCCGCCGAAGTACCAGTCCTCAAAGGCATTCACATCCGCTTGAGATGCAAACAGGAGGGTGGCTTTGAGCTTGCGCAGCACCTTGCTGTTGCCCACACGCTGCTTCGCAAGCCCGCGCTCCATTTCGGTACGCACGACCGCCGGGTCGAAAGACTCGGACTGACCGGGGAAGAGAATCGAAACGTACTCGGGAAGCGATGCCATGAAAGGCATGCTAGGGAGGCAGAAATCAGCTGTCCGTCAGGCCAAACCGTTGCTTCGCTCCCTTGTACGGTGCGCCAGTTCCCGATGCAAAGCTGTCCCCCACGATGTCCAAGACAAACCGCTTGAGCACATCGCCATTCGGCAGAGTCTGGGTCTCCTGCCGCTGCTTCACTTCTCCGCCACTGTGGTTGTTGACCTCAATCTGCACCTGTACATTCACACCAGAGGCACCACCGCCTCGCCCCTCTGGGGATGGAACGCTGGCCACCTCCATACCCCCAAGCGGCGTCACCGATCCAGACTGGCCCGCCATCATCAGCAGTTGCTTGTTGCCCACGGTCAACAGCTCGGGAACCCCGCGCTCGTTCACCTCGTACATCTTGCCGGCAGACACGTCGCCTCCCCGCTCGCGCATGCCGCCAAAGCTCAGGCCCTGCCCTCCACCGCTGTAGTTGCTGGCGGTGGTGAGGCTGTAAGCACTGGAAGATGCCGATGTGCCCGCCGAAGAAGCGCCAAAGAACGAGCTGGCGCCGCTGAGCAAGGTGCCAAACAGGCCACCCCCACCGCCGCCGTTCGACCCACCAAGCAGTTGCACCATGCTGGCCCGGATCTGGATTCGGACAAGGTCAGCAATGATGGATTCCGCCAGGCTCTTGAAATCAGCCTTACCCGTCATGACAAAGCTCACCAGCGCATCCTCCATGCCTTGGAAACCCTTCTCAAATAGGCTCTGTGCTTGGCTGGCAGCATCCCTGGCCTGCTCTGCATAGTTCTGCCAGGCGCGGCTTGCTCCATTCATCCAGTCTTCATCGGTACTGCGCTTGCGCAGCACGTATTCGTCGTACGCCGCCAAGGACTTGCTTTGGTAGCCCTCCTCGATGCGCAGAACTTCGTCGTACATCTTGCCAATGCGCGCGCGGTCTTTTTCGTCCGCCTGGGCCAGCGCCGTCCGCCGCTGGTCTTCAATCTGCTGAGCCCGCTGGGCAAACTGCTGGACGAGCTGCAGGCGCTGCTCCATCTCCTCTCTGGCACGGTCACCCATAGAGGCTCCGGCGATATCAGCATCCTGCCGCGCTATCTCCACCTGCAGTTGCCGGCGCGCGGCCAACTCCGCATTGGTGACCATCAGCGCCTCAGCCGCTTCACGCCGCGCTATTTCGGCACGGCTCTGTGCCGCCTTTTGCCGAATGGAGGTCGCACCCTCCTCGTACTCCAGATCTGTCAGCTTGCGCTCATCAAGCAGCTTCTTGTGCTTGCTCAGCGCCTCGCGCTCATCGGCGTCAATCTTGGCAAGCCCCGCCTCCGTTGCATCTGCGCGCAGACCCAGCAGGTAACTCTTGCTATCGAACTTCCCTGCCTTCGCGGTTTCGTTTAGCTTCTTCTGCGCTTGTTCCAGGTTGTAGATGGAGGTGGCCAGCCTCTCTGCTTCGGCCCGCTCTTCTGCCGTGGCATTGCTTCCGAGCTTCTGGATGGCCTGGAGCCGCGCCCGGGCCACCCCCGTCAATTTGGCAAGCTCCTCCTCTTCACGCATGGCCGCTAGCCGCTTTTGCACCTCAGGGTCGCTGCGGGTGACGCGTGCGCCGCTATTTGCTGCGGTTGACCGCTGCTTTTGGGCCGCGGCCAGCTTGTAGTCAGCGTTGATCATCTCCTGCAGCTCTTTAGTTGCAGCGTCAGCATTGGCTCTGGCTTCGGTCAGCGAGCGGTTGACGTTATCGAGGCCCTCCGCGTCAATCCCACCGCGGCCCGCCTGGAACTGCTTGTTCAGCGCCGCCTGGTCACGCTCCAGTGCTGTCACGGCTGCATTTGCTTCTCGCGCCTTCTGGGTCAGTTGCCCGATCGCGTCTGCGGCTTTGTTCCGCTGGTTCTCAAGCTGGGCAGCCGTCAGCTTGTCCATGGAGGCGGTCAGCTCATCCACCTTGGGGACAGCCTTAGCCGCGCTATCTCCAAGACCGATGAAGCTGGCGGCAGCCAGGGCCGCCATAACAGCGATGCCCACCGGTCCACCCAGAAACCCCAAGATGCCTTTCAAGGCCGCGCCCAATGCTGTGGAGGAGGCAACTGCGACAGCTTGGGCCGCTGCGAGACGCTTCTCGGCCACCTCCAGCGCTAGAGTGGCCGCCGTTACCTGGGCCGTGTTTGCTGTCATCGCAGAAAGTGCTCGCACCTTTGCCAAGGCTGCCGCAGTTTGCGCAACCTCTGCCTCAGCCAAAGCCAATTCAGCAACGGCCGCACTCCTCGCAGCCGCAGTCTTGGCGGCAGTGGCCACCGCCGCGGCAGTCATGCCTCCAACGTAACGCGCCAGCCCGGCGGTTACGGCCAGCAGTGCCACATCCGCAAGAGTGCTGAAGTTCTCCCCCAGCGTTTTCACGACGCCGGCAATGGTCGCGGTAATTCCATGCGCCTCGTTGCTCCAGCCGATGTATTCCTGCAACCCATTCGCGACTGACTGGATGGCATCGCGCACAGTGGTCGGCATCTCCGCCATCTGCTTGGCTACCTTAGGTGCCCCGTCGGAAAGCGCATTCACAAACACGTCAATACCCAGCTTGCCCTCGGCGCCCAGCTTGCGGATCTCCTCTGCGCTCTTGCCACTGCTCTCGGCAATGATGTCCACCACGCTGTCCAGGGTGGAATAGATGCTCATCCAAGCATCCGCATCGATCTTGCCCTTCTGCAAGGACTTGGCCAGCGCATCCTGGGCACCCTTGGCCTTTTCTGTGCTGGCCGCGTTCACCACCAGCAGCCCGCTGAAAGTGTCGATCACATCGATGGATTGCCCAAGCGAAAGCCCCATCTCCCGCAGCACAGGCGAAAGCTGAATGAAGGATTCCCGGGTTTCGTTGATGGAGCGGAAAGTCTGGTTCGCAGACTGCAGCATGCGCTCCTGAACCTGCGCGTATTCCTCTGTGCTCTTGGTGGCCTGCTTGATACGGCTGGCGTACTGCCCCCACTCGTCCGCCATGTCGATGATCTTCATCACCGCCAGGCCGGACAGCGCAGCCTTGGCGGCCGCTGCAATCGGCGCCAACCGCTGCAGGCTGTCGGCCGTCTTGTTCAGGTTCTGCTGCGCTCGACGCTGATCCTTGATCATCTGATCAAGATCTAGCGTCACGTCGTAATAAATCTCGCCGACTTTCTCTGCCACAGCATGCACTCCGGATGTTCCAGAGGCATGCTAGGGACGCTACGCCCTGATAGCACTAGGCTCCGCTGCACAAGGCGGTGGTTTCTAACCATGGCTAGTTCAAGCCAGGAGTTTTTTGCAGCAAAAGCCAAGCATAAAAAAGCCCCTCGAGAGGGGCTTTTACGTCCTTAACCTTGACGGTCAGAACTTAGCAGCTGCAGCGCCTGGCCGCCCGGCAGGCGAAACACGGAAACCGCACCTACCAGCTGGCTAGCTTGAGAATTCAAGCTTCCCGCTGCGGCAGCACTCTCCTCAACCAAAGCAGCATTCTGCTGGGTCGTGTGATCCATCTGCATCACGGCTTCCCCTACTTGAGCTACACCTTGGCTTTGCTCATTACTTGCAGCGCTGATCTCACCCATGATGTCAGTGACCCGCCGTATAGCGCTGACCACCTCCGTCATCGTGCTGCCCGCTTGATCCACCAACTGGGAGCCCTTCGCCACCTGGTCAACACTGGCGGATATCAACTGCTTGATTTCCTTGGCGGCTTCCGCACTGCGGCTGGCCAGCGAGCGCACTTCAGAAGCCACCACCGCAAATCCACGGCCTTGCTCACCCGCACGGGCCGCTTCCACCGCGGCGTTCAGTGCCAGGATGTTGGTCTGGAAGGCAATGCTGTCGATCACTCCAATGATGTCGGCAATTTTCTGGCTACTGTCATTGATACCTTTCATCGTATCCACGACCTGAGCAACAACCTCTCCGCCCTGGGCAGCTACCGTGGAAGCTTTTAGAGCCAGTTGATTGGCTTGGAGTGCGTTGTCGGCATTCTGACGCACGGTCGAACCAAGCTCCTCCATTGAAGCTGCGGTCTCTTCCAGCGCACTCGCCTGACTTTCCGTACGGGTAGACAAATCGCTGTTCCCTTGCGCAATTTGTGCACTCGCAGTGGCAACACTTTCTGCATTAGAGCGCACGCCTGCCACCACATCAGCCAATTTAGCTTGCATATTCTGCAGAGCTTTAAGCAGTTCAGCAGTCTCGTCACGGCCTTCAAAATGAATGGGTTGTGTCAAATCTCCATTCGCAATATTTTCTGCACTTCGGACTGCAACCTGCAGAGGACGCGTCACAGAGAGGCTTAACAGTCTTGCTGCCACAACGCCAATCACTAATGCAATCACGGTACAAACGATGATGATGATCCTGCCTTGTTTGGCTTGTGCGGTTGCTTCATCTCTAGTTCGCTCATACAGCATCTGCTGACGTGCTTCAAACTCTTGTAGTGACTTGTTATATGCCTCGGCAAGAGGCGCAATCACTTTCTCAAGATCGTCAGTTACATCTTCCCCGTTCGCCTTGCGTTTCAGAAGATCGCTTCTAGGGCCACGATAAGCTTCGCGGGCTTTATCGATCGCTGCAACCAATTCGCGGCCAGCATCTGTGCGAATCAATCGCTCCACAACGGTCCGTGCAGCATTCGTTGTTTGAGACGTCTTGTCCATCTCTGCAAGCAGAGCATCAAAGTGGCGCCTGTCAGTGGTCGTGACTGCTGCCCGAGTACGCACCCAATTTAATTCAACTGTTTGACGCCAGTCCGAGGTAGCTTTGACTCTTTCATTATCTATTTGCGTCAGCTGCTGAGTTACTTTTTCCAGCTCTTGCAAACGCCAAACGCCTATGGCAGATATAACGGCAGTAATTGCCAATACCACCCCGAAAGAAAACGCCAAGCGTTTTCCAATTTTTATATTTAAGAGTCCCAAGATCATCGCCTCCCTTGATCACATCCTGGTATGGAAAATGGCTTCCATATCGATAGTAAAGGAAATGATGAAGATCAAGATTAGTTGAGAACCCTACTGCCAAGCAAAACATCTTTCCTGCGACGCAAAGGAGTACGTGCCATCTTTTAGTGCGCATCTCGATAATGTCGCGCAAAAAAATATACTTAGGTGAGAAATCCCGCTCACGACTCCGCGTCAATTCTTAGCTTCATCCCGTCCGAATAGCCGCCATCGCTGCCCGGTACTCCTCCCGCGTCGGCACATCCCGCTTCTTCTTGGCGTCCGGAAACTTCATCTCGAACAAGGCCTGGAACTCAGTCATGCTGAGTGCTTCGGCCTCCTGCGCACTCATCCCAAGGTGCACGCGGGCTGCGGCAACGTACTCCGCCGCCTGAAACTCTTCGGCGGCCTTGCCCCCCCTGCTCTCGCCCCGTGTCATGCCCACCATGCCATGGCGCATCAGGTGGGCGGCCAAGCAGACCTGCTCTTGCACAGGCATGGCGCCAGGCTGCCAGCCTTGCTCCAGGTCCAGCCAGCCGATCAGGGGTGAGACATCATCCTGATCGCACATGACGGCCAGGACGTATCGCGCATTCAGCAGGGCCTGCTGGCCAAAAAGGCCGCGGAAGATCTGCACCACTTCACGCGGCCGGCCCAGCTCGGCTATCCGGCGAAAGGTAGGCCGAAAGGTGAACTCACGGCCATCAGGCATCACCACCCGGGAAAGGCCATGCTCCGTGAGCATCAGGGCCCCTCGGGCAGGGTCAGCTCCACATTGCCGTTGCTGGCCGCGCTGATGCTCCATGTGGCTTCATTGGCATACGGGCTGTCGTTCGACCACGAGCTGACAATGAACGGGCCCTCGTAGACCTTGCCGCCGGGGTACGTGATCTTGAACCACACCTTGGGCTGGTAGCCGGTCTCGGCCGGCGGCGACACCACATGCTTTTCCAGCAGGAACTGGTTGTGCACGTCGTCGTCGTAGCTCACGCCGTCGCCAGAGAACTCCACGTTCTTGAACGTCACCAGGCTGGTCTTGGTGAAGTTCGGCGACTTGTCCGCGGTTGTGTCCACCGTATCCCAGGTGGTGTTCAAGGCCTTGGCACGCATCATACCCAGCACCTTGTAATCGCCGGCGGCTGGTTTGGGCAGCGCCTCAGGCTTCAAGGCAAATTCGACCTTTACGTCGCGTCCTACATGTGCGCCCATGGGGTGCTCCTTATCGATTCATGATGGTTGAGATGGCCAGCTCGGCCACCGGGCGCCCGTCATCGGTAGCCCAGTAAACCGGCTCACCTGGTTCAATGAATGCTAGGGAGCCTGTCTCGTCCATCAGCAGCGCAATGAGCTCCTGAGCCTTCTCCTCGGGAGTGGCTGCGGCGTCGGCTTTATTGCCGATCAGCACCAGGCTAAAAGCAGGCTTGCGGACCAGCCCAACAGCGGGCCCGCCCATAGGCCGGAGAACTGCATAACGCTCGGTATTCCCGCTATCGGTCCAGCGACCAAACTGGAACCGCCAGCCGGCCAGCGCTGGCGCAAGGAGTTCGCGCAGGACTTCGCTCGCCGTCATGTCTTTATCGCTCCGATGACAACTGCACGGATATTGGGCTCGGCGTTCTCGAAACCCTTGGCAAGAAACTCCTTCTCGGCGCTTGTCCGGCGGAATTTCTGCTTCACGTTTGGGTCATGCACCGACACCGCGTATTCAGCCGTGTAGCCGACCGTGCCAACCACCTTCGCGCCCTCTTTCTCCACGTGTCGATACTGGCTGTTCAGCAGCGTTGAGGTGTCTATGGGCGTCATCACCGAAGCCTCAGACGCCCCCAAGATCAGCGCCTGGGTGACGCCCTTCACGCCCTTTTCCTGCACCAGGTGCGCGAACTGCGGTAGCCGGTTGGTAACGCGTGCTTTGGCCATTACGTCAGGATCCTGTAGTCGTCAGCGATCCGGTCGAAGGTGTCTGCGTCTCGCACCACCGTGCGGACCTCCGCAGCGCCAGCCGCAATCGGATCTGCTTCAGCACTCTCGCCAATCAGGACATAGTCGCCCTGCTTGACCGCCGCGTACTCGGTGTAGAGCACCTGGCGCAAGGCCAGCTCCACCCCGGTCTGCGGTGAAGTGCCACCGGCGTCCGCAGACCGCACGGCCTCCGCCTTGTAGTCACAGTAGAAAACGACCGGTGGCCCATAGGTGTTCTGGCCAGACCAGTCGTCGCGGCCAAGGAGTGGCCAATGGGTTGCTTTAGCGGTGTAGGACCAAGATGCGGATGCAGACATATCTATGCATGCTAGGGAGTCCGAAAAATGGCTATTGCTAACAATTTGTTTCTAGAGCAAAGTTCCTCTTGCCGACGTATCCCCTAGACAAGAGGAAGAATATGCTTAAGCACCTTAGAAGCATCTGCGCAATACTGGTTTTGATTGCAACGGCAAACCATGCTTTTGCGGAATTTATTGGGATAACGCAAGACGAATTTAAGCCACATTACCGGCGCCAAGCCCAGACCATGTGGTGCTGGGCATCTAGCGCCGAAATGGTTTTGTCCTTTCAAGGTGTAGAGCTGCAACAAGACAAAATTGTTCAGCTCGTTACTGGAGGAACCTACAATGCCCCTGGATCATTACCCCAGATGGTTTCATCAACAAATGGCGTAATTAAGGACATTCACGGCAAATCGACCGTTGTATCTGGGCAGTTCGTATTGGGGTGGCCGTTGCCTACCGTGCTTTTCAACCAGCTAAAGCAGAAGAAGCCTGTAATACTTACATTCCAAAATGGCCCTGGAATTGGCCACGCAGTGGTTCTCACTGGGGTCGATGCAAGCGTAGGCGCAAATGGAGTGACCATATCCAAATACCATTTCTTCGACCCATTCTCCTACTCAGCCGTGCCAACACCGTTTGGAATGAATTTCTTAATAAACGATGCTTTGATTTACCAAAGCGCCGATCTAATGATGACTCCCGGAGGGCTGATAATGCTAGGCAAAGGTGTCGTCACAGGTGCAATTTTTATGAATGGCTCAACGCTCTAAGCCTAAATAATCGCCTGACACCTACCCATTCACCACAAACATGAATGCGCCGCCAGCTGGGTCAGGCCCAACAATGGCGGCTACCGTACCAGCGGTATCCAGCGCGGACAACGAACGCCGAAGCGCCGTCAGGTCCCCATCCTTGTACTTGAATCCACGCGAGGCCCCAGACGGCGCCCCCTGGCTGGAAAGGCGGCGCGGATCCCCGGCTGCAGCCACCAGGGCCACGGCCATGCACTGGACCAGTATCTGGGTGTGGTTGTCGTAGCCTGCATCCACCATAGCCTGCTCGGCTGTGGCGACACGGGCCACGGCAGCATCCAGAAGGAACACGGGCACGCTCACGCCCAACGCGGAATCCAGGTACTGGGACGCTTGCGTGCTCGTGATCATTTCTTGCCTGCCTTCGCGATCTCTTCAGCCAAGCGTTCATCCGACCATCGCCCGTCGACCTTGATGCCCAGCTTCTCAGCTTCGGCGTTCAGGTCTGCGCGCGTCTTTGCGACCGGGCCGGCTGCGGCGGCAAGCGCGGCATCCAGTTGATGCTGCAGGCCGGCTTCACGATCGAGCGCCGCGGACAAAGCAGCCCGGACGGATTCAAGCTGCTGCAGCGCCTGGTCACGCTCAGCGCACAAGTCATCGAAGGCGTCCTGAATGGCCACTTCACGCGCTTGGTGCGCCCGGTCGGAGCCACCGCTTGTCGCCACCTTCGCCTCGTAATGGAAGGCCCCATTGGCATCATCTGGCGCAGGTGTGCACTTGCCGACTGCCCAGGCCGGCACGACCTCGCCATCGAACGCAACGACATCGCCGACCTTGGCACCCGTGGGCCAGGGGCCCTTCAGATTGGTAACGCGTACCTTCATGGTCAGGCCTTCGTCGCGTGGGCGATCTGCGAGCGGCCTTCATAGTCGCTCTTGAACTGCGGCACTGCCGATGCGATCACGCCGAACACGTAGTCGTCTTCAGGGTTCAGGCGCACCTTGGGGCGGGTAGCCAGAGGCATGCCGTTCAGGATGCGGCCCCACTGGCCCGAAGTCATGTTGGCGATCGAGATCAGCTCGTCGGCAGCCAGGCGCGGCACCGGCACGATCTCAGCGATCTGGCTGATCTCGCGGATGCGCTGCAGGATGGTCTTCGGGTAGCCCGCGGTGAACTCGTTGATGTCGGCGTAGGTGTAGTCGCCGTAGTTCATGAACACCGTGATGCGCCCGAAAGCGTTGTCCGCCAGGTGCATATTTACCTGCTCTTCGAACACCTCCAGCCACTGGGCGCCGCTTGCACCCTTCAGGGTGAAGCCGTGCACACCGGTGCTGCGCTGCGGGAAGTTGCGCAAGCCATAGATCTTGGCACCGCCCACATCAATGCCGGCGAAGCCGTTCAGCGCGATGTCTTCCAGCTTCTCAGCCACCTTGCGCTGATGGTTGGCGATCGTGTCGGTGTCGATCGAACCACCGCCGCGGCGCAGCACTTCCATCTGACGCCAGCCGAAGCGGGCCTGGCTGTCGATGATGGGCACCGGTGTGCCTTCGTACTGGATCAGCGCCTGGTCGGCCTTGCCTTCGGAGCGGCCATCCATGGACACGTGCACCTCGCCCGAGTCGCTGATCTTCGGGAAGTAGTTGACCAACTCGCCCATGCCCACGGGGCGAGAGCTGGCGGCGGCCAGGCGGTTGAAAACCACGAGCTGGTCGCGCTGCAGTTGCACGGCCTGGGTGTCGATGGAGCGCCAGGCATCCAGCGGCACCTGGGCGGCATTGCCCACCAGGGGGTTGCCAAAGCCATCCGCGAAGGCAGAGTTGGTGGCCAGAGTGGCGGCGCTCGCGTTGAAGGCCGTGCGGGCAGCAAGCAGCGCGGTTTCTTGGTCAGGGGTGAAACGAAGCATGTGGGCTCCCTCTTTAAGCGGCGAATGCGTAGTGGTTGGCGATTTCGACGTCCAGCAGATCGCCTGCAGCGACGTTGGCAGCCTTGTCGGCGAAGGCCACCACCACGTTGCCGGCGGCGGCAGCGGTCAGGCGGCCGGCGGCGCCGATGGTCAGTGGCTGGCCATACGTGTAGTTCCCGGCAGCCATCGCGGCCTGGTACTGCTGGCCCGGCTCCAGGACGTAGGCCACGCCCGTCTCGTTGGCCGCGTAAGCCGTCTTGAGCGGATCGCTGCCGTTGAACCAGCTACCGGGGATGGCGTAGAAATCACGGTGAGCCAACAGGCGCACCTTGGGGCCGAAGGCTGCCGCCTGGGTCAACGTGGTGGCGCCTTCGGTCACGAACGTGCCGGGCAGCAAGGTTGCAGCCACGGGCTTGTCCGAGACGGTGCGCGGATGCTTGTCGTGAGGGCCGCGGTAGATCAGGTTGGGCATGATTACTTCTTCCCTTCATCGATCAGGCTGTTGATGGAGTAGCCGGCAAACTCGTCGCCTGGCTTTTTCTGCTCCTGGCTGTTGCCCACGCTCACCGGTGCGGCCTTTGCCTTCAGCTCTTTCAAGCGGGTCAGCGGCATGGCCTTGAAGTCGTCGGCAGTCAGCGAGCTGTTGGTTGCCAGCTCGGCGGCCAGGGCATCGCGCTCGCTGTTCTCGGCAGCGGTCTTGGCTGCTTCGAATTCGGCGATCTTCGAGTTCGCTGCAGCCAGCGCCTCCTGGTGGGGCTTGGCCACCACGGAGTTGTAGGCCTGCAGCAGCTGCGCTTCGGTGAGGCCATCGACATTCACGCCCGCGGCATTCAGCGCAGCAATGATTTGGTCTTTCACGATGTCAATCTCCTGATGGTTCGTGACAGGTTCATAGGAAACCTGCCGAAGTACTTCAACAGGCTGTCCAACCCATGCTACGGAGCCGTTTTCGGAGGCGTGATACTCCTGGCGCCAGTTCTTCCCATCGCGGTCGACCCACACCGCATAGCCTGGGAAAACCTCCCGCACCCAGCAAGAGTCGGGCACCAGGAGCTGCAGGCCACTGGCAATTTGGTCAAAGCTGATGTCTTTGTTGGTGAACAGGCTGCGCAGCCAGCCGATGGCGCCCTCATAGCGCCGGTCTTCAGGTTCCTGATTCACCTGGATGGTCTCGATGGCATCCTCCCCGCCCTCGCTGTTGAGGAACATGCCCACGCCCTGCTCCGGCGTGCCCGCGCCCACCTCATCCAGCAGGATGGCCAAGTGGTCGTATTGCAGGTTGGTGGCGATCGAGGTGTATTTCTTGCCGTGGCTCTCCCCATTGGCCACAACCTCAATCAAGTTCAGCCCCGTGCTGACATGGACGGGATCTGCGTTCGTGCCGGCAATGGCCGCATCCAGGCGCTCCACCAGCTTCTTGCCCTGCTCCGTGGCCATGGCCATGTCGCCGTTGACCACGATATCGGTCAACGTCCGCCCGCCCTCGTGCCGGGCATTGGTGCAGTAGGCGCCAATCCAGGCAGCCGCCAACGCCTCGCCGTTGGCAGCGCTGATGTGCTGCCCCTTGCTGTTCTTAGGGTGGCCGGCGGGCGCTGGCTTGCCGTTCAGGCTCTTGACGCCGGCGGCCAACTGGTCTGCCGGGTAAAGCCTGCGGTTCATCACGATGTCATCGACTGCCCCGACGACATCCCGGATGGTGTACGTGTTGCCGGACTTGCTGATGTTGGCCGCATTGACGGCGCTGACGAGGTGGATTCGCTTTTTGGACATGGGCTTGCCTCTAAGGAGATGCAAGCCATGCTAGGGAGCTACTTTGTAGTAACATCCTCATCAATGAATCACGGCATCAGTCAAAAAACTGATGCTTTACGAGCTTGGGACTACCGGTAAGTATTGAGATTCACATCGCGATCTCGTTTGGGTTGGGATTGATCGCCACCGCGTTTATGTACGTTGCAAAACTCATCATCTTCGTAGGAGCCTTTATGAAAAATTCATTCGTCTTTAAGTTGACATGCGTTTGGTGCGGATTGGCGTTACTGCGGAGTACTGGTGTGAAAAACCAACCCAAACGAGGATCAGGTGTGAGCAAGCCCAGTATTGACCGACCAAGAGGCGCCTTAGAGGGTTCGATTCCCTCTCTCCGCACCATCTATTTCGATGATTTGGCCCATGTAGCTAGGTCATCAGACATGGCTTGACGCAATCGGGGCGTTAGGATGGGCTTACCGCTTGCTTCCAGCAAGCACTCAGTCTGTCCACAGTGGCAGTTGTACCGGTTCCCATCTCGGCCATAAAACGCCCTCACCTCATCGGTCGAATACACCCGTCCATTGCGCATCGCATGCGTGAGCCGGGTGGTGGGCTGCAAAGCTGACGTCCACAGCATGCCAATCTTGATGCCCAGTTCCTGCGTCGTGGCTTCGGCCTCAGCCCAGCGTGCCTGGCGCAGCGTGTCCGTAATGTCGGTTTGGGCGTACTGCGCAGCCTTGGACTTGGTAACGCCCAGGGCTTCCTCAATCAGCTTGCGCGCCGCGTGTGGGCTCAGTCCGTCTGCCACCGCCCGGCCAATGACTGCAGCAAGCCGGCTCTGCCCCTCCGCTCGCAAACCCGTCCAGTGCTCATAGCTCTTGATGCGTGCCAGGCCCACCCGGGTACGGTAAGGCTCGCTGCTGATCACCAGATCCAGCGTGCGCGCCGTGGCATATACCGATGACAGCTGGGCTAGGTTGGCCACGCTCTGCGCAGTACCCAGCTGCGCCGCCTGGCTCACGAACGGATCCCACCAGAACATGTGCCTTGGCTCCCGTCCGTTCTGGATCCACCGGTCAAGTGCCGCCTGAATCTCCAGCATGGTCATGTCCATCACTTCGGGCGTGATGCCATAGCGCACCAGCGCAGCCTCATCGTTCAGTGCATAGACCGGAATGCGATCGAAGATGGCCAGCACATCCTTGCGCAGGCCCTCGAATCGGCGATTGATCTGCGCCAGGGTGCTTCGCAGCAGGCCTGCCGTCCCGGTGCGGTCGCGTGCGCTGCCCGGGATCGCCGGGTTACGCGGGCGCTCGCGCATTTTCTTCCTGCTCTTGGTCAGTCTGTGCAGGGTCACCTTCCGTAGGCATCCCGTCATCGGCGCGCTGCTCGAAGCCCATCACAGCACGCAGCTCGTTGGCATCGAACAGGGGCTCCACCAGCCCCGCCTGAAAGGCCTGCTGCATTGCGGCGGTCATCTTGCCCAGCAGCTCTGCCTTGTCTTTTTCCGAGGGCGCATTGACCGGTGGCCACTCCACTTCAAATTCGCCGGCCTCGATGATGCCGGCCGCCTGCATGCGGGTGATGAACTCCTCCAGCATGGGCGTGAGCTCCATCTCCTGGCGGCTGGCACAGCGGTTGGCAAAGTCTGCCTTGTCCTCGTCGCTGGCCAGGCGCCCGGTCTGCTGCCCGAACAGGATGGTGAACGGGATACGCACCGATGCGGCGAACTCATTGGCTGCCACGGTCCAGGGGCCTGTAGGGTCGCTGATCGAGGTCTGCAAAGTCGTGGCGTCACCACCCTGCATGACGATGGCAGCATCCGTGCTGCGGTTCAGGGCCCGCGCTTGCGTTTCATGGGCATCACGCACAGATGCGACAGGCTCGCCGTGGTCCCCCGGGATGGCCTGGGGCGCGGCACCTACGTCGTACTTGAACACGATGGTCCGGGCGCTGTTCTTGAGGTAGCTCTCCCCCGAGCCGCCGGCGATCTTGTCCAGATCCACCAGCCGGTTGAAGCCAGCGCGTAGCAGCGGAACGCCTTCGAAGAAATCTCCGGTCGATCCCTCGGCCAGGATCTGCACTCGGCTAGGGTGCACATCGGCCCACTCCTCAGGGCGCCCTTGCGTTTCGGTGCCCGGCGGGCTGATCTTCCGGTACTGGAACATGGCAGGCGTGCCGTAGTTCTCTGCTTCCGGGTCCGTGTGCCAGGTGGTGACCTTGAGCTGGTCCTCGTACACCGGTATCAGATCCACCAGCTTCGTCGCACGCTGCAGCGGCTCGGCCAATGCTTTGCTGTCAGCCACCCGGTAGATGATGGCCGCATAGCGGCCCACCATGTTGCGCCGATCCAGGTCCTTGAGCTTGGCCATGGCCCGCACGCTGCGCAGGAGCTTGCCTACACCCTTCTCCCACGGGCTTTCTGTGTCGCTGTTCGGCCGTTTGATCCGCGGCAGCTTCTGCCAGCAGCCATCGAGCAGTTTGTGCACGGCCCCATGGCCGGCCCCGCCCCGCTCGTAGGCGGCGTAGAGCATGTCGAAGCTGACATGCTGGCTGTAACCGTACTGGGTCCAGGCTGTGGGGCGCTTGGCGTCGAGCCCCAGCGAGCCGAGGAACTCACGCCGGGCACGTGAGACGTCGAGGGAGTTAGTAATGATCTCTGGCATGAATACACATGCTAGGGAGTCACGTTACATTACCTATAAAGGGAGACGACATGGCAGCTGGCAAAAATCAACATTACGTTCCTCAACGATATTTTCGAATGTTTTCTGAGGATGGAAAATCAATTAGGACATTGAAGTTATCGGATGGATCGATCATCCCATCGGCCTCAATAAAGGGGCAATCTAGTAAAGCTTGGTTTTATGGAACCTCTGACGTTGAAGAAAGGCTAGCTCAACTGGAAAATTTGACAGGGAAATCTCTTAGAGAAATATCCACATGCACCGATACAGCATCTTTATCGCTAGACACGTTAGAACATTTTCGTACATGGCTTGCAGTACAGAGAACACGCACGGAATCATCACGTCAAGCATCCAAAGGCACTGATACAAACCTAACTAAGTTATGGCTTGAAGCGGCAATAAATTCTAATGCTGAAATAGATGAAGCCCGAAGAGAGGATCTTCTGTCAGTCTTGCCAATGGTTGAAACTGTAGATTCAACATTCCAGCTGCAACGCATGGCAATTGCTGCCGAACATAGCTACAAACTTGCAGATTTGGATATTGTTCTAGTTAAAAATTTATCAGGAAAGCCATTTATTTTTGGCGATGCGCCTTGCATATACTGCAACCCATTGCGTCAAGATATAAATTACAAAGGCGTCCTAGGAATGAGTAGCCTTGGTTTAATCATCGCATTCCCTTTGAACCATCAATTAATGGCCCTTCTTTATGATGGACTTGTCTACAATGTACGTAAACCATCTACGGGTATTCGTACCACCAATCTTGCATCAGACATCACATCATTAAATAAACTGCAATTCCACGCAGCCTCAAGTTGTATTTATTATTCAAATGCAAGACATGATAGCTACATCTCTTATTTATGGAACCTAGAGAAGAATAATTTTACTGGTAAAAATTATATAAATGTTGAGACGGAGCCTGTCGCCAAAGGCGACGGAACTACATCTTCGATTTTTCACATTTACGAGCCACAACTACCCGTTAGATTAAATCTGTCATTTCTTTCCATAAAAAATCGTCCATTTCCAGAAGAAATAGATACTCGGGATGAATATAGATATTACATCAGGTAAATATCCCCACCTGAGGCTGCAGCAACCCATTGAACCCTCTCGCTGCCGCATCCACCTGATCATCATATTTGCCAAAAGGAAACAGGCGGCACTCATCAGTGAACGCCTTGTTCCAGAACCCACGAAGCATCAGCACATTTCCTGCGTTGATCTGACTGGCCAGCGGCGTGGCCCGCGTGACCTTGTCGCCTGATTCAGGGCTGAAATGCACGTTGTGGCCGGCCAGCAGCTTGGCAAAGGCCAGCACCTGGGACTTGCCGGCCTGGCCCGGGTCCTGCGGCAGGCTTTGCTTCAGGATGCGGCCGTCAACCATGGCCGTGTTTTTGATGAGCGCATCCCGCTTGTTCGTCTCGAACTGCTCGCGCTTCATGTCGGCAATGATGTAGCGGCCATCGCTCAGGCGCCCTACCTTGCCACCGGCAGTGAAGTCGCCCGATGCCGAGGCGCCCAGGTCCCAGCCCCGGCACCACTCCACCACGTTGTGCGGGATGGCATCCACGACCTGCAGCATGTCAGGCTGGATCGTTCCCCCGGCAGGCGGTGCCGGTAGCTGCCGGTACTGGCCGGCAAAGACGTAGGGTGCAGCCTGCTCCATGCGGCGCAAAGTGTCGGCGTCGTGCTTCTCAGGCCACAGCGGCGTCTCATCCTCGTTCCACACGGACAGGCACAGGTTTTCCCACACCTCACCATTGCCGCCAGCCACGGCCGGGCCTTTGCCGTCCGCCCCGCGGTCTCCAAGCAGCCAGCCCGCCAGATCCTCCTCGTGCAGGCGCTGCATGATGACGATGATGGGCGTGTCTGGGCTGTTCTTGCGGCTCTCCAGCGTGTTCTGGAACCAGTCAATCACCCCTTTGCGGATCACATCAGAGGTCGCTTCGTCGGCCTTGTGTGGGTCATCGATGATGATGGCACCGCCAAATCCCTCCCGGTGCTTGCCCGCGCCAAAGCCGGTAATCGTGCCGCCGGTGCCGGTGGCATACATCACGCCACCTTCAGAGGTTTTCCAGTGGTGCTGGGCATCGCTGGCCAGCTGCAGCCCCGGGAAGATCTCCTTGAAGGCCTCGTGCTGTACCAGGCCCCGCACGTTGGTGCTGTTGTTCGTGGCCAGGGCGCTTGAGTAGCTGGCGTGGATGAATTCGCAGTCGGGCACCTTGCCGAAGCACCAGGCGATGAAGTTCACCACGGCCAGCTCGGTCTTCGAATAGCGCGGCGGGATGTTGATCACCAGGCGCTTGCACTCACCCCGGTAGACCCGCATCAGGGCATCACAGATCATCTGGTGGTGCCGAGCACGCTGCCACACGAAGTTCTTGCGCTGCAGGAACATCCAGCGCGAGAAGCTATAGAGGTCCTCCCTGGCCCAGCCCACCGCCGCCAGCCGCTCAGCCGGGCTAAAACTTGGCTTGGACACTCTCTACTACTTCCTTCAGCTGCGCCGGGGATACGCTGCCATAGCCCACCGGCTGCTCGCCCGTGTTGAGCTCCTTGATCGTTTCCTTGTTGGCCGCCATGAGGTTGAGCGCCACGTGAGCACAGTCGTTGGCCAGCTTGGTCATTGCGGCCGCGCTCTTCAGGCTGTCGATGGACTTCAACGGCTCCGCATCATCGACCTTGTTCACCTCGCTATTTGCGAGGGCACTTAGCCGGTGTGCTGTCTGCGCGCCGTACTGGGCCGCGCTGGCCAGGTTGTCGCTGATGGCCCGCAGCTTGGATGCGAGGTTATGCGCAGTTATTTGCGCAGAAATCGGCAGTGCCATAACTGCGCGCTCTGTCGCAACTATTTGATTGGCAACGCTTTTGATTTCCTCCACCTGCGTAGATTTGCGTGCGCGGATCGTGGCTTCGGACACCCCGAACTCTTTGGCCAGCTTCCGTACCGCCTCGCCCTCCAGCATGCGGCGCTCAATCTCTTGCCACTGCTTTTCTGTCAGTTTCGATTTGCGGCCCATCAGTCCACCGCCTCCCCATCCATAGCCCGAACCGCCTTGCCCCGGGTGCGTGCCTTAGCGCCTGGGCGTGGGGGCACCTGCCGTGCGCGGCGCTGCTCCTCACGTTTGTAGTCCTCTGCAGTCCACCGGGATGGATAGGCCGCGCCTTCAATGCGCGTGACGCCGCGGCTTGGCTGGATCCGTGATGCGTACTTGCTACCCCCGGCCGTGGCCGCAGCAGTGCCCAGGCTCCCGCGGCGCAGGCTGAGTGCTTTGGAGGCCAGGTCGAACACAGACGACAGACCGGCCTTGGCCTCTGCGGGCATGCCAGCCCACTTTCCGGACCTGCTTTGGCGCACGGTGAGGATGGGGTCCGGCGGCCCATCCACCTCCTCTTCAATGGCCTTGGCCGCCTGAACGACCTCGGCAATCTTGGCAGCCCTGGCGCGCGGGGATTTAATCCTCACAGAGGGTGCTGGTGCGCGTGCAGCCCGCAGTTCCTCGAAAAGGCTCAATGTGTAGATGTCGATGTGGCGTTTCTTCATGCACCGCCCTCCTTCTTCAGCTTCTTGTTCTTCAGTCGATATTCGTCACGAATAGCCATCAGCTCCTGCCGGGTCCACTTGCGCCGCGCAACGGTCAGCACCCAGCGGCCGGAGCCCTGCAGTGCACTCCGCAGGAAAGGGAACAGCTGTGCCTTGATGGCCACCCAGGCCTGCTGCCTGCTGAACAGGTCGATCTCCAGCTTCTCAGGCATGGGCCGCCCTCCACAGCAGAGGCGCCCAGGGGTTGCCCTGCAGAGCCAGCAGAAAAGCTGCCTGCACCCGCGGTGCCTCCAGCACCTGGTGCGCCGGCGTACAGCACAGCGGGTTGCCGCAGCGCTGCGTGATGCACGCCTGCTCCGGTACCGTCACCCCGGTCAGCTCCAGCACCTGCTTTTGGACCCGGCGGTTGAAGCGCACCCCACCCTCGTGCACGCTCAGGTACGGGCGGCGGCGGATCAGCGCGCCCTGCCAGATCCAGCAGCCAGAATCGGTGGTGCATCGAGCACGGATTTGCGCCAGGGATATGCCTGTGCTCATGCCCGGACCTCCTGCAACGTGGTGTTGGCCAAAAGGCCCATGGCCTGCTCCGGCAGGGTAGAGATCAGCGTCTTGCCGGCGGCATTGCCGTTTTTGAGCACTGCGATGGCCCGTTCCCGATTCCCCACCAGGGCCGGGCGCGGCAACGGCAGACCACTTCGGGCGTACTCGTAGTCAGGCGAACGATCCCCGGCCAGGCGCCGCTGGTACTCAAACTGCCCGCGCGCGGTATAGGCACGGTGGGCTTCCTGAAAGCGGTGCTGCAGGTAGGACAGCTCATTGGTCTCTGTGCGGCACACCTTGGGCCAACCGCCCAGGTCCTCCACCACGGCGTGGATGGCCGGGTCGTCAAACACCACATCGCAGTAGGCACCCACCGCGCTCATGGCCTCGTGCACCTTGCCCCAGGCCAGCGCGGCTCGGTCGGTGCTGGTGCCCTGCAGCACGCGCACCAGGTCGGCCACCTTGGGGGCAAACTGGCCGCGCTCCGGGTCCATGGCATGGCGCTGCAGCGCGGTGGCCACCTGCTCCAGCTCGCAGCCCTGCAAAGCGCCCCACCACACGGTCAGCGTGAACGCGCTGCAGTCCTTGCCGTAGTACGCCATGGCGTCCGTCAGCAGGTCCTTGAACGCCGGCATTTCGTCAGCGCGCATGGCCGGCTCCCTCCATCCGGGCTTGCATCTCCTGCAGCCAGGCATCGCCCACCGCGCGGTTGCGCGCCTCCAGCGCCTCCTGCCGATTCACCGGCTGCGCCGCAACCCGGGGCTTTTGCAGCTGGGCGCCCAGCGACCGCGCCTCCCGTTCCTCGCGCTCCACAATCCCCAGCGCATAGCTGAAGCTCTTGCCCGCCGCCAGGGCCTTGTGCGCCGCGTCCTCGAGTTGGCCCACCGTCACCCCGGCGTTCAGCAGGGCGTTGAGCTTGGCGTTGCCCGGGTTGACCAGACCCACCCCCAAGCGCTTCATCAGCTGGCACACCGTGCCTGCCAGCGGGTGGCTGTTGTCGCCGGTGGGGCGTGGCAGCTCGTGCGGTTCGGGCAGATCGTTCGTTGGCGGATGGGCCCCACCCACCGCCCCCTGGGGGGTAAGGGGGGTATCTACCTTGGTATTGGTATTGGTTATGGGATTGGTAGAGATAGCCGTTGCAGGTGCGTTACCAGAAATGACCTGTTCGCGTTGCAGGTCCGTTACAGGTTCTGGGCCAGCAACGTTGCAGTGCAGCTTATGTAAGCGTTGCAGTTCCTTAACTGAAATGTCCCAGGCGGGAACAATGCCCTTCTCCCGCAACGCTTCGAACATGGCAGCACGACGTTCGCGGTAACGGCGCATGCGCTCGGACTCATGCTGAGCCTTCTCTCCCTGTGCAGTCTGCTTGACGCGCATGGAGTCGATCTCACGATCGGCCCGTGGGCTTATCCAGCCGGAATCCGTCAACACAAAGAACTCGTGCAATACCACCTCAACGGCTTGCCGCTGCTCGGGTGTACTTGCTACGACGAGGCGGCAGATAGCGCGCATGTCGTCCGGGAATGGCTCCTCGCGGGTGTAGTAAACGTCCAGCAGGCGCCGGTATGCGCAGTCCTCTTCCCAGGTAAGGTGCCTGGTTGCGCTGGCGTAGTCCCCAATGTGGAAGGCGTAGAAATTCATGGCCCTACTCCACCCGGCTGCGGTTGTCGGCCGCGTGCTCGGCTTTCAGCGCGGCGGCCACGGCCTGCAGGGCTGACACCGCCTGGCCAATTTCCGTCAGCACCTCGCGCTTGTCGTTGTCGCTGATGTTCCCGTCCGCCTTGGAGCGCGTCACGGCCAGCAGCACATCGGCCGTCTCGTGCACAGCGTGGGCCGTGGTCCTGGACAGGCACAAGCCGCCTTCGCCCATGTCCATCACCGGCAGCGAGAGCACCCCAGCCTTGAACGAAAACACCGTGCCCAGGGCATGGGCCTCCGGGCTGCTGGCCTCGCGGCACATCTCGGCAATTTGCTCGGCATCCGCCAGGCCCATCTTGTGGTGGGCAGAGGCGCCGCTCAGCTCTTTGCGCAGCACTTCATCAGATTTGCCCAGGCGCACAGCCAGGGCTGCCCTGCCTCCCGGGTAGTTGGCAACCATGCGCCGCAATGCATCAAGGGAGTTCATGTCCGGGCTCCAGAAAAACGGACGTTGCAGCCGCTCGGGGTAGATCCGACACTTGGCCCAACGAAGAAAGAG
>PJUK01000183.1_pt1 | contig 33717 bp, 32 predicted proteins | sample 1512211 | NCBI WGS metagenome assembly PJUK01 (sample SAMN08177668, study PRJNA422409) | Feces metagenome, whole genome shotgun sequencing project. | reverse complement strand
GTCAGAATGCTCATTTACAGCTCGTAAACTCGAATGCGAGCCCAGTGCGTTCTTCGCTCGATTCGCGGGGCCGCCATCGGTATTGCCTGGCTCTAGCTCGCGAGACTTTGAACAGGCTCTAAGGGTGAACCGTCTGCTCGTCAGCCGGCAAATGTTCGATGAGCGCCAGACGCTCCGGACTCTGCCTGTCGCGCCAGGCCTTGAAGGCCTCCAGTTCGGCGTGCCAGGTGCGCATCACCCAGGCCAGCACGGCCAGATCATCGACGAAGCCGACGCCCACCAACCAGTCTGGGATCGCATCCAGCGGGCTCAGGAAGTACAGAAGCGCCGCCACCACCATCAGCAAGGCCTGGCTGCTGATCTGCCGATACTCACCTTTGAACCAGGCCAGGCAGAGTGCGCGCAGCAGACGCAGATCCTCTTTGAGCGCTGCGAAGCGCTCGCCCTGCGGCGTACGCTTGTCACCTAACGCACGGAGCAATTCCGGTAGACGTCCCTCACGCAGGAAGCGCGCAGCCAGGGGCAGGTAACGGGTCAGTTTCCATGGAGCTTTCATCGGCCCTCCTCGGCAAGCCAAGCAGTGTCTGGGCTTGCCTCGCTTATCCACCGAAGCTGTGGATAACTCTGTGAAAATACCTTCAACAAGCTTACCAAAGCCCCGTGGCATGGGGCCTTCGCTCAGATCGGGCATTTTTTATACAGCACATAAAACTCATGAAAATCAATAAGTTGCTGATTGACACAAGCCGGCTGCAGATGTAGCCGGTACTTATTGGGAATGCTTCCCATGATGTGCATAAGCGTAACACTCAAGCACCAGCGCGATACCCGATACCCTCCAGAAACGACAACGCCCCGTCAAGACGGGGCGTTGTGCTGACACACGAAAGTGTTACTCGGCAGCCGGCTCGGCGGCCTTCTGATCCTTGATGCCGATCAGTTCCAGATCGAACACCAGTACCGAGTTGGCCGGGATCGCCGGAGACGGGCTCTGCTCGCCATAAGCCAGCTCGCTGGGGATGTACAGTTTGTACTTCTCACCAACGTGCATCAGTTGCAGACCTTCGACCCAACCCGGAATCACGCCGCCAACCGGCAGATCGATGGGGCTGCCACGGGCAACGGAGCTGTCGAATACGGTGCCGTCGGTCAGTTTGCCTTCGTAGTGAACGGTCACCACGTCGCTTTCTTTCGGCTGTGCACCGTCAGCCTTCTTCACCACTTCGTACTGCAGACCGGACTCGGTGGTCACGACGCCTTCACGCTTGCCGTTCTCTTCGAGGAATTTCTTGCCGGCCTCGGCCGCTTCCTTGTTGAGCGCAACCATGCGCTCTTCGGCACGCGTCTGCAGGAAGGAGAAGGCCTCGATCATGTCTTCGTCCTTGATGCGTGGCTCCTTCTTCGCCAGCGCGTCTTCGATACCCTGGGCGACGGCCTTGGAATCCAGATCGTCCATGCCTTCTTCGGACAGGCTACGGCCCATGTTCAGGCCAATGCCATAGGAGGCTTTCTGCGCCGGGCTCTTGAGTTCGACTTCGCTGGTTTGCGAATCGCAACCGGCTAGCACCAGACCCACCAGGGCAACTGCCGCCGCCAAACGATGCTGTTTCATGCTTGTTCCTTGTAGATGCGCCCGAAGGCCGTCGTGTGAAAGCGCGAGCTTAGCAGTCCGCCACGATAACTGGCTACGGCATAGGAGCCGAGCAGTGCGCATAAGTTCAAGCAAACAAAGGAATTTTCTGGAGTTTTCGGCGAATGCCGAAGGATTGTCACAGGAGGGGATGAAGCGAGGAGAGAAATGGCGCAGCGGACGGGACTCGAACCCGCGACCCCCGGCGTGACAGGCCGGTATTCTAACCGACTGAACTACCGCTGCGCGTAACTGCGAGATTGGTGGGTGATGACGGGATCGAACCGCCGACCCTCTGCTTGTAAGGCAGATGCTCTCCCGGCTGAGCTAATCACCCTTCACTCTCGAAGTGGGGCGCATTCTAGAGAGCGATCCGGGCCTTGGCAAGCCCTTCATGCAAAAAAATTCATCGGCCCAGCAAGAACTTAGGCGATGCCGGCGAATTTTCTCACGGGCTCGTGGTCAGGGTTGGCCTGAGCTCGCCAGCGGAGAATAATGCGCGCTCTGTGCCGATGGACAAATCGCGATCACGCAAACTGTCCACTCCCTTACATCCGTCGCAGCCCCCGCCCTTTCCAAGCGAGAAAGCCCAGGAAGACGCTGCCTGCGACCTCAATACCAATGGAGAGTCACCCGCTCATGTGGTTCCGTAACCTGCTGGTCTACCGCCTCACTCAGGACATTCCCTTCGACGCCGAAGCACTGGAGACCGCACTGGCCAGCAAGCCGGCCCGCCCCTGCGCTACCCAAGAGCTGACCACCTATGGTTTCACCGCCCCCTTCGGCAAAGGCGCCGACGCACCTCTGGTGCACGTCAGCGGCGACTTCCTGCTGATTGGCACGCGCAAGGAAGAGCGCATCCTGCCCGGCTCGGTGGTGCGCGACGCGCTGAAGGAGAAGGTCGACGAGATCGAGAACACCCAGATGCGCAAGGTGTACAAGAAAGAGCGCGACCAGATCAAAGACGAAATCGTGCAGGCCTTCCTGCCGCGCGCCTTCATTCGCAAATCCGGCACCTTCGCCGCCATCGCGCCGAAGCAGGGCCTGATTCTGGTGGACAGCGCCAGCGCCAAGAAAGCCGAAGACCTGCTCTCCACCCTGCGCGAAGCCATGGGCTCGCTGCCGGTGCGCCCGCTGTCGGTGAAGATCGCGCCGACTGCCACGCTGACCGACTGGCTGAAAACTCAGAAAGCCGCCGAAGGCTTCTTCGTTCTGGACGAATGCGAGCTGCGCGACACTCACGAAGACGGTGGCGTGGTGCGCTGCAAGCGCCAGGATCTGACCAGTGAGGAAATCCAGCTGCACCTGTCCACCGGCAAGCAGGTCACCCAGCTGTCGCTGGCCTGGCAGGACAAGTTGTCTTTCGTGCTCGACGACAAGCTGACCATCAAGCGCCTGCGCTTCGAGGACGTTCTGCAAGAGCAAGCCGAACAGGACGGTGGTGACGATGCCCTCGCCCAGCAGGACGCCAGCTTCATCCTGATGATGATGACCCTGGTGGAGTTCCTGCCGGAGCTGTTCACCGCTCTGGGCGGCGAAGAGATTCCGCAGGGTATCTAGGACTGCAGCCAGGTAGGGCGGACTCAGGAGCGCCAGCGAACAGTCCGCCAAGCCTAACTAGCATCACAACGTACCCTGGCACGCAACGACGTACTGCTTAGTGACGACTGTATGGAGAGGCGGATGCCAGAGCCGGGTAAATCCTACTCACCTACGATTCCCTGCGCACTTCAGCGGTGTACTGCTTCGCGAGTACACCCTACTCACATGCAGCCAGGTAAGGCGACGCAGGAAGGCAAAGCCGAGCACACCCTGCTCACCTCAGGTCAGTGACTCCAGGCTGGCGGTAAAGGCACTGGCGCCCCGCTCCGCCGTGCTGAAGTTGTGACGCATGAAGGCAAACAACTCGCGCCCACAGCCCATCGCCGGGGCCGGCGCCTCGGCCAGCTCGCGTGACGCCAACTCGTTCTCGTCCACCCTCAACAGCAGTTCCCCGCTCCGGCCGTCCACGCGCAGCAGGTCGCCATCGCGCACCCGTGCCAACGGCCCACCATCGAAAGCCTCGGGGCAGACATGGATAGCAGCCGGAATCTTGCCGGAAGCACCAGACATACGCCCGTCGGTCACCAGCGCCACCTTGAAGCCACGATCCTGCAGCACTCCGAGATAAGGCGTCATCTTGTGCAGCTCGGGCATGCCATTGCTGCGCGGCCCCTGAAAACGCACCACGGCAACGAAATCGCGCTCCAGCTTGCCAGCCTTGAACGCCTCGACCAGTTCCAGCTGATCTTCGAAAACCAGCGCAGGCGCCTCCACCACCTGATGCTCCGGCGCCACGGCTGAGACCTTCATCACTCCGCGCCCGAGATTGCCTTGCATCAAGCGCAGGCCGCCCTCCGCCGAGAATGGCCGGGCAACGGGGCGCAATACGCTTTCCTCCAGGCTTTCGCGCGGGCCGTCGCGCCACACCAGCTTACCGCCATCAAGGAAGGGTTCACGGGTATAGCGCGACAAACCATGTCCCGCCACGGTGTTGACATCTTCGTGCAGCAGACCCGCTTCGAGCAGCTCGCGAATCAGCAGCGCCATACCGCCAGCGGCCTGGAAGTGATTGATATCGGCCTTGCCGTTGGGATAGACGTGGGCCAGGGTCGGCACCACCTCGGACAGATCGGCCATGTCTTGCCAGGTCAGCAGAATACCGGCCGCACGGGCGATGGCCGGCATGTGCAGCGTGTGGTTGGTCGAGCCACCTGTGGCATGCAGGGCGACGATGGAGTTGACCAGGCAACGCTCGTCGACGATCTCACCAATGGGCATGAACTGACCGCTCTGTTTGGTCAGGCGGGTGACCTGCTGCGCGGCTTCACGGGTCAATGCATCGCGCAGCGGCGCCCCCGGATTGATGAACGAGGCACCCGGCAGGTGCAGCCCCATCACTTCCATCAACAGCTGATTGGTATTGGCGGTGCCATAGAACGTACAGGTGCCAGGGCCGTGATAGGCAGCCATTTCGGCAGCCAGCAACTCTTCGCGCGAGGCCTTGCCTTCCGCGTAGCGCTGGCGCACATCGGCCTTTTCCTTGTTCGACAACCCCGAAGTCATCGGCCCCGCCGGTATGAACAACGAAGGCAGATGACCGAAGCGCAGCGCCCCCATCAGCAGGCCTGGCACGATCTTGTCGCAGACGCCCAGGTATAGCGCGGCATCGAACATGTTGTGCGACAGCGCCACCGCAGTGGACATGGCGATCACCTCACGACTGGCGATGCCCAGCTCCATGCCCGGCTCGCCCTGGGTGACGCCGTCGCACATGGCTGGCACACCACCGGCGAACTGCCCCACCGAGCCCAGCTCACGCAGCGCCTGCTTGATCTGCTCGGGAAAGGCTTCATAAGGCTGGTGAGCCGACAGCATGTCGTTATAAGCAGAAACGATGGCGACGTTGGCAGCATCCATCATGCGTAGCGTCTGCTTGTCGTGCCCGCTGCAACCGGCCACGCCGTGGGCGAAGTTGGCGCACTGCAACTTGCCACGTTGCGGCCCTTGGCTGGCGGCCGCACGAATCATCGCCAGATAGCGCTGGCGCGTGGCACGACTGCGCTCGATCAGACGGTCAGTGACTTCTACGACGCGGGGATGCATGGGCTTCTCCAGGCTTGCGACTAACATTTATTTGTTTTTACAACAAAATACTGCCACTCGCTGAACTTGATTTCTAGGTTAATCGGCATAATCTTGTAATTAAAACAACAAAATCACAGGAACCTCACCATGACACTACGAATCGCCATCAATGGCTTTGGCCGTATCGGCCGCAACGTGCTACGCGCACTCTATACCCAGAATTATCGCCAACATCTGCAGGTCGTGGCGATCAACGATCTGGGCGATAGCGCGATCAATGCCCACCTTCTGCAATATGACAGCGTGCACGGCCACTTTGCCGAAACGGTCAAGGTCGACGGCGAAAGCCTATGGGTCAAGGACGATAAAATCGCCGTCAGCGCCATTCGCAACCCAGCCGAACTGCCGTGGAAAACTCATCAGGTCGACGTGGTGCTGGAGTGCACCGGGCTGTTCACCGAACGCGACAAGGCAGCCGCCCATCTCACGGCAGGTGCCCGCAAGGTACTGATCTCGGCCCCCGCCAAAGGCGCCGATGCCACACTGGTATTCGGCGTCAACGAGCAAGTGCTGACGCCGGACATGCAGATCATCTCCAACGCCTCCTGCACGACCAACTGCCTGGCTCCAGTCGCTCAGGTTCTGCATCGCGAGCTGGGCATCGAGCAGGGGCTGATGACCACCATCCACGCCTACACCAACGACCAGAATCTCTCCGACGTGTATCACAGCGACCCGTACCGCGCGCGCTCGGCCACCCAGTCGATGATCCCGACCAAAACCGGCGCTGCTGAGGCCGTCGGCCTGGTGCTGCCGGAATTGGCCGGAAAACTCACGGGCATGGCGGTACGGGTACCGGTGATCAACGCGTCACTGGTCGACCTGACACTGCAACTCCAGCGCGAGACCGATGCAGCAGAGGTCAACGCCCTGCTCAAGGCTGCCAGCGAGCAGTCACCGGTGCTGGGTTACAACGCCCTGCCGCTGGTGTCCTGCGATTTCAACCACAACCCGCTGTCGTCGATCTTCGATGCCAACCACACCAAGGCCAGCGGCAAGCTGCTCAAGGTCATGGCCTGGTACGACAACGAGTGGGGCTTTTCCAACCGCATGCTGGACAACTGCCTGATCCTGGCGCGCATGGCCTGAATGAGGAGGCGCGATGAGCCGCAACCGCATGCCCCGGACATCAAGGCGCTACTGCGCGTGGCTGCGGTATGGAACATCCCGGAGGTCTACAACGAGAGCAGCGCCGACTATCAGGCCTAGCGGGTAGGGTGCGCCGCGCGCACCAGAGAACGGCATCGATCACCCAGGTGCGCACGGCGCACCCTACAGCCGCCGGCAACTGACTGCTGACACGCCACTAGAAGTCCACCTTGCCCCTTCCCGCCTTGATCGCCCCACGTTTGCTCTTGCCGTCGAGACGACGCGTTTTCGAGCCCAGGGTCGGCTTGGTCGGACGGCGCTTCTTCTCCACCTTGCCCGCGCTGCGAATCAGCTCAGCCAGCCGCTCCAGGGCGTCGGCGCGATTCTGCTCCTGAGTGCGATACTGCTGCGCCTTGATGATCACCACACCGTCGCTGGTGATGCGACTGTCGGAAAGCGCCAGCAGACGCTCCTTGTAGAACGGCGGCAGAGACGAGGCCTGACTGTCGAAACGCAGGTGCACCGCACTGGACACCTTGTTGACGTTCTGCCCACCGGCACCCTGGGCGCGTATGGCAGTCAGCTCGATTTCATCATCCGGCAAGTGAACGCTGTTGGAGACGATTAGCATGGGCATGGTTTCGTAGGGGTCATGACCATCAGGATACCCGCCGAAGCTGTAATCTTTGCTTGAAATTTCCCCACGGCATTCGCCCAGCACCTCGGCTAACGTAGCGGCCTGTATTTTTTCGGAAGCACTCGATGGACTCCATAACCCAGGCGGTACTCGGCGCCAGTATCCAGGGCGCGCTGCTCGGTCGCTGGCAAGGGCGCAAGGCGTTGCTCTATGGCGCCATGCTCGCCACCGTTCCCGATCTGGACGTGGTCATCGAGTACGGCGACGCCGTCGCCAACATGACCTACCACCGCGGCTTCAGCCATTCGCTGTTCGTGCTCAGCGCTCTTGCCCTGCTGCTGACCTGGCTGGCCAGGCGCTTTCGCCCACATCCAGGCTATTCGGCCAATCGCTTGCTGCTCACGCTCTGGCTGGTGCTGATCACCCACCCGCTGCTGGACGCCTTCACCAGCTACGGCACCCAGCTGTTCTGGCCACTGATGCCAACACCCACGGCCTGGTCGAGCCTGTTCATCATCGATCCGCTGTACACCGTGCCGTTGATAGTCGCTGTGGCCGTCAGCCTGTTCACCGGCCTGCGCGAACAGACCTGGCGAGTTCCCGCTGCGGCCCTGGCGCTGTCGACGCTGTATATCGGTTTCAGCCTGGCCGGCAAGTTCATGGCCGAGCAGCATGTAGAGCGCGAACTGGCGCGCCAGGGCATCCAGGCCGAACAGCTGTTCACCACTCCCACGCCATTCAACACCCTGCTGTGGCGCGTGATCGTGCTCGACGGCGAGGACTACCACGAGGCTCTGGTCGGCTGGTTCGACACGGCACCACCGCAACTGCAGCGTCTGCCACGCGGCACCGAACTGCGCAAACAGCTGACCGACTCCCCCATGCATGAACGGCTGGACTGGTTCACTGGTGGCGTGCTGCGCTACGACCAGGTCGGTGAGCGCCTCATCGTCACGGATCTACGCCTGGGCATGACCGGCTTCCATCCCTTCCGCTTCGACTTCGCTCATCTGCAGGATGGCCAGTGGCAGGTACACAAATACATCGATCGCCTGCCCTTCGAGCGCGGCGAAGTCGAGCACCTGGTTCTGCTCCTCAAGCGCATCTGGCAACCGGATCTGCAAATCCCTCTGCTGGCCTGGGCTGGCGAACTGCGAAAACCGCTTTTAACTGAGACCCGCTCGCACTAGGGAGGTTACTATCGGCGTCCCTTCCCACGAGGCAGGACGCCTGCAATGTTGTTTCGCCGCTTCGAATCCCTGATCGACGTCTTCAAACCCAGCCCGGACGTCGCCCCACCAGCCGGCATGCTGCGCTTCTATGGCCACTACCTGAAACAGGTATGGCCACTGATGATCGCGGTACTGATCATCGGCTTCTTCGCCGCCGTGATCGAAGTGGCGCTGTTCAGCTTTCTCGGCCAGTTGATCGACATGGCCCAGGCCAGCACGGATGCCAGCAGTTTCTTTACCGAGCATCAGAACGCGCTGCTGTGGATGCTACTGGTGGCATTGATCATCCGCCCCATCGTGTTCGGCCTGCACAACCTGCTGACGCACCAGGCGATCAACCCGGGGCTGACCAACCTGGTTCGCTGGCAGAACCACCGCTACGTGCTCAAACAGAGCCTGAGTTTCTTCCAGAACGACTTTGCCGGCCGCATCGCCCAGCGCGTGATGCAGACCGGCCCCTCGCTGCGCGACTCGGCCATGCAGGTGATCGATGCACTCTGGCACGTGGTGGTCTATGCCGGCAGCGCCTTGTATCTGTTCGCCGCCGCCGACCTGCGCCTGGTCGTGCCGCTGGCCCTGTGGATCGTCGGCTACAGCGCCGCGCTGTGGTACTTCGTGCCGCGCATCAAGGCGCGTTCCGCTGCGGCATCCTCCGCACGCTCGAAAGTCATGGGCCGGGTGGTCGACGGCTACAGCAACATCGCCACGCTCAAGCTGTTCGCTCACTCGCAGGAGGAGGAAAGCTACGCTCGCGAAGCCATGCAGGATCTGCTCGACAAGTTCCGTCTGCAGTCGCGCACCATCACCGCGCTGGACTTTCTGATCACCTGCCTGAACGGCGTATTGATCGTCGGCACTGGCGCGCTGGCACTGTGGCTGTGGAGCCAGGCATTGATCACCACCGGCGCCATCGCCCTGGCCCTCGGCCTGGTGATCCGCATCAACAACATGGCCGAGTGGATCATGTGGGTGGTCAACGGCATCTTCGAAAACGTCGGCACCGTGCAGGATGGCATGCAGACCATCGTCCAGCCGCGCCAGGTACTCGACCACGACGGCGCCAAGCCGATACAGGTGCAGAAAGGCGCCGTGCGTTTCGAGGACATCCACTTCCATTACGGCAAGAAAGGCGGCGTGATTGCCGGCCTCAGCCTCGACATCCGCCCAGGCGAAAAGATCGGCCTGGTCGGCCCGTCCGGCGCCGGCAAATCGACCCTGGTCAACCTGTTGCTGCGCCTCTACGACCTGGAGAGCGGCCGCATCCTGGTCGACGACCAGGACATCGCCACGGTGACCCAGGAAAGCTTGCGAGCTCATATCGGCGTGGTGACGCAGGACACCTCGCTGCTGCACCGCTCGATCCGCGACAACCTGCGTTACGGCAACCCCGGCGCCAGCGACGAACAACTCTGGGAAGCGGTGCGCAAGGCTCGTGCCGATGCCTTCATCCCCACCCTCGACGACAGCCAGGGCGGCCATGGCATGGATGCTCAGGTTGGTGAGCGCGGAGTGAAACTGTCCGGCGGCCAGCGCCAGCGCATCGCCATCGCCCGCGTCCTGCTCAAGGACGCACCGATCCTGGTGCTGGACGAAGCCACCTCGGCACTGGACTCGGAAGTCGAAGCGGCGATTCAGGAAAGCCTGGATAACCTGATGGAAGGCAAGACGGTGATCGCCATCGCCCACCGCCTGTCGACCATCGCGCGGATGGATCGCCTGGTGGTGATCGACCAGGGCCAGCTCATCGAAACTGGCACCCACGCCGAACTGATCGCCCGTGGCGGCTTGTATGCGCGCCTGTGGCAACACCAGACCGGTGGTTTCGTCGGGGTGGATTGAGGGATCCCCCTCTCCCGCTTGCGGGAGAGGGGCCGGGGGAGAGGGTCTATCCGACAGATCCGAGTGGCCTGAACCACCCTCTCCCCAGCCCTCTCCCATAAATGGGAGAGGGAGCAGACTGTGCATAAACGAAGCTATTTAGCCCAGTAGGTCAGATCACTCCGCCGCTGGCTTCTTGCGTTTGAGCGGCGCGCTGCCATCTTCGCTGACCAGCGACGAGGGCTTGCTCGCTGGGCGCGGGCCCGTCTTGCGCTTGGGAGCGGCGGCTTTCTTCGGATCTTTCTTGTCGGTCTTTTTCTTCTTGCTGCCGGCGGCTTTGCCCGAGGCCTTGAGGTTCTTCGGCCCCTGGTAGACACCTTTCAGTTCCTTGATGGTGCGACGTTCGAAGCGCTGCTTGAGGTAGCGCTCGATGCTCGACATCAGGTTCCAGTCGGTGTGGCAGATCAACGACACCGCCAGACCTTCGCCCCCGGCGCGGCCAGTACGCCCGATGCGGTGCACGTACTCATCGCCGGAACGCGGCATATCGAAGTTGATCACCAGATCCAGACCTTCGACGTCCAGGCCGCGCGCCGCCACGTCGGTGGCCACCAGCACCTTGACCGCGCCCTGACGCAGACGCTCGATGGCCAGCTTGCGGTCTTTCTGATCCTTCTCACCGTGCAACACGAACGCCTTGACTCCGGCCGCCACCAGCTTGCCGTAGAGACGATCAGCCTGGACGCGGGTGTTGGTGAAGACGATAGCCTTGTCGTAGGTCTCGTTGGCCAACAACCAGTCCACAAGCTGTTCCTTGTGGTAGTTGTGGTCGGCCGTGATGATTTGCTGACGAGTGCCCTCGTTGAGCTGGCTGACGCTGTTGAGCATCAGGTGCTGCGGCTCCTTGAGCACCTTGGCGACCATCTCGCGCAGGCCATTGCCGCCGGTGGTGGCGGAAAACAGCAGCGTCTGGTGCGGGCCACAGGCCTCGGCCAGGCGCTGGGCGTCCTCGGCAAAGCCCATGTCGAGCATACGGTCGGCTTCGTCGAACACCAGCACCTCGACCTCATCCAGCGGCAGATTACCGGCGTTGGCATGCTCGATCAGGCGGCCCGGCGTACCGATCAGAATGTCGATCTTGCGCATCATCGCGGCCTGCACCTTGAAGTCCTCACCACCGGTAACCAGACCGGCCTTGAGGAAGGTGAACTGGGCGAAGCGCTCGACTTCCTTGAGCGTCTGCTGCGCCAGCTCACGGGTCGGCAGCAGAATCAGCGCGCGAATGCTCAGGCGCTGCTTGGAGTTGCCGTCGCCGAGCAGCCGATTGAGCAGCGGCAGCACGAAAGCAGCGGTCTTGCCGCTGCCGGTCTGGGCGATCACCCGCAGATCCTTGCCCTCCAGCGCGGGCGGAATCGCTGCCGCCTGCACCGGAGTCGGCTCGACGAAATTAAGCTCGGCCACGGCTTTCAGCAGGCGTTCATGCAGGGCGAATTGGGCAAACACGGGGCACTACCTCGAAAAATCGACAAAACGGTGCATAGCCTAACGGTTTCCAGCGTCGGGGCCGAGTTTCTTTGCATTCAAATAACATTCAAGCGCCGACGAGTGGTACGACGTCTGGCGAACTTGTCGCGTGGTAATCGATCTATCTGTCAGATAACCCGCTTGTGGAGGCACCATGAACTCCTCATTGATCTACCACGTCACTTCAAGCCTGGATGGGTATATCGCTCGCCCCGACGGCCGCCTCGACTGGTTCGATTCACTCCGTCAGGCGGATGAGGAATACAGCTTCCAGTATTTCTACTCGGGCATCGACGCCCTGCTGATGGGCCGTGGCACCTACGAGGCCTTGCTGGCGCGTGGCGGCCCCTGGCCTTATCCCGGCAAGCCTTGCGTGGTACTCACACGCCTCGCGCTACCACGCGCCACTGATGAAATACAGCTCACCCATTGCACGCCCGCCCAGGCAGTGGCCGCGCTCGAAGAGGCCGGTTTCCATCGCATCTGGCTGGTGGGCGGCAGTCTGCTGGCTGGCAACTGCTACACCGCCGGACTGATCGATGAAGTAATCATCAATCTGGCACCGCACCTGCTCGGCGCTGGCGTCCCGATGCTGGCTACGGGGATGGAGCGCGGTCTGACGCTGAACGACCAGCGCCGCTTCAACAGCGGCACGCTGCAGTTGCACTATCAGGTGCAGAAACAGGCCAGCCAGCCCACGCAGATTCCTTCTCCGCGCGTCAACGCGGCCTGATCAACGCTCGCGCTGTTGCTTGCGCAACAGCCGGGCGCTGTCCCAACCCACCAGCAGCACCGCCAGCCAGATTGGCAGGTAGGTCAGCCATTGCCCAGCATCGAAGCTCTCCCCCAGCACCAGCAAAGCCACGGCGAACAGCAACACCGGCTCGACATAGCTGAGAATGCCGAATAGCCCCAGCGGCAGCAGCCGGCTGGAAGCCATGTAAGCAGCAAACGCCAGCGTACCGATCAACGCCATACCCGGTACCAGCAGCCAGAGCGCAGGGCGCCCATCGAACGCACCAGCCGGCGCGTAAGCGACAATCAGCCAGATCGCCAATGGCGCCAGCATCAGCATTTCCAGCACGAAGCCGGACAAGGCATCCAGACGCATCCAGCGACGCAACATGAAATAAGGCGGGTAGCCCAACGCGGTAATCAGGGTCAGCCAGGAAAACGCCTGAGTACGCCACAGTTCGTGCAACACGCCGAGCATGGCGCAGGCCACCGCCAACTGCTGCAGCGGACGCAAACGTTCGCCGTAGAACAAACGCCCGGTCAGCACCATGGCCAGCGGCAGAAGGAAGTAGCCCATGGACACTTCCAGCATATGCCCGGTCAATGGCGCCCAGAGAAACAGCCCCCACTGGATGCCGATCAACGCTGCCGCCAACGGGCAAGCCGCCAGCAGCAACGGCTCGCGCCGCAAGCGGATAAAGGTTTCACGCAGCAGGTTGGTCTGCCGAGCCAACACCACCAGCAGCAATACCAACGGAATCGACCAGAGCACTCGCTGGGCGAAAATCTGCACGCCATCCAGCGGCGCTAACCACTGCACGTAACCGGGCAACACCGCGAACAACACCGATGCCCCTACCGACAACGCCACCCCACGCCCCGACAGCTGCATCAGGCAGCCCTCCCTTGCACTTGCCGCGCCCGTCCAAGCCTCACCAGTGGCAATGACGCGACGATCACCGCACCGCCCAGCGCCAGGCGTAGCAGATCCGCGTCGTGATTCCAGATCAACAGATTGACCAGCAGCCCCGCTGGCACCAGGGCATTATTCATCACCGCCAGCGTGCCGCCATCGACCAGGCTGGCGCCCTTGTTCCACCAGTACAGCCCCAGCCCCGAAGCGACCACGCCGAGCCAGCCGAGCACGCTCCACTGCAGCGCCGTGGCAGGCAAACGCTCGCCATTGCCCAGCAGCAGGAAGGCCGGTAGCGCCACCAGCAGCGCCCCCAGATAGAAGAAGCCGAAGCGCTTGTATTGCGGCTCCGTCGACGGATGTTGACGCAGCAAGTGCTTGTACAGCACCTGCCCAGCAGCGAAGGTGAAGTTGGCGATTTGCAGCAGCACGAAGCCCAGCATGAAGCCGCTGCTGATGCCGTCATAGCGAATGATGCCGGCGCCCAGTACCGCTACCACTGCCGCCACCAGAGCCCAGGGATTGAAACGCCGATTGAGGGCATCCTCGATCAGCGTCACGTGCAGCGGCGTGAGAATGGTGAACAGCAGCACCTCCGGCACGGTCAGTACCGAGAAGCTCAGGTACAGGCAGACGTAGGTGACCCCAAACTGCAGCGCACCAATCAGCAACATGCCGCGCACGAAAGACGCTGCGTGGCCGCGCCAGCGGGTAAGAGGGACAAACAGCAGCCCGGCGATGACGATGCGCGTCAGCACTGCAAAATAGCTGTCGACCCGACCGGCCAGATATTCGCCGATCAGACTGAAGGAAAAAGCCCACAGCAGGGTCACGATCAACAGATAGCGCATGGTCACCTCAGGAACAGGCGGCGACCTTAGCGCGTTCGTCGCGGGCGTACAATCGACAGCAGGCGAACCCCGCCGGCCTCACGTGAAAGCCGTCGTCACCGGGCAAGAGCGCGTCGCCAGGCCCATGTAAAAAAGCCGGTCATTGCTTGCGCAATGCCCGGCAGAAGCGCCCAGGAGCCCAGGCGCCAGGAGAGTTTCGGATCAGGCCACTTCAGCCAGCTTGGCCTTGGCCTGCGCCAGACCTTTTTCGCTGAACTCGGCGCCCATGTTCAGGCCCTCGGCATGGATGAACTGCACGTCGTGGATGCCGATAAATGCCAGTGCCTGACGCAGATAGGGTTCCTGATGATCCAGGCCGCTGCCGGCATAAATGCCGCCACGGGCGGTGAGCACGAAGGCGCGCTTGCCAGTCAGCAGCCCCTGCGGGCCGGTATCGGTGTACTTGAACGTGACGCCAGCGCGCAGTACGTGATCCAGCCAGGCCTTCAGGGTGCTGGGAATGGCGAAGTTGTACATCGGCGCAGCCAGTACCAGTACATCGGCGGCCAGCAACTCGTCGGTCAGTTGGTTGGAACGCGCCAGCGCGGCTTTCTCGGCCTCGCTCTGCTGCTCACTCGGCGTCATCCAGCCACCCAGCAGGGTGGCATCCAGGTGTGGTACCGGATCGCTGGCGAGGTCGCGAACCTGAACCTGGTCAGCCGGATGGGCCGCTTGCCAGTTGGCAATGAATTGCTGGGTCAGGTCACGGGAAACCGAACCTTGTTGGCGGGCACTGCTTTCGATAACCAGGACACGGGACATGTTTGAGACTCCATCGAAGTGGGTGAAGGTCGATGGAGCACAGACTAGATTCGCAACGATCGATTAAAAAGCGCAAATATCCGCTTACATATATCGACAAAGTTGATTTATGGAGACCCCGTGGCTAGGCTTTGCCTACTTGAGCCCGCAGGTCAGGCTGATTCGCAGGCGGATCACGCTACGCGTGAACTTGACGGTCATGTTGTTGCTGGCGCCAGGAGCCAGCACGGTGCGTCGGGTACGCGGCGCCTCGGGGCCATTGCGGAATACCGCTCTGCATTCGGCTTCGCTCTGACCGTAGTTGTAGAGCATCAACGCCGCCATGTTGTGGTCGATCTCTTGAGTGGTAGCAGAGACCTCGGCGCCGTTGAACTGCTTCTCCACCTCGATGGGATAGGCGTAGGCCCCCAACGGCAGGCAAGTGAACAGCAGGCAGATTATTTTTTTCATAGGTGCTCTCCAACATGGGATCGCCAGTGTAAGTCGAGATCGTCGGCGATAACAGGTCGATACAGGCAGGATGATGTGATGAAAGCCCCCCGCGTAACCCTGGATCAATGGCGCACGCTGCAAGCCGTGGTAGATCAGGGCGGCTTCGCCCAGGCGGCCGAAGTGCTGCACCGTTCGCAGTCTTCGGTCAGCTATACCGTGGCGCGTATGCAGGAACAACTCGGCGTACCGCTGCTGCGCATCGATGGCCGCAAGGCCGTGTTGACCGAGGCTGGCGATGTGCTGCTGCGGCGCTCGCGACAACTGGTCAAGCAAGCCAGTCAGCTGGAAGACCTGGCCCACCATATGGAGCAGGGTTGGGAGGCCGAGGTGCGCCTGGTGGTGGACGCGGCCTACCCCACGGCCAATATCGTCCGCGCACTGACCGCCTTCATGCCGCAAAGCCGCGGCTGTCGCGTACGTCTGCGTGAAGAGGTGCTGTCCGGCGTCGAGGAGGTGCTGCTCGAAGGTACCGCCGACCTGGCCATCAGCGCACTGAACATCACCGGCCATCTGGGTATCGAGCTCAATGAAGTGGAATTCGTCGCCGTCGCCAACCCGGAACACCCGCTGCATCGCCTGCAACGCGAGCTGAGCTTCCAGGATCTGGAAGGCCAGATGCAGGTAGTGACGCGCGACAGTGGCCGCCTGCAGCCGCGCGATGCCGGCTGGCTGGGCGCGGAACAACGCTGGACGGTGGGCAGCCTGCCGACCGCACGCACCTTCGTCAGCAGCGGCCTGGGCTTCGCCTGGCTGCCACGTCACCTGATCACCCGCGAACTGCAGGAAGGCCAGCTCAAGCTCCTTCCGCTGACCCAAGGCGGCGTGCGCAAGCCCCGCTTCTTCCTCTACAGCAACAAGGATCGCGTGCTCGGCCCGGCGACACAGATCCTCATAGAACTGATCAAGAACTTCGATGCTGCGCCGCTGGACGCCGCCTTCGCCGCGCCGCAGTCGCCCAACTGAGACCTGCCCATGCCCTATTTCGACAACGATGGCTGCCAACTGCATTACGAAGACTATGGCCATGGCACGCCGCTGCTGCTGGTGCATGGTCTGGGCTCGAGCACTCGCGACTGGGAGTACCAGATCCCGGTGCTCAGCCAGCATTATCGGGTAATCGCGCTCGACGTACGCGGCCATGGTCGTTCGGACAAACCCCGCGAGGCCTATCGCATTGCCGATTTTGCCAGTGATGTGGTCGCACTGATCGAGTACCTGCAGCTGCCGCCCGTGCATCTGGTGGGCATCTCCATGGGCGGAATGATCGGCTTTCAGCTCGGCGTCGACCACCCCGAACTGCTGCGTAGCCTGACCATCGTCAACAGCGGCCCCGAAGTGAAGGCCAAGAGCGCACGGGACTGGCTGGAGATCGGCAAACGCTGGACGCTATCGCGCCTGCTCAGCCTGGAGACCATCGCCAAGGCGCTGGCCAAGCTGCTGTTCCCCAAACCGGAGCAGGCCGAATTGAGGCGCAAGGTCGAGGAACGCTGGCCGCAGAATGACAAGCGCGCCTACCTCGCCAGCCTCGACGCCATCATCGGCTGGGGCGTGCGGGAACGCCTCAATCGCATCACCTGTCCTACGCTGGTGATCACCGCGGATCGCGACTACACCCCAGTCGAACGCAAGCGCGAATACGTGGCAGAAATGTCCAACGCGCGCCTGTTGGTGATCGAAAATTCGCGCCACGCCACACCACTGGATCAACCGGAACGCTTTAATAACGCCCTGCTCGCCTTCCTCGGTGAGACTGCCAACAAGGAAAACTGACCATCATGCTCAAGCAACTCGTTCTTGCCACTGGCGCCCTGCTGCTATCGACCAGCCTGCTGGCCGCGGAAAACCCCAAGGTGCTGCTGACCACCAGTCTCGGCGAAGTGGAAATCGAACTGGCCGCCGACAAGGCGCCGATCAGCACGCAGAACTTCCTCAAGTACGTCGACAGCGGCTTCTATGCCGGCACCCAGTTCCATCGGGTAATCCCGGGCTTCATGGTTCAGGGCGGCGGCTTCGATGCCGACATGCGCCAGAAGGATACCGATGCGCCGATCAAGAACGAGGCCGACAACGGTCTACATAACGTTCGCGGCACCCTGGCCATGGCCCGCACCCAGGCTCGCGATTCGGCCACCAGCCAGTTCTTCATCAACCACAAGGACAACGCCTTCCTCGATCACGGCTCGCGCGACTTCGGCTACGCCGTATTCGGCAAGGTCACCCGTGGCATGGACGTGGTCGACAAGATCGCCCAGGTGCCGACCGGCAACCGCGGCATGCACCAGAACGTACCGCGTGAGCCAGTGCTGATCATCGAGGCTAAACGTCTGTAAGACGTAGGGTGCGCCATGCGCACCGCGCTCCAACCAGCAATCTCGCGCCCCCCTACAACGACAAAGCCGCCCATTGGGCGGCTTTGTCGTTCAATGCAACGGCTTACTTCTCGACGAAGGCGCGCTCGATCAGGTAGTCACCTGGCTCACGCATACGCGGGGAGATCTTCAGACCGAAGCTGTCGAGCACTTCACTGGTCTCGTCGAGCATGCTCGGGCTGCCGCAGATCATCGCGCGGTCGTCCTGGGGGTTGATCGGTGGCAGACCGATGTCGGCGAACAGCTTGCCGCTGCGCATCAGGTCGGTCAGGCGACCCTGATTCTCGAACGGCTCGCGGGTTACGGTCGGGTAGTAGATCAGCTTGTTCTTCAGCGCATCACCAAAGAATTCGTTCTGCGGCAGGTGCTCGGTGATGAACTCGCGGTAGGCGACTTCGTTCACGTAACGCACACCGTGCACCAGGATGACCTTCTCGAAACGCTCGTAAGTTTCCGGATCCTGGATCACGCTCATGAACGGCGCCAGACCGGTACCGGTGCTGAGCAGGTACAGGTGCTTGCCAGGGTTGAGGTCATCGAGCACCAGAGTGCCGGTAGGCTTCTTGCTGATGATGATCTCGTCGCCTTCCTTGAGGTGCTGCAGCTGCGAAGTCAGCGGGCCGTCTGGCACCTTGATGCTGAAGAACTCCAGATGCTCTTCCCAGTTCGGGCTGGCGATGGAGTAGGCGCGCATCAGCGGGCGACCGTTGGGCTGTTGCAGACCGATCATCACGAACTGGCCATTCTCGAAGCGCAGGCCCGGATCGCGGGTGCACTTGAAGCTGAAAAGGGTATCGTTCCAGTGGTGGACGCTGAGCACGCGCTCGACGTTCATGTTGCTCATGATGATTTCCTCGGAAAAGCTCGGGCACCAGGACGGCGCGATTGCGCGGCATTCTAATTGCGCCGAGAATATCTGTTAAGTGGGTTATTACGATATAGGTTATTGGTTATATCGATATGCGATTTACTCTCAGGCAACTCCAGGTTTTCGTTTCCGTCGCGCAGCACGAAAGCGTCTCGCGCGCCGCCGAATCCCTTGCTCTGTCGCAGTCGGCCACCAGTACCTCGCTGACCGAACTGGAACGGCAATCCGATTGCCAACTGTTCGATCGCGTCGGCAAGCGCCTGAGCCTCAATGCCCTTGGTCATCAGTTGCTACCGCAGGCCGTGGCGCTGCTCGACCAGGCCAAGGAAATTGAGCGTCTGCTCAGCGGCAAGAGCAGCTTCGGCTCGCTGAACCTGGGCGCCACCCTGACCGTCGGCAACTACCTGGCCACGCTGCTGATCGGCAATTTCATGCAGAGCCACCCCGAATGCCGGGTCAGCCTGCATGTACGCAATACAGCGCATATCGTCCAACAGATCGCCCACTACGAACTTGATCTAGGTCTAATCGAAGGCGATTGCCAGCACCCGGACATCGAGGTTCAGCCCTGGGTGGAAGATGAGCTGACGGTCTTCTGCGCGCCCCAGCACCCGCTGGCGAAACGTGGCGGCGCCACGTTGGAGCAGCTGACTCAGGAAGCCTGGATTCTGCGCGAGCAGGGTTCGGGCACCCGCCTGACCTTCGATCAAGCCATGCGTCATCATCCGCACAGCCTGAACGTGCGCCTGGAGTTGGAGCACACCGAAGCAATCAAACGCGCCGTGGAGTCTGGCCTGGGGATCGGTTGCATCTCGCGCCTGGCCCTGCGCGATGCGTTCCGCCGCGGCAGCCTGGTGGCCGTGGACACGCCTGAGCTGGATCTACGTCGGCAGTTCTACTTCATCTGGCACAAGCAGAAGTACCAGACATCAGCGATGCGCGAGTTTCTCGAACAATGCCAGGCGCTCACCGCCGGGGTCACGCGTAGCGATGAGATCGTGCTGCCCCCCATCGTCTGAACTCAGCCCAGCAGGATCACCGCCCAGACCACCGCGATCATGCCGAGCGCGACGAACTGCGCGGCACTGCCCATGTCCTTGGCATTCTTGGAAAGCGGGTGACGCTCAAGGGAAATGCGGTCGATTGCGGCTTCGATGGCCGAGTTGAGCAACTCGACGATCAGCGCCAGCAGACAGACCGCTACCATCAATGCCCGCTCGCCACGACTGACGTCGAGCAGAAAGGCCGAGGGGATGAGCACGCAGTTGAGCAGCACCAGTTGACGAAACGCAGCCTCACCGAGAAAGGCAGCGCGCAAACCGTCGAGCGAATAGCTGGCAGCGTTGAGGATACGTTTCAGACCGGTCTGCCCCTTGAATGGCGACATGCAGCGCCCTGCCCCACGAAGGAAAGGCGCGCAGCTTACTGTATTGGCCGCCTTACTGCCCTGGAATCGATTCCATCTGCTGCAACAGCAGGGCCGCCTGGGTACGAGTGCGCACGCCCAGCTTACGGAAAATGGCGGTGACGTGAGCCTTGACGGTCGCCTCCGACACGCTCAATTCATAGGCGATCTGCTTGTTCAGCAGGCCTTCGCAGACCATGGTCAGCACACGGAACTGTTGTGGCGTGAGGCTGGCCAGACCGGCACTGGCAGCCTTGGCTTCAGCCGAGACGGGCGCGGCTTCCTCCGCCAGTTGCGGCCACCAGGTATCGCCGTCGAGCACCTGGCGAACGGCCTGCTGGATGATTTCCAGCGAACTGGACTTGGGGATGAAGCCACTGGCACCGAACTCGCGGGAACGATTGACCACCGAAGCCTCTTCCTGCGCGGAAATCATCACCACGGGAATCTGCGGGTATTGCCCTCTCAGCAAGACCAGGCCGGAAAAACCGTAGGCACCCGGCATGTTCAGATCCAGCAGCACCAGATCCCAGTCGTTCTTCTCGGCCAGACAGGCCTCGAGCTCGGCGATGCTGGCAGCCTCCACCAACCGAACCTGAGGGCCCAGGCCCAGCGTCAGGGCTTGCTGCAACGCGCTGCGAAACAGCGGGTGATCATCGGCAATCAGGATTTCGTAGGCGGCCATTGACGGATCCTGTTCTTGTTATGGGTGGCACTGAGGTGAGTATGGCAGTGCTTTATTTGCCTGCTATCCGCTCAAGCCTGCGAATTTCAACGCGACAGGCTCCCCACACGGATCGACGGCGGCGCTCAGCATGCCGAGCGATGACGGGGTGGTCAAGCGCAATGCTTTGCGGCAGGATGCGCTGCTTTGTCCGCCGAGACTCCCAGATGCGAAGCCAAGCCCTGCGCGCCGACCTGTTGATGCTGATTACCGCGATGATCTGGGGAAGCGTGTTCGTCGCCCAGCAACTGGGTATGGAAAACATCGGCCCCTTCCTTTATTCCGGTCTGCGCTTCGTCCTCGCCAGCCTGATGCTGATCCCGGTGATCCTCCTGATACAACGGCGCAGCCGGCAGCCGAGTCCGGCCCCTACTCGAGGCCTGCTGCTGGGCGGCGTCATCATGGGGCTGGCGCTGGCGATCGGTATCAACCTGCAGCAAGTTGGTCTGATGTTCACCACCGTGACCAACTCCGGCTTCATCACCGGCCTGTATGTGATCGTGGTACCGCTGCTCGGTTTGTTCATCGGCCAGAAAAGCAGCCTGGGCATCTGGCTGGGCGCCAGCCTGGCAGTCGTCGGCATGTTCCTGCTCAGCGTCGGCGAAGGTTTCACCGTGGCATCCGGCGATTGGCTGCAGCTGGCTGGCGCCTTCGTCTGGGGCATCCATGTACTGTTGGTGGGTTTCTTCGCCAGCCGCCACGACCCGCTGCGTCTGGCACTGATCCAGTTCGCCACCTGCGCGGTGATCAGCCTGGCACTGGCCCTGGTGTTCGAGACGGCAACGCTGGAGGGCATCCTCAAAGCCGGCCCGGCCATCCTCTATGGCGGCATTTTCGGTGTGGCGATCGGCTTCACCCTGCAGGTCATCGCCCAACAGCACGCCATCGCCTCGCACGCTGCGATCATCCTCTCGCTGGAGGCCGTATTCGCCGCTATCGCCGGTGCCCTGCTGCTCGGTGAAATGCTGGAACTGCGCGGCTATCTGGGCTGCGCGCTGATGTTCGCCGGCATGCTCTTGGCCCAACTGTGGCCGAAACCACTGCCAGTCGAGCTCAGCGGTACGCCTGCAAACGCTGATGCAAAGGATCGTTGAGATCCAGCGGCAGACGCCGTTTGGCCGCCAGATAATGCTGGCTGAAGGCATCCAGGTAATCGTCCAGCGCCTCACCGGCGCGCAGGTCGCCGGCCAGCTCCAGGCACATGGCAGCCACCTCGGCAGTGCACAGGTGCTCGCCACGGGTGGAGCGCCGCAGGCGATAGCGCGACAACTGTGCAGGCGTCAGGCTGAGCACCGGTAGCGCATCCAGATACGGGCTCTTGCGAAACATCTTGCGCGCCTCGGTCCAGGTGGCATCGAGCAGCACGAACAAAGGGCGTTTGCCGGGTGCCAGATTCACCTCCTCGACGACCCGCTGCGGCGCGACATATTCCCCTGGGAAGACCAGAAACGGTTGCCACTGCGGATCGGCCAGCAACGCCAGCAACCCCGGCTCCACGGCCGTGCGTGTCCAGCCGAAGGCATGGGTTTCGGGCACCACATCGGCGATCAGCCAGCCGGTGTTGCTCGGCTTGAGCGCCTCGATGTCGTGCATCACCAGGCACATCCCGGCATTAGCCTGTACCTGCGGACGCCAGGCGCACAGGCAATGGGTTGGCTGCACCCGGCAGTTCGGGCAACGCTCGGCGCGTGAGCCGCGGGCAACGAAGGGTTTCAGACTGCGCGCCAGGCGTTCGGCGCGCAAACGGGCGACGGCATGTGGGGCTGGTTGAGTCATGGGAGGGGCGACAGCGAACGGGGGCGCGATTCTAGCACCCCCGCTCGCCACTCAGGCGGATCAGAACGTATGGTTCAACGCCAGGCCGATGAAATGGATACGGGTCTCGTACTCGCCCTTGAAGTTGCCGCCGTTGCCGGTGCAGCGCACGCCGCTGTCCTGATAGAGGCCGCCGGAGCCAGGCACCCAGCCGGCCGGTGAACAACCATCCTGGTAATCCATCTTGCCGCTGGAGAACTGCACGTAGCTGTAGGCGAAATCCAGCGACGTGTCGGGCGTTACCTTGTAGTTGGCGCCAAGCGACAGCCAGTAGCGATCCGCATCGGGAAAGGCTGGGTGGCGCAACTGTGGCGAATTGACCGGCGAGCGGTCATAGGCCACGCCGGTACGCAGCAGCAAGTCATCGCTGTACTGGTAGTTCATGCCCAGGGAGATCTTGTAGCTGTCCTTCCAGTCCTGCTTGACGCTCAGGTCGCCCTCGGTCACACCGTTGAAATAGGGATAGCCCGCGACCTGATCGATACCGATGCGCACTTCGTCGAGCCGCGAATGCCGGGTGAACGTCAGATCCGCCATCAACGCCACCTTGTCGTTCAGCTGGTGGAAGGCGTTGAAGGAGAGCATCTCCGGCGTATCGATGGCGGTCTTGGCCTTGGAGTTGGGGTGCAGCCTGGAGCCGGCGAAATCGCCGGGGTTAATCCAGTTGTCCGGATCCAGCACCTGTCCCAGCGCATCGGCAGGTGGCAAGGTGATGATGCCCAGATCAATACCACCACTCAGATCGGTCTCGGGCGAAGGAACGCTGCCGGATACCCCGGCGAAGCTCCACTTGGTCTCACCTTCCAGTGTGTGGCGAATGTTGGAGCGGTAGGACACGCCAAAGCGCGTCGATTCGGTCGGCTCCCACATGTAGCCGATATTCCAGCCGAACCCCCAGTCGTCGCCCTTGACCCGAAAGTAACCATCGCCCTGGACATTGTCGGAGAAGTTCTTCGCCACACAGTCGACGAAAGCATCATCGGTCTGACCGTCACAGCTACTGATCTCACTGGGCACATCGATGCCGTAGAGCAGCGGTATGGCGAACTGGCCAAGCGGCGAGGCGGCCAATTCAGTCAATTCCTGATTGGCAGTGACGAACTGCCCGGCCAACTGCCGCGATGCACCTTTGACATCCGCCGCCCCGCGCTGGATCGACTTGATGTACTGCGCCGACACACCGAAGCCGATGCTGTGATGCTCATTGAAACGGAAGGAAATGCTCGGGTTGAAGGTCACGGTCTCCAGGCTGGCCGACTGGATGCCGTAACGCCCGGCCCAGTCCTCCTTGTAATCGAGTTTGGCACCGAACGGGGTGAAGATGCCGAGGCCGACCGTTACCTGATCGTTGATCTCATGAGAGAAATAGAAATTGGGCGCGGCGGCGGCATCAGGCAGGAATTTCCCGGCATCCCCCGACACCGGATTGCCGAACACGTCGGTGCTACCCTTGTCCTCGTACTTGCCGTCCGGCAGCAGAATACTCAAGCCGGAGGTCACCTGAGTGCCCTTGAGTCGCGCCAGGCCGGCCGGGTTGTAGAAAATGGTCGAGGGATCGGCTGCCTCGGCACCATTGGCGTGCGCCGAACCCTGCGCCGCCACCGATTGCGAACCAAAGTGATAACCGGATGCCTGCACCTGCGCGACGGGCAAAACCAGTAAACTGCCGACCATCACACGCGATGGCCAGCGCCGAAAGAGCATTGTCATTGTTATTCTCCTGCACGCTGCTTCAACACCGCGCAGCGCAGCGATCACCCGCGACAGACTTCAGGCAGGTCTGCGCAGGCAACGTCCGACTGCAACGGCGGCTCAGTCTTGTGACGTGCAGGTTTGGCCGATGATCCCCGGCCTTTGGTCGTGGTGACGGACGGCGGCCAGAGGCCAGTATGTCCCTATCGGTAACACTTTGTTTCAGGCAGGCAACTGGCCATTAGCGCGAACATTCGCCCCGAAGCCCTGTCCAACCCTCGTCCACGCTTTCAGGAGTCACACTACATGCTGCGTTACATCCTCCCCGCTCTCGCGCTCAGCCTGATGCTTCCCACTGCCCAGGCAGCTTCGCTAAAGGAGATGGAACTGACTCGCACCCTGGAGCAAGTCGCTCGCCAGAGCAGCGAAGGCACGCCGCGGGCGATCAACGAGGACATTCTCGATCAGGGCTATACCGTGGAAGGCCACATCCTGATCAACCACCTCAGCGTACGTGAGGCGCATGCCGCAAAGATGCGCGGCAACCCCGACACCGTGCGTGCGCAACTGGCAGCCAGCGTCTGCCGCAACCCGGGTTATCGCAACCTGCTGGCCAAAGGCGCACAGCTGCGCTACCAGTTCAGCGAATACCGCAGCAACCGCCCGGTTACCGTCGAAGTCTTCGACAAGAGCGACTGCGGCATTTGAAGTAACGCCCCCGCTCAGTTCCTTTCCGCTCGCCGCTGCGCATCATCAGCGCGCAGTTCGGCGAGCAGCGCCTCCATGTAGCGCGAACGGCGCACGCCGCCCTCCAAGCGGCGCATGCACTCATCCTGCAAGCTCAGTTGGTTGATTCGCGCTGCTTCTTGCAGCATTTGGTAGAGTTCCGTATCGATTTCCAGCATCAGCTTGGGCATACCTGCCTCTCCCGTCCCATTGCCCCATAAAACAGGCTCAACGCAGAGAGCGAGGATCCCCCCTCCCTGCCAGAGCCGCCCGTTCCGCAGTTGTCAGCCAAGCGTCGATCGATGCGCCGAGCACCTCGGCAACGCTTTGCAGCACGTGCGCCCAACTGCAACCATTGGCGAACAGCATAGCGGCGTCGTCGAACGTGCCCCCCCGATTGCGGTAACCCAGCGCGCGACACGAAGCGGCATTGCCCAACACCGTCGACAGATGCCCCAAGGCCACTTCCGGGCGCATGTGACTGAGTAACACGCGCCGCCGACAGGCCACGGGGAACAGCGCCTCACGCTGCGCAACACTGGCCAGGCTCGGCGCCTCCCAGGCATCACGCGGCGTACGAAAACGCCCCGGTTCCTGCAAGTAAATCAGACGCCAGGCCACAGCCTGCTCGCTCAGACGAACGGCAGCGCGGCGCATCTCATTCAGCTGATAACTGCCACTGGCAATCAGCAGCACCGGCTCGCCCTCACCGTCGGCATCGACCAGCAGCGCACCATCGCGCGCCAGCTGCTTAGCCTGTTCGACCGTGAAGGTGCAGGGTTGTTCACGCTTGGCAACCACCAGGCAGGCCAGCCTGCCACGCTCCTGATAGATCCCTGGCAGCAGCGCCAGCAAAGAATTGTGATCGGCCGGCAACAGCACACGCATGACATCGTGCATCTCGCCCAGCAGCGCCTCACAGAAGGTGGTGTCCTGATGCGACTGCTGGTTCTTACCGTTCTCCCAGGTGTGCGAAGTGGCCACCAGAGGCCAGCCCAGCCAGCCCGCCGGCCGTCCCGCCTCTTTCTGCTGGCGGGCGAAGATCAGGCTCTGACGCACGGCACCGAGCATCTTCACGCAGAAGGCTTCGTAACTGGCCACCAGATTCAAGCCGCCCTGGTTGGCCAGGCAGGCCGAAACCACAGCCTCTTCGTTGAGTGCAGTGATCACGGCGCCGTCGATCGCCTCCAGATCGTTCTCCGGCTGGCTGACACGGTGCTTGAGCGCCGCCAGCACGCCCCCCAGACGGTTGCTGGCCAGCTCGTCCGGGTTGCCTACGCGCGGGCGCAGCTGCGGGTTGAGACGCACCAGATCGACGAAATAGCGATCCAGTGCGCTCATTGGCGAGCAAGCCTGGTCATGGAAGTGCAACGCCGGCTGCACGGGCAGCGCAGGATGACGCTGGGCCAGCGAGTTGTCCCGTTCCAGCACGCGCCCATCCCACGACGCGAACAGACTGCAGGCCTCGGACAACGCCTGCGGCTCCACCCACAACGCCGCAGCATGCTTGTTGAACAACTCGCGCGCCTGTTCATCCTGTGCCGGGCTGGCCGGCAAAGGCAGGTTGTGCGCAGCGTTGCTGCCGGCGCCAAAGAAGCCGTAGCCTTTGGTGGTTTCAGCGATGCCATAAGGCATCGGCAGGGGGTAGCCGATCAACTCGTTGTTCAGTTCACTCACTCGGTGTGCGAGACGTTGTTCCATCTCCCATAGCGCGCAGACGAAAGCGGCTGGATCACGACCATCGAAACTCAGCGGGTCGAAACCACAGCCACGCAGATGCCGCCGAAAACCATCCAGCCCTTCCAGCGTCCCCAGTTCGGTACGCTGCTCGATACGCCGGCCATTGGCGATCATCACCGGCAGCGCCACACCGCAGTCCTCGGCACGCCACCAGCGCGGCATCCAGTCACTGCCGCGCTGCTCCTCGGCCGCCCCATCGGAGAGAAATGCCACCAGCTTCTCGCCAGGCAAAGGCAGGTGGGCATACTGCAATTCGGCAAAGCCCAGGTATCCGCCCTCGGCGATGCCGCCTGCGGTGTGTGGGTTGACGTGACTCCCCAGCGGTACGCCAGCGCTGCCGTCCGAAGCCTGGGCATAGCTGTAGAAATCGGCGGCCAGGCGGCTCATGCCGGCTTCATCGCAGCCGTAACGAGCGGCCTGTTCCGGATGCTGATTAGCGGTCAGCAGGTTCAGCGCCTCGATCGCCGCCACGCAATGCCCCTGCCCCATCAGCCAGCCGCGGGTCTCGCCAGTCAGCGCATTGAGCGCCAGATAGCCTGCATAGGCCGGCACCATGTTCAACGCGCCGCCCGTGTGCCCTTCCGGCACAGGCTTGAAGTCATCGGCTTGCAGCGGCTGGCCGTCGAGCCGAACGCGCCGGGCATAGGTCATGTGTACCACCAGCCACATTCCAGCCGCGGTCAACGCATCCAGCGCCAGCATGCGTCGGTAGACGCTGGGCAGGTCAGGCTGTGCACCGCTCTGCACCAGTTGATGAGCGAGTCGAAAGACCGCCGCGCAGGTCTGCGGACTATGCTGAATAGGCCCATGGCCTTTGCGCCAGCGCGCGAAGTCGGGATAGCGCTGGGCATGCCCAGCCAGGGTGGCCGCGTCGGGAAGTAACTGAGTCATCGGTGCGCTCCTGAGGGTTCACCGCCAGTCTAGGCACCAGGGAAAAGCGCCGGCTGATCTGCATCAAGGCCTGCCGTGGATAGATGCGGCAGACTCGTTTCATCACCACGACAAGGATAGACCCATGGCCCTGCTCACCTTCATCGGCGCGATCCAGCAAGTCACCGGCTCCTGCTACCTCGTGGAAAGCCGCGACGGAGCCAAGGTGCTACTCGAATGCGGCATGCACCAGGGCCGTCGTCAGGAAGAGGATCAGAACCGCAGCAGCTTTCCCTTCGACCCAAGCAGCCTGGATGCCGTGGTCATCTCCCACGCGCATCTGGATCACAGCGGCCTGCTACCGCGTCTGGTCGCTGAGGGGTATCGCGGCCCGATCCATGCCACCGGCGCCAGTTGCGAACTGCTCGAACTGATGCTGCTGGATTCTGCCTTCCTGCAGGAGAAGGACGCCGAGTGGGAAAACCGCTGGCGAGCGCGCCAGGGCAAACCAGCGGTTCAACCGCTATACACCATCGCCAATGCCGAACAGGCACTCAGCCAGCGCCGACCACATGCCTATGGTGAACCGGTGGAAGTGGCCAAGGGCGTGCAGGTCACCTTTCATAACGCCGGCCATATCCTGGGGTCGGCTATCATCGAGATGCAGGTGGAGGATCACCACCTGCGCCGCCATCTGGTGTTCTCCGGCGACCTGGGCAATACCTGCTCGCCGCTTATGCAGCCGCCTGTACAGCTGAGGCAAGCGGACGTGCTGCTGATGGAGTCGACTTATGGCGACCGGGATCATCGCCGCAGCGACGAAACCCTGGAAGAGCTGGCGGATATCCTTCAACAGGCCCACAGGGAAGGTGGCAACGTGCTGATTCCGTCGTTCGCCGTCGGCCGCACCCAGGATCTGATCTACTACCTCGGCCGCTTCTACCAGGAAGGCCGACTGCCGCAACAGGCGGTGTTCCTCGACAGCCCCATGGCCATCAGCGCCAACGCCATCTACAGCCGCTTCCACGAACAATTCGCCGCCGCCGATCGCGCGGCGCTGGCGGCCAAAGGGGTCAAGCGGGTCGAAGACTGGCTACCGATACTGCGCTGCACACCAACGGCCGAAGAGTCGATGGCGATCAACCGGATCAAGAGCGGCGCAATCATCATCGCCGGCGCTGGCATGTGCAACGGCGGGCGTATCGTCCATCACTTCAAGCACAACCTCTGGCGCGAGAACTGCCATCTGGTGTTCCCCGGTTTCCAGGTCAAGGGCACGCTCGGCCGCCTCATCGTCGACGGGGCCGAAACGGTCAAGGTGCTGCACCAGCGCATCGCAGTGAAAGCCAAGGTGCACACCCTCGGCGGGTTTTCCGCACATGCCGGCCAGTCGCAGTTGCTGGATTGGGCCAGCCAGTTCGAGCATCACCCCGAGCTGTATCTGGTGCATGGCGAGCTGGAAAAAATGCAGGCTCTGCAGGAGGCACTGCGCGAGCGCCTGAACTGGATCGCCAACATTCCCGAGCCGGGCGAGCAGATCGCCCTGTAATCGGCGCTTACGAAAAGGTGGCAACGAAACGGCAGCCTGTCTGTGGCAAGCTGCTTAACACTCCATAATCAAGGAACCGGCCAATGCGAAATGCCCTGAAGCGTCTCGCAGGCCAAGAAGAGGAGAGTTTCCATGCCCTATGAAGCGGACGACTATCTGTCGCGCCACGTACAAACCAGCGAAGTAGACCTGAGCAGCAAGGTGGACGAGTTGGTGGCACTGGCAGCGCCGGGCAACAGCCCCAACCTGCCGCTATACCGGGAAATGCTCAGCACCGTGATCCATATGGCCCAGGCGGATCGCAACCGCTGGGATGCCAAGATCATGATGCAGACCCTGCGCGAGATGGAGCATGCCTTCGGCGTGCTGGAACAGCTGAAGCGCCGACGCAAGGTCACGGTATTCGGCTCGGCTCGCACCCCCGCCGATCACCCGCTCTATAAGCAGGCTCGCGAACTTGGAGCATTACTGGCACGCCGCGACCTGATGGTGGTCACTGGCGCAGGCGACGGCATCATGGCGGCTGCCCACGAAGGCGCCGGCACGGAAAACAGCCTGGGGTTCAATATCACCCTGCCCTTCGAACAAGCCGCCAATGCCACGATGCGCGGCAGTCACCATCTGCTGTCGTTCCACTTCTTCTTTCTGCGCAAACTGTTCTTCATCAAGGAAGCCGACGGCCTGGTGCTCTGCCCCGGAGGCTTCGGCACCCTGGACGAGGCGCTGGAAGTACTCACCCTGATCCAGACCGGCAAGAGCCCGCTGGTGCCTGTGGTTTTGCTCGATCAGCCGGGCGGCAGCTACTGGGAGGACGCCCTGGGTTTCATTCGCCGGCAGCTTGGCGACAACGGCTACATCCTGCCCACCGATCTCAACCTGATGCACCTGGTCTATAGCGCCGAGGAAGCGGTGGATGAAATCGCCCGGTTCTATCGCAACTTCCACTCCAGTCGCTGGCTAAAGGATCGCTTCGTGATTCGTCTCAACCACCCGCTGAACGATGCGGGCCTGGCGAAACTGCACAGCGACTTCGCCATGCTGTGCAAGGAAGGCGGCTTCACTCAGCAAGCGCTTTGCGAACAGGAGCGCGACGAGCCTGAGCTGAGCAACCTCACTCGCCTGGCTTTCACCTTCAATGGTCGCGACTACGGACGCCTGCGTGCGCTGCTCAATGTGGTCAACGAACCGGAGAATTGGGCGAGCTGAACCGGCACACGTACCGTAGCCCGGATGCAATCCGGGAATGGTGGACAGGCACTGCCCCATTTGCATCCGTGCTGCAGAGAGCAAGAAGCCCAGCATTGGCTTAATGCCGATCAGATAAGGTTTTGGGCTCTTGTAGGGTGGGCCGGGCGGCGCTCCGCTTCAGCCCACCAACGGCGGCCAGCGTGGGCTGAAGCCCACCCTACAAGTCGAACCGCCTGGCAACAGTTAAATTCGTTCCTATACGATTGCAACGCCCGTAAACCAGGCGTTTAGGCACTTAACTGACTGGCATTAAGCATTGGCTGGGCTTCTTTTTGATGGATAACGTCAGGCGTTACCCGCGACCTTCATCCGAGCCGCCTGGGTAAAGTCGAGCATGCGCTTGAGCGGTTTGACCGCCCTGGGAATCAGCGCCGGGTCGACGTGTATTTCACCCGTGCCCTCACGCAAACCGGCCAGCACACGCTCCAGCGTGTTCATCGCCATCCACGGGCAATGCGCACAGCTGCGGCAGGCAGCGCCATTGCCAGCAGTCGGCGCCTCGATGAAGGTCTTGTCCGGGCACAGCTGCTGCATCTTGTAGAAGATGCCGCGATCCGTGGCGACGATGAACGTGGAATTCGGCAGGGTCTGCGCAGCCTTGATCAGCTGACTTGTGGAACCAACGGCATCTGCCAGCTCGACCACGTTCTGCGGCGACTCGGGGTGAACCAGAATGGCTGCATCCGGGTACAGCGCTTTCATATCCAGCAATTGCTTGGATTTGAACTCTTCATGAACGATGCAGGCACCGTCCCACAGCAACATGTCGGCACCGGTCTCGCGCTGAATGTAGTTGCCCAGGTGCTTGTCCGGTGCCCAGAGAATGGTCTCGCCGTTGTCCATCAGACTCTCGACGATCTCCAGCGCGCAGCTGGAAGTCACCACCCAGTCGGCACGTGCCTTCACCGCGGCCGAGGTGTTGGCATAAACCACCACGGTACGCTCCGGGTGCTGATCGCAGAAAGCCGAGAATTCATCGACCGGACAGCCCAGATCCAGCGAGCAGGTCGCCTCCAGGGTCGGCATCAGCACACGTTTTTCCGGGTTGAGAATCTTCGCTGTCTCACCCATGAATTTGACCCCGGCCACCACCACGGTCTGTGCCGGGTGCTGGTTACCGAAGCGGGCCATTTCCAGAGAGTCGGAGACGCAGCCACCGGTTTCCTCGGCGAGCGCCTGGATTACCGGATCACAATAATAGTGCGCCACCAAAACGGCGTTCTGCTTCTTCAGTTCGGCGGCAATTTCGCGACGGTAGAAGGCTTCCTCCTCGATCGTCAGCGGCTTGGGCTGCTTGGCATCGAGGTGGGCTTGAACGAGGAGTCGTTCGGAAATTTGCGTCATATCATCAGGCTCTGATTATTTTTTCAGCGCGTGAAGTATACCGCCCATCCCCACGGCACAGTTAGATGACGAGATGCCAGCTCCGGCCATCATCCAGACCCGCATCATTTCGTGAAACGCAGAAACGAAAAAGCCCACCATGAAGGTGGGCTTTGAAAGGTTGGTGGGTCGTGTAGGATTCGAACCTACGACCAATTGGTTAAAAGCCAACTGCTCTACCAACTGAGCTAACGACCCAACGCGAGGCGCATGATACTGATTTAATTCAGGAAATCAACACTTCGCAAAAACTTTTTCAGAAGTAGCGGGTGGCATCAGGCACACCAGCGGCGATGAAACCAGCCGCACGCAGGCGGCAACTGTCGCACTTGCCGCAGGCTCGGCCGTCGTCGTCAGCCTGGTAGCAGGAAACAGTCAGCGCATAATCCACGCCCAGACGCATCCCTGTCTCGATGATCTCGCCCTTGCTCATCTGCTGCAGCGGCGCGCGAATGGTAAAGCCCTGCCCCTCCACGCCAGCTCTGGTCGCCAGATTCGCCATACGCTCGAAGGCGTCGACGAACTCCGGACGGCAATCGGGATAACCCGAGTAATCCACGGCATTGACGCCGATGAAGATCTCTCGCGCCTCCAACACCTCGGCCCAGCCCAGCGCGAGCGCCAGGAACACCGTGTTGCGTGCTGGCACGTAAGTCGAAGGAATCCCCTCGGTGGGCGATTCAGGCACTGCGATACTGCTGTCGGTCAGTGCCGAACCGCCAATGCCGTTGAGATTCAGGCCGATCACCTTATGCTCGACCACACCTAACTGCTTCGCCACACGCTCGGCTGCCTGCAACTCGACACGGTGGCGCTGCCCGTAATCGAAACTCATGCTGTAGCAGCTGTAGCCTTCAGCCTTGGCCATCGCCACCACGGTGGCCGAATCCAGGCCGCCGGAAAGGAGGATTACCGCTTTTTTCTCGCTCATGCTCAATGTCCCGGCTCGTCGTTCCAGAGAATCTTGTGTAGCTGCAGCTGCAGGCGTACCGGCAGGTTGTCCGCGATTATCCAGTCGGCCAGTGCACGGGCATCGACCTGCTGGTGGCTGGGCGAGAACAGCACCTCGCCGGCACGTGCGGCCAAGTCATGCTCGATCAGCTTGGATACTGCCCAGTCATAATCCTCACGCGAGCAGATGACGAACTTGACCTGGTCATTACGGGTCAGCCACTGAATATTCTCGTAGCGGTTACGCTGCACTTCGGCCGAGCCAGGCGTTTTCAGGTCGAGCACCTTGCTGACCCGCGAATCGACCGCCGACACATCGAGCGCGCCACTGGTTTCAAGCGACACCTCGTAACCGGCATCGCACAAACGCGTAAGCAGGGGAATGCAGTTGGGTTGAGCCAGTGGTTCGCCGCCGGTAACGCAGACGTAGCGTGGCCTGTAGGCGGCCACTTGGTCGACGATGCTGTCCAGGGTGACGATTTCACCGCCGCTGAAGGCGTAGGCAGTGTCACAGTACTGACAGCGCAGGGGGCAGCCGGTAAGGCGTACGAATACAGTCGGCAAGCCGGCGGTACGCGTTTCCCCCTGCAACGAGTAGAAAATCTCGGTGATGCGCAGGGATTCTTGCATGGTAGCCACGGGCGTGATGACGAAACAGGCCATCCGCCTCCGTTGCGTTAAAAGACAGGAACACAGGCCTGAGCCCGCATTCGACAAGACGTGTAGGCAAGGACATCAGCCGAGCTGAAACCGCGCCCGCCACGCGAGCAGGCATTCTAATTGAAGTAGCCGAATGACGGATAAGAAAAACCCGCGACAAGCGCGGGTTCGTTCTTCGAGTCAGGGCTTAGAGCGTGTTCAAAGTCTGCTGCGCGTCGGCCATGCAGCGTTGAAATCAAGCTGGAACGCCAGCCCGGTCAGAATGCTCATTTACAGCTCGTAAAGTCGAACGCGACTCCGAGCGTTCT
>PJUK01000174.1_pt1 | contig 35613 bp, 32 predicted proteins | sample 1512211 | NCBI WGS metagenome assembly PJUK01 (sample SAMN08177668, study PRJNA422409) | Feces metagenome, whole genome shotgun sequencing project. | reverse complement strand
TAGCAAGAGTGAACCACCTGATCCCTTCCCGAACTCAGAAGTGAAACCTCTTAGCGCTGATGGTAGTGTGGCACTTGCCATGTGAGAGTAAGTCATCGCCAGCTTTTAAATATGAAACACCCCCAACCTAACGGTTGGGGGTGTTTTTTATCGTCAGTGGAAAAAGTAAAATAGAAGCCAATATTTAACGAGTCGTGCTATTTTTATTCTAATTAGATGCTAAATAAGAAATGCTATTAGGACTGATATGATTCTCTATGAACTTTTATCTGCTATTGGAATTATCTATTTAGGTTTTTTAGTATGGAAGTGGTTAGAAAAACCTAAGAAAAAATATCAAGCACCTCGAGTTATTCGTGAATGGATATTAGATAATCCTGAAGGAGAGCTTTATGTGGCATTTATAACAGCAGACCAAAAGGTCTGGTCTGCTTGTGGACGATATGCGCATTCTTCTGGTTCAACGAGTACAACATGGTCTGGCTTTTTAGCAGGGGATTTAAATGAAGTTGTGCGAACAACGATGGGGCAGAAAGTATTGGATGAAATGATCGAATACCTAAAGCAGCAAAATAATAAAAATAAATAGGATATATAGTTAGCCTACATCTCGCTTAAATTATTATGTAAATGACATCTGATTTGGTGGAAGAAAGTGAATAGTGATCTGAAATTTGGAGAAGCTTTAGCGAGTAAAGTCGTACAGTATCTAATGAAGCAGACTCAGATTAGTAATTATCATAAGGAATATTGTGGAACTGGATTTTACTTTGATGGGCAGAATATTTTTTATACTCACTTTTTTGATGGGTATCCCGACTTAGAGCATTATCAAAATAGCGAGAACAGATATAGTGGCATCATTCATATATTTCATGAAATAACGGAGTTTCAAGATTGGTTAGCTAATCAATCCGATAGCAAACTTTCTGGTGCAGAATCTCAAGATGACTTTTATCGTTATAACCAACGTATTACAAGGTTGAAGCTTGAGAAATTAATTTTAGAATCTCAAAAATTGGATAATTAAATTATGAAACTCAACTCTTTCTCTCCACTGCCTGAAGATGATGATGAACTGCATCTTCCTGAGCTGGTGTATTGGGCATCCTTAGGTGATGTGGAACAAGTCGAGCAACTATTGGCTGAGGGTACAGATCCAAACCAGACCGATGATGAAGGCTATAGTGCCTTACAAGCTGCTGCTGAGAATGATCATCTAGCGGTCGTGAAGCTGCTAGTGAGTAAAGGTGCGAATGTGGCTTATAAAAGCGAATATACAGCTCTACAGCTTGCAGAAATGGCAGAGCATCACGATGTAGTCACATATCTCAAAAGTCTTTAAATCGCAGATCAAAATGATAGATAAAAAGAAGCCCCATCATCCTGACGGGGCTTCTTCATATTCAGCTTATGTCATTAATATCCTATTAACGACCACGTCCTGTGTGTTTTATTATTCTCAATGAGACTTCCTGTCTCTCTATGGTTTATATAATAGGCGAAAAGTTGAGTTCGGGATATTCGCCAATGGCTGCGATTGTTGTAGGTTTTGGCGTACATCAATCGGGAATGATGAAATGATGAGCGATAAAAAACGGAATCCATAGATTCCGTTTCTGTGTTATTCGAATCTTAGAAATGAACATCTAGACCAATATAAGGACCTTTAAAGTTAAATTTAAGATCATTCTTTTCATAGTCATCTAACTTGATATCCAGAATACGGTAGCCTGCTTTCAAGCCTACATCGACCAGTAGATTGTCGATAAAGTTGTATTGTAATTCTGCTTGCGCATCGGTGATTTTAGTATCATTAAAGTTACTATATAAGAGTTCTGCTTTGGCACTTAGGCCAGTAAATGGCAGTTTTACCCCTGCAGATCCATAGATCACCGGTACCGTTTTATCGATATCGGTTTTGCTGATATTCAGGGTTTTGACATCGCCATTTAAGTTGGTTGCACCTAAACCGACATCTGCATTTACAATCGTGTCTAAAATTTCATAGTATAAAATAAAATCGGTATGATCGATATTGAGGTCGTAAACTGGCTGGCCTGCGACTTTATGATCGGTTTCGGTATTTAAGTTGACATAACGGATTTTTGCATTGGGAATCAGGGGAATTGGATGCTCAACAGCAACGGATACTTGAGCGGAACCTTTACGTTTAAGATCCTGATCTGGTGCATTGCTTTGGTCTGCCATATTGGCTTCGCCATTGTAGTTCCAGTAGCTGAGGTCGCCTTTAACACCAATAACGTCGGCTTGCGCCAGGCCACAAATGCTTGTTCCTAAAGCCAGCATTGATATTTTTAATAATTTCATTGCATTATCCTAATACATATCGAAAACAGTAATGAATTGTTGTGAATTCACCTATGAATGGGCGAATCATATAGTGATCTGGATAAATATGCAGTAGTCTAATTTTAAATTTTTATAAAGGAATAAATAATAATGACGGATAAACAAAGTGTGGTGGATTATCCGCTTTATGTGGCTGGGAAAGCCGTCACAACAGGACAATGGTTAGAAGTTTATGATAAGTATAACAATACCGTTTATGCACGAGTGGCATTGGCGGATGCCAAAGTACTTGAAAAAGCCATAGCGGCTTCGGTGAAGGCAGAAGCTGAGATGGCCGCCTTAAAACCATTTCAAAAACAAAAAATCTTGCTGCATTGTGTAAAGCGTTTTAATGAACTGCGGGATGAGCTGACTGAGATCCTGATTGCAGAAGGTGGTAAGCCACGGGGTGCAGCAAGTGCTGAAGTAGAACGTTTAATTAATACTTTTCAACTGGCCGCAGATGCGGTGACACAGCTTGATGATGGACAGTTAATTCCTTTGGCGGTGACACCCGCTGCCGCGCATTTTCGTGGCATGGTCAAACATGTGCCGATTGGTGCAGTTTCATTGATTAGTCCGTTCAATTTCCCTCTCAATCTGGTGGCGCATAAGATTGCACCTGCGATTGCTGTGGGTTGTCCCTTTGTATTGAAACCGGCCAGTTTTACTCCAATCAGCGCCTTAAAGATTGCAGCCGTATTGGCTGAAACCGATTTGCCGAAAGGTTCGTGGTCGATCTTGCCTTGTAATCGTGAGGCAGCGGATATTTTAGTGACCGATGACCGCTTTAAACTCCTCAGCTTTACCGGTTCTGATCAGGTTGGTTGGGAGATGAAGGCGCGGGCAGGCCGCAAGAAAGTCACACTGGAACTCGGTGGCAATGCCGCAGTCCTGATTGATGGAGATACAACCCTTGATGATGCCTTGATTGATCGCCTGATCAGTGCCGCTTATGGTCATGCAGGGCAGGTCTGTATCAGTGTGCAACGGATTTTAGTACATGCCGATCTTTATGCCGAGCTGAAAAAGAAACTGGTGGTTAAACTGAAAAAAATTAAAGCCGATGATCCTGCTTTAAGTACCACATTGGTTGGCCCAATGATTAAGGAAGCAGAAGCATTACGCTTAAAAAAATGGATTGATAAGGCGGAGAAAAAAGGCGCAAAAGTGCTGCTTGGTGGCAGTTTACAAGGCGTCTTGTTTGAACCGGTGTTATTGGAAAATGTCGATGCTAAGCTGGAAATTTATAAGGATGAAGCGTTTGGCCCCGTAGCCATTTTAGAAAAATTTAAGCAATTTGAGCAGGGCATTGCCACCATTAATCAAAGCCGTTTCGGTTTGCAGGCAGGCGTCTATACGCAAAATCTGAATAATATGCTGTATGCGTGGGATCACTTACAGGTGGGTGGTGTCATCATTAATGATGTCCCGACATTCCGCGTTGACAATATGCCCTATGGTGGAGTCAAAGATTCAGGTTTGGGCCGTGAAGGCATCCATTCCGCCATCCGCGATATGCAGGAACAAAGACTTTTAGCAATTAAACAATAGAGGAGGAAACGTGTGGTGAGGATTTGGCTTGCCTGTTTTATGTACTTGATTTTTATAGATTAACTGCAAGGTCAAATTTACAGGCAGTTGAAAAATAATCAGTTGTTCTGAAAAGTTGATATTTTCTTGCAGAATTTACAGTAAAAAGAAATAAAAACAGGTATTGTTCGGCTATTAAAAGCAGAAAAACAATGCCCAATCTTTAAGGAAGATGGTTTGGTTTTTTGTTTGTTTGGTCTTGAAAATAAGAAGCTCACAAGGTTGAAAGTTCATCCAAACAAAACAAGATTTTTTATGGCATTTTCATGTCTGTTGGATAATAAAAAACTGAAAGCAGCATGGAAGGTCAGCAGGACAATTTTAGGTGTTATATGGCAGATTCTCGTGAAAACTGGACATCACGATCTGGTTTTATTATTGCAGCTGTTGGTTCAGCTGTAGGTTTAGGTAATATCTGGCGGTTCCCGTATGTTGCTTATGAAAATGGCGGCGGAGCGTTCCTTATCCCTTATTTACTGGCGTTGATTACCGCCGGCTTACCTCTATTATTTTTAGACTATGCTACAGGTCACCGTGCGCGTAACTCTCCACCCAAGGCCTATCGTGCCTTATTCAAAGGGGGCGAGACGCTGGGCTGGTGGCAAGTCTGTGTCTGTATCATTATCGGTTTATATTATGCCAGCGTACTGACCTGGGCGGGGAGTTATGTGTACTTCTCGATTGGTCAGGCATGGGGCAGTGACCCTGAAAGTTTCTTCTTCAATACCTATTTGCAGACTTCGAAAGCATCAGGATTTGATCTCAATTTTGTGAGCCATCTGTTCTGGCCAATCGTGGGTATCTGGGCACTGACTTTAATCATTCTGTATGGTGGCGTTAAAAAAGGCGTTGAATTATCCAATAAGATTTTCATGCCGCTATTATTCGTATTATTTACAGTGCTTGTGATTCAGGCATTACGTTTACCAGGTGCGGCTGAAGGCTTAAATGCATTCTTTACTCCGAACTGGGCTGCGATGATGGATTATAAAGTCTGGTTAGCAGCTTATGGTCATACCTTCTTCTCGCTGTCTGTTGGTTTCGGGATCATGGTGACCTATGCATCTTATCTCAAACCAAAAACCAACTTAACCGGTTCTGGCCTGATCGTTGGCTTTGCCAATGCATCAACTGAAATTCTGGCAGGTATTGGTATCTTTGCTGCACTAGGCTTTATGGCCCATGTGGCAGGTAAAGAAGTACAAGATGTCGTAAGCGGTGGTATCGGTCTGGCATTTATTGCTTTCCCGAAAATCATTTCAAGCTTGGGCGCAGGTGCTGACTTATTCGGCTTACTGTTCTTCTCATCACTCTTCGTTGCGGGTATTTCTTCAATGGTGAGTATTCTGGAAGTGCCAATTGCAGCAATGCAGGACAAGTTGAAATGGAGCCGTAGCAAAGCTGTGACCATTATTGGTGGCGGTAGTGCGCTGGTTTCAGTGATCTTGTTCTCAAGCGTGAATGCGATCAAACTGGTGGATATCGTCGATCACTTTATCAATAACATTGGTATTGTCGGCGGTGCACTGGTTTCGATACTTTGTATTACCTGGTTTAAGCGTTCTGCCTTGCTGGAGCTGCGTGATCATATCAACCGCATTTCAACCATTCAACTGGGGAAAGGCTGGGCATTTACTTTAACCGTAATTACCTCTCTCATCTTGTTAACCACCTTAAGCATGACGGTGTTTAATCTGGTGAAAAATGGTTACGATAGTTATAGCATGAGCTTACAAGGCTTATTTGGCTGGGGCAGTGTGATTTTCTGTGCTGTTGTTGCTTTTATACTCAGCAAAGTGAAAGATCGCTAGGAGAAATACAGATGAATACTTCGGCAATTATTATGATGGTTATTGCGATGCTGTTTGTTTGGGGAGGATTAGCATTATCCATCCTCCACCTGATGAAACATCCAGAAGAACTTGATGATGTTCTGGAAGAAGTCAAAGATCAGCACACGCTTTAAAACAGATTTAAAAAAAGCAGGCCTCAAGCCTGCTTTTTTATTTTGATTAAGCTCGTTTTTTAATTCGGCAATAATAGAAACCATCGCCGGATTGCGCCGAAGGGAGCAACTGACGACCATGGGTCTGTTCAATGCCCCAATCCGCATCAATTTTGATTTCTTCAGCATCGGCATGTTCAGCAAAGAAAGCCGCCATTTGTTGCTCATTTTCAGCTTTCAGAATCGAGCAGGTGATATACAGCAAGGTACCGCCCACTTTGAGTTGTTGCCACATCTGCTGCAAAATATGTTGCTGTAAGGCCACCGTTTGCGCGATATCAGTTGACTGTCTGAGTAGACGGATATCGGGGTGACGACGAATCACACCTGTTGCAGAACAAGGTGCATCCAGCACGATACAATCGACAGGTTCTGGTGCCTGCCAAGTGGTCGCATCAGCGGTCACAATCTCAACATTGTTCTGGCCGAGGTCAAGACGTTCCAGATTTTCAGACACACGTAATAAACGTTTGGCATCATGATCCAGCGCAATCAGTTTTTGAGGATTAAAGCGCTCAAGAATGTGTGCAGTTTTGCCACCGGGTGCAGCACAGGCATCGACAACAACTTTGTTATCTAAGTTCGGTAATAGCGTCGCGCACAATTGAGCATGTTCATCCTGAACAGAAAAACCGCCTGCTTCGAAACCGGGTAAATGGGTAATATTGCCCGTTTGCTCTAAAACAATCCCGACATCTGAAAGCGTGCAAGGACGGGCATCAATCTGCTCTTCGTCCAAAATTTCTAGATATTCGTTACGACTGACTTGGCGTTCATTGACGCGTAGGGTCAGTGGTGCGACTTGTTTTAAGGCTTGGCATAGAGCCTCTGCTTGCTCAGGCCAATCTTTTTTAAGTCGCTTAAATAACCAGCTTGGTAAGCCATGTGTATGATTCAACGCGGTTTCAAATTCAGCTGTTTCACGTGAAACACGGCGCAGAATCGCATTTACCAAACCACTCATTGGCTCAAAACCGAGTTGCTTAGCCGCATTTACCGTTTCTGAAATCGCCGCATGTACCGGAATACGCGTACATAAAATTTGATATAAACCAAGATATAAACAACTTTCTAGCGCTTCATTGTCTAATGGTTTTGTCAGCAAGGGTAGAGTAATGGCTTTTAAAGAAAACCATTGGCGTAAACAGCCTAAAGTCAGTTCGTGATATAAACCACGATCACGTTCAGCAACGATATTGATATGTTGATTCAGAACAGAAGACAAAGATTGCCCATTTTGAACGGCCAAAAGTGTTTTGACCACTTGTGCACGTAGATTCAAATTTTTTGTAGATGATTGGCTCATGGGAGAATTTGTCCAATATGTAATTTTTGGGTTTGGGCAATTTGTACAGGATTTAGGGCTTTAGCACCTGGCCATTGCAGACTGGTGAGGCACACCGCGGTATTGTCACCACACGCCACATGTACGCCTTGTTTATCGATCGCCAGGATTTCGCCGCTTCGTGCATCAGTTTTTTGATGCTGAGAAAGCATTGAACCCCACACACGTAAGGCATTGCTTTCATCCAGTTGAATAAACGCCACAGGCCACGGATTGAAGGCACGGATATTACGGTCGATTTGTACCGCATTCTGATTCCAGTCAATACGGGCTTCTGCTTTCACCAGTTTATGGGCATAGACGGTCAGGGTTTCATCTTGTACTTCACGTTTTTCAATGAAATCCTGCAAGCTTTGTTCTGATTCAAGTACGGTACAAATCGCTTCAGCACCTTGATCGGCCAGTTTATCGTGCAAGCTGGCAGAGGTATCTTCTGCGGTGATTGGGCAGTAAGTTTTATACATCATGTCGCCGGTATCCAGACCCGCCGCCATTTGCATGATGGTGATGCCTGTTTCTGCATCACCTGTGGCAATCGCTCTTTGGATTGGTGCAGCCCCCCGCCAGCGTGGCAGTAATGAACCGTGGATATTTAAACAGCCATATTTAGGGGTATCTAATACCGCTTGTGGCAAGATCAGACCATAGGCCGCAACCACCATCACATCGGCACCCAAGTCAGCCAGTTGTTGGCGAGCTGCCAAGCCTTCTTCTGTCGATGCTTTAAAATTCAAAGGCTGATACACCGGTAAACCGTGCTCAAGTGCCAATTGTTTCACAGGGGATGGCGTTAATTTTTGCCCACGGCCGGCTTTACGGTCAGGTTGGGTATAAACCGCAATGATCTGGTGGGATGTTTTTAATAATGCCGCCAATGCGGTTGCCGCAAATTCAGGCGTACCAGCAAAAATGATTTTCACAAAGACAATCCAACTAAAACTTGCTGCAAATTATAAGCGAAAAAGTGATGAGTCCCTAATCAGACGGCTTGAATTGCTTTTGTACAAAAAAAGATAGGCCTATTGGTCATCTGTTAAACGATAACTTGTAGTATGATGCAGAAAGCTCAGTATCATTTCGCCAGAGCGAATGTCCTATTCGTCTCGAGCACAAACTTGTTGGGAATACAAAATGCCTGATTATCGTTCAAAAACATCAACACATGGAAGAAATATGGCGGGCGCGCGTGGTTTATGGCGTGCGACCGGTATGAAAGATGAAGATTTTGGCAAGCCTATTATTGCGGTGGTCAACTCATTTACCCAGTTTGTTCCGGGTCACGTACATCTCAAAGATTTAGGTCAACTTGTTGCGAGAGAAATTGAAGCGTCTGGTGGTGTGGCAAAAGAATTTAATACCATTGCCGTCGATGACGGTATTGCCATGGGTCATGACGGGATGCTGTATTCACTGCCATCACGTGATTTGATCGCCGACTCGGTAGAATACATGGTCAATGCCCATTGTGCTGATGCCATGGTCTGTATTTCGAACTGTGACAAGATCACCCCGGGAATGTTGATGGCAGCAATGCGCCTGAACATCCCGGTAGTGTTCGTGTCTGGCGGGCCGATGGAAGCGGGTAAAGTGAAGTTCCGTGGTGATGAAAAGGCCATTGATCTGGTTGATGCCATGGTGGTTGCAGCCGATGAAAGCTATACCGATGAAGAAGTACAGGCTTTTGAACGTTCGGCATGTCCAACCTGTGGTTCATGTTCAGGCATGTTCACCGCGAACTCGATGAACTGCTTAACCGAAGCATTGGGTCTCTCTTTACCGGGCAACGGTTCAATCGTGGCAACCCATGCCAATCGTGAGAAACTATTCTTAAAAGCGGGTCGTTTGGTGGTTGAACTGGCGAAGCGTTATTACGAACAGAATGATGACAGCATTTTGCCACGTTCAATTGCAACCAAGGCGGCGTTTGAAAATGCCATGACACTGGATATTGCAATGGGCGGTTCAACCAATACCGTATTGCATTTGCTTGCGGCCGCGCACGAAGCCGAAGTTGATTTCACCATGGATGATATCGACCGTTTGTCTCGTCAGGTTCCGGTATTGTCCAAAGTTGCACCGGCAAAACAAGATGTACATATGGAAGATGTACACCGTGCGGGTGGCATCATGGCGATCTTGGGTGAGCTGGATCGTGCCAACTTGCTGAATACGTCATGTCCAACTGTACATGAACCAACACTAAAACATGCTTTGGACAAGTGGGATATTATCCGTACCGAAGATGCTGAGGTTTATGAATTCTATCGTTCATCACCGGGTGGTATTCCAACGCAGGTGGCGTTCTCGCAAAACCGTTACTACTCAACCTTAGATGGCGACCGTGAAAAAGGCGTGATTCGTAATGCTGAACATGCTTTCTCTAAAGATGGTGGTTTGGCTGTGCTGTACGGCAACATCGCTCTAGATGGCTGTATCGTCAAAACTGCAGGTGTGGATGAATCCATCCTGAAATTTACCGGTACAGCACGCGTGTTTGAAAGTCAGGATGCGGCAGTAGAAGCCATTCTGGATCATAAAATCGTGGCAGGCGATATCGTGGTGATTCGTTATGAAGGCCCACGTGGCGGACCGGGTATGCAGGAAATGTTGTACCCAACCAGTTACCTGAAATCCAAAGGTTTGGGTAAAGACTGTGCCTTGATTACCGATGGACGTTTCTCAGGTGGTTCTTCAGGCCTGTCGATTGGTCACGTGTCTCCAGAAGCTGCAGAAGGCGGAGCAATTGGTCTGGTTGAAGATGGTGATACCATTCAGATTGATATTCCAAACCGTACCATTCACCTGGATATCGATGATGCCACCATGGCGCATCGCCGTACGGTTCAGGACGCCAAAGGCTGGCATCCTGCGGAAGAGCGTAAACGTAAAGTGTCTAAGTCATTGAAGATTTACGCAATGCATTCGACCAGTGCAGCTAAAGGCGCAGTACGAGTTTTGTAATCCCTTTGAGTCCCTCTTTCAATTAAGGGGGACTTTTGTCTCATTTTATAAGATACTGAACATACTTATTGGCTCACCTGTTCTGGCTCAGGTTTGAGTAAACTTTATCCATTTTGCATTTTATGACCATTAGAGGCTATCGACATGTCTTTGTTACGTCGTTGGTTTGATCCCATACGATCGAGTTGGTTCTATCAGAAACCTTCTCGTCAGGCGGAATTACCTACGGAACAGGGTTTAAGTATTTACCTGCGTCTAGACGATGTTTATAGCTATCTGGCAGTGCAAGAGCTGGATCAGCTCAATGAGATCCTCAGTGATGAGCTCAAACCGCTAAAAGTCATTATTTCGAGGCAAGATGCCGAGCCTCCGAATGGCATGTCCAAGCAAGACTGGCAAAGCTATTGCTTAAATGATGCCAAAATCCTGGCCAAGCAGCATCGTTTTGGTTTTGATGAAACCCCAGAAATACCGAGTGCAGAAGCATTACAACAAGCAGAAACAATTCTAAGAAATACCCCGCTCAGAGAACAAAACTTTTTACATTTGCTCGAAGATGTCTTCCACATGCTGTGGCAGCAGCAATACGGTAAATTACGTACCTTATATGCAATGGCCTCCCAGCATCAGAAACCACAAGATTATCCTGAACGTATTTTCAAAGACGTGCCTGTGATCGCCAGTTATTTTGAATTTGGTGAACGAAAATATCAGGCGGTTGATGACTTGTTACGTCTGACACGCCGTTTAAAACAGCAAAAACTCCTGACTGGGAATCCAATTTTCCTGATCAATCATATCGAGTGGCGTGAGCATCTCATTAATGATGCAGAGGCATTGGCCGAAGTCCAGGCCTTGCATCCGGAACTGGATCTGTATATCGCGCTTGAAGACCCGATGAGCTGGTTATTATTGGCGTATATCCAGGAAGAACTGGCCAATTATTATAATATCCAGCTGAAGGTGTATCCGCTGAGTTATCACGGTCGGGACTGGTTTGACTGGGGGCTGGCAACTCGTGTTTCCAAGCGAACCCAGGTCGCATTTACCCCGTTCTGCCGACCGACCAAAGAAGCCACCTATGAAATGGCACGACTGTTTTACAGTGTGCCTGAAGAGCAGCAAGTGGATTGTATCCATGAAATTCTGGAAGCGGTATGGACACAGGGCAAAGACCTGTCATTTAAAGCCCATTTTCAACGGATGCAGAGACGTCTGGACATTGCGCAGCTCACTGAACAGGATATCGAAGCACAGTTAAAGCAAAATGATGAATGGTGCCAGCAGAAGCATCAGCCTGATTTTCCGGTATTGGAGTTACGGATTGATGGACATAGCTATGTCTTTAATAGCCTCTATCGGGTCTGGATGATTGAAAGCATTCTCAGTAACGTACTGGAAGAAAAATATAAAATGGCCTCAACTTTTGATTGAGGCCCACTCCCAAAAATAAGAATAGGGCAAGCCACGGTTTTTCCGTAGCATAGCTTCGATGCAAAATCGGAGTTAAAGCGTGACTTTTCTAGCCATTATTATCGTGGTCTTTGCCTTTGCCGGCATGATTAAAGGCATGATCGGACTGGGCCTGCCTGCGGTCTCTATGGGGTTACTGACCATTGCCATGAGTCCGTTTCAGGCTGCGTCTTTATTGATTGTACCGTCGATGGTCACCAATATCTGGCAACTGTTTGCCGAAGGACGGGTCTGGGCTTTTATCCGCCGTTTCTGGACGTTACTGGTTGGAATCGTGGTAGGGTCGATCTGGAGCTTTTTACCGACTTTAAGCCAGAGTCATGGGCACAGCAGTGAGATTTTACTGGGCTGTATGCTGGCGTTATATGGACTATATGGTCTCTGTGTGAAAAGACTGCCTCATCTGGCGCAACATGAGCATTGGTTATCGCCTATCGTCGGTTATATCGGCGGTGCAGTGACCGTTGCCACAGGGGTGGTGATTATTCCGGTGGTGCCGTATTTGCAGTCCTTACATTTGAAACGGGATGAACTGGTACAGGCCTTAGGCTTGACCTTTACCGTTTCCACTTTCTGTCTAGCTTTTTTCCTGCATCACAATCCGATGGAGGGAATCACGCTGGATTATCGTCTGTCTGCGGTGGCTTTAGTTGCTGCTTTATTGGGGATGTGGCTGGGTAAAAAAATCCGTTATCAACTTAACGAGCAACGTTTTCGCCGTTTATTCTTTATCGGATTGATGGCTTTAGGTCTATATATGATTGCGCATTAAGGGCATTCAGCAAGATGGGCGATTTTGCATTAAAAACTCAGCAAATTGTTGATAAGCATGCGGGAGCTGAGCGAAATCCTGTGCTGCTAACAGCAGTTTACGGTTGGCCCAGGCGCCATGTAATTGTACTGCATAAAAATCATAATCTGGCTGTAAACGTTGTGCCGCACGCGCGGGCATAATCGCAATACCGACCCCTTTGGCGACAACCTCGGCAATGGCAGAAAAGTTAGGTAAGCGTAGCCGGTACTGGATATTGAAACCCAAGAGCTTGGCTTGCGTTTCAATCGATTGCTGTAAAGAATGATGCGGCATCAGGCCAATAAAACCATAAGCTAAGGCATCGACCAGATTCAGCTGTGTTTGCCGGGTCAAGGCATGATGAGCGGGACAGATCAGCACCAATGGATCACTGGCAAACTCCTGTGTTTGCAAATGACGGGTATCAAAGAAGCTGGAGACCAGTCCTAGGCGTGCCACACCTTGAGTCAATGCTTCAACGATTTCAGAACTTTCTGCTTCATGTAAGTCGAGATTGATCTCGGGATGTAGCATCAGATAGTGCGGTAACAGCGGTGGTAAATATTCACTCTGTGCCGACGAATTACACCATAAGGTCAATGATTCAGGTGCCGTGGGCCGAAAGCGTTGCATGTCCTGTTCAAGCAGATCTTTTTGCTGCATCAGCCGTCGGGCATGCTCAGCCAAGGCATGGCCCGCAGTGGTCAGCTCAACACCTGAGGTGTGTCGAATAAATAACGGTGTTGCAAAATAGTGTTCGAGTTTTTTAATTCGTTCGCTGGCGGCTTGCAGGGAAATGGCAGAAAGCTCGGCGCCCTTGGTCAGGCTGCCTGTCGAAACAATATGCAGAAGCAGTTGTAAATCAAAGAAATCGAAACGCATGAGCGGAACGTATTGAAATATAAACAGCCATCATACTAAAAGTAAGCAAGATAAAGATAGGGGAGCCGTCCAAGATGGAAAAAAGGCAGCTTGCGCTGCCTTGAAGATTTTTAGTTTTTATCTTTTAAACTGAACAGCAGGTTCAGGAAAATTGCTGCAAAAGTTGCCGTCCCGATACCGCCGAGATTGAAGCTACCAAATAACAATTCAAAGTTACCCGCCCCTAAAATAATGGTCACTGAAGCCACGATTAGGTTTTTATTGTTGGAGAAGTCGACTTTATTTTCGATCCAGATTTTTGCACCGGCAATGGTGATCAGACCAAACACCACAATAGATGCACCGGTGAGTACTGCATTGGGAATGGTACTAATGACAGCACCAAATTTAGGTGAAAGACCGAGGATAATGGCAAAGATTCCTGCAATCACAAACACCAGTGTTGAGTAAACGCGGGTAACTGCCATCACTCCGATATTTTCACCATAAGTGGTCATACCGGGTGCACCCACACCGCCGGATAAGGTGGTTGCGACACCATCTGCAACAAATGCTTTACCCAGTTGTGGCGTGAGGTTTTCACCGGTCATTGCGCCAACAGCCTTGATATGACCCAGGTTTTCTGCCACCAGAATCAGAGCCACAGGGGCAATGATCAGAATGGCATTCAAATCAAAAGTGGGATGCGAGAAGCTCGGAATACCAAACCATGGCGCCGCTGAGATCTGGGAGAAATCAATCGGCTTGCCATAACCCAGACCATTGCTGGCAATGGCATAAATGGCATAGGCAATTAAAAGGCCAATCAACAGTAATAAACGTTGTAACAGGCCTTTGGTAAAGACCGCAATGATGCCCATGCTCAGGACCGTAGTTAAGGCCATCCACATTTCAAAAGGCTGACCCGCAACGCCTTTAATGGTTACAGGCGCAAGATTAAGGCCGATGATCATCACGATTGCACCCGTGACCACAGGTGGCATCAGTTTTTCGATCCAGCGGGTTCCTGTCAGCATCACCGCAAAGCCGATCAGGGCATATACGATACCGCAGACCACAATCCCGCCCAGTGCGACGGACAGGTTTGGATTCGCACCTGAACCGGTAATATGACCCGTTGCCGCTGCCACCACGCCAATAAACGCAAAACTTGAGCCTAAGTAGCTTGGAACACGCCCACCGGTCATAAAGAAAAACAGGATGGTACAGATGCCTGACATTAAAATGGCAAGGTTCGGGCTAAAACCCATCAATAAAGGTGCAAGTACGGTTGAGCCGAACATGGCAAATGCGTGTTGAACCCCCAGCACCGCGCTTTGTAAGGGCGGTAAATATTCATTGGTCGCAACAGGGCGATGATCGACCGTCCCCTGATACGGCTGCCATTTTGGAAACCAACTGGACATAAATTAGACTCATGATTTGATATCAGCGCGTATGATACCCTGTCTTAAAACGAGCTTTCACCTATAAGTCCTTGAGAGGATTGCCACAATAGGCTGTTAGAGCTTGAATTTTTACCTTTTGGTAAAATTTACTTCAAATTAAGCTAGTGGAATTATTATTTATTTTGTCTGGACAATTTAAAAAATTAACTCTTTTATTTTTAAAATAATTTTAAAAACTTTTTCAATTTTTTTTATCGCAATGGCATATTTTGCCAATCTGGCCATCAACAGAAACGATTTCTGCGGATGGCCATCTGAAAATGGCACTTAGCCCGTGTTACGTAAGCCTGCTGCAATACCTGCAATGCTGACCATCAAGGCGTGATCCACTGGACTATGTTCGGTTTGATGCTCTGCCAGATACAGGCGACGACGTTTCATCAACTCGGCCTGTAATAAATGCAAAGGCAACAAATACGGTTTACGTACCTGCATCGATTGATCCAGTACCTCATTATTGCTCAGCAGTTTAGACTCACCTTTCAGGCTCAGCAGGGTATCGACTGCATTTTGCAGACGTTGGCGCAACTCGACACCAAGTACTTTTAAGTCCTGATCCTGGGTCAGATGCGATTCATAATACAGCGCGATATTGGCATCGGATTTGGACAGTACCATTTCCAGCATATCAATCAGCGTCTGGAAATAAGGCCATTGTTCCAGCATCTCATCCAGCGTGTTTTTGTGTTGTCCATGCACCTGATTGATGGCAGTACCCGTACCGAGCCATGCTGGCAGCATCAGGCGAATCTGGGTCCATGCAAAAACCCACGGAATGGCACGCAGCGATTCAATCCCGCCACTGACTTTACGTTTGGCAGGGCGAGAACCCAGCGGCAGCATTTGTAATTCAAGTTCAGGAGTTACGGTACGCAGATAGCTGACAAAATTTGGATTTTCACGCACGGTTTGACGATAGACCTGTACCGATAAATCCGTCATCTGATTCATCAGGTCACGCCATTCTTGTTTCGGCTCAGGTGGCGGGAGTAAGGTCGCTTCCAAAGTCGCTGCGGTGTAGATTTCCAGATTTTGCAGGGCGATCCCTTCCAGACCGAATTTAAAGCGAATCATTTCACCCTGCTCGGTGACACGGATCGCGCCTGAAATTGAACCGGGTGGTTGCGAGAACAGTGCTTGCTGTGTCGGTGCACCGCCACGGCTAATTGAACCGCCACGACCGTGGAATAAGGTCAATTGTACCCCATGCTGCTGGGCAATCGCGGTCAGTTCTTCCTGAGCACGATATTGCGCCCAGTTGGCCGACATAAAGCCTGCATCCTTGGCTGAGTCCGAGTAGCCAATCATGACTTCATGCTTGCCTTGAATATGCTGTTTATACCAATGCATATTGAACAGGGTATTCATGGTTTTGGCGGCGCCGTCGAGATCCTTCAAGGTCTCAAATAAAGGTACCACACGGAGCGGCTGCTGGATACCTGCTTCTTTTTGCAGTAATAATACTGCCAGTACATCACTTGGATATTCCGCCATGGAAATAATATAGGCACCCAGACTCTCAGGTGGCTGTTCAGCCAAGGTGCGCATGGTGGCAAACACTTCCAGTACATCGGAATGTTGAATCAGACTGCCTTCAGGTTCATTAAAAAACTTTGGCAGTAAGGGGCGCTTACTTTGCAGTTCCTGAATCAGGAAGTTCTGGCGGGCCTGCTCGGTCCAGGACTCAAAATTACCCAGACCCAGATATTCGGTAATCGCGGAAATGGCTTGGCGATGGCGACCTGATTCCTGACGGATATCCAGTTTGAGCAGCTCAATACCAAAACAGTTGACCCGATAAATAAAGTCGAGTAATTGTCCGTTGGCGATCTCAGCCAGATTACAATCCATCAGTGAGCGGTAGCACAGCAGTAGCGGCGCCAACAATTCATCTTTGGTTCTGATGATGTTGCTGTCATCGGCATCTGTGCCTTGCAGGCGATGGGCCAGCCATGAGCGGGTGGCTTTTAAACGTTCACGGGTTTCGCGTAAATATTCACGATAGGGTTCCGGATGCGCATAGCCCAATGCCTGTGTCATTTCAGCGGAACAGCTTTGAATGGACAATTCCCAACGTAGATTTTCGATATCACGCAGATAGAGATCAGCTGCTTGCCAACGCGATAACCACAGGACTTCTTGCGTGACTTGATGGGTCACATTTGGGTTGCCATCCCGGTCTCCGCCCATCCATGAAGCAAAGCGGATCGGTGCAACATGTAGTGGCAGACTTTGTTCACAATGCTGCTGGGTCAGTTCATTCAGTTCACGGACGAATTTAGGGACCGCATTCCAGAGTGATTGCTCAATCGTGGCAAAGCCCCATTTGGCTTCATCCACAGGGGTTGGACGATGTTGACGGATTTCATCGGTCTGCCAGGCTGAACTGATCAATTGCTTGAGGGTGGCAATGGTTTGCTGACGCTCTTTCGGGGTCAGCTTTTGCTGATCTAATTGGGAAAGGCAATCGGTAATATCATCATATTTTTGAATTAAGGTACGACGGCTGACTTCGGTCGGATGGGCCGTCAGCACCAGTTCAATTTTTAAATCACAGATTTGCTGAAACAGTTGTTGTGCATTGATCTGCTGGTTTTTGAATTTTTCAAACAAATGCGGCAGCGGATTTGGGCTGGGCGCGTGCTCATCAAACTCAGCCTGACGGCGGCTGCGCACCACATGGTACTGTTCCGCAATATTGGCAAAGTTCAGAAAGTGAGAGAAAGCACGGGTCAGCGGCAGAATCTCTTCATCTTTTAAACCGAGAAACAATTGTTCTAGCTGTTTTTCTGCTTCGATCTGGCCGTCACGTGCGCCTTTAGCCAATGCCCGAATTTGCTCAATCTGATTAAACAAATCTTGCCCAGCATGTTGCTTTAAGGTCTCTCCGAGTAAATTGCCGAGTAAGCGGACATCTTCACGTAGTGGAGCAGTGATTTGCTGAATCATTCTAATTCTCCTGTTGTTCTCATCCGACTATAGCGCGATTGAAGGACAATCCAAGAGCAGAACGTAAAAAAATGTGAAATTTCTCTAAACTTTAGTCTGATATTTAAGCAAAAAAATCTCGATGGCATGCTCAATCATCTGATCGATTTCATCTGCCGTGGGCACTGGTGCTAAACCAAGCAATACCTGCTGATGACGGATCCCGAGCATCAGCGAGATGATCAGCTCGGTTTGCTTGATCGGTTCATCGGCCTGAATAAATTTAAAGCCGATGGCCTGTTCAAAAAAATCACACCAGACATGGCACATGCGGGTATGTGAGGCATCAAAAAACTGTCGGGTTAAGGGGCTTTGTTCTGCTGCCAGTTCAAACAGCAAACAATCCAGTTTTAGTGCTTCTGGTAGATAAATAATACTTAAGGCACGCTGACACATCAGAACCAAAGCCTGTTTAAAATCAGAATCCGCCGTCAGCTGAAACTGTTTGGCCCGAATCGATTCTTCGCAGCTTTCCTCAATCGCGCACATAAACAGATTGTTTTTATCCTGAAAGTGGTTATACACCGTCAGCTTGGTAACACCTGCTTCCTTGGCAATCTGGTTCATGTTGGTGGCGTGGTATCCCATTTTTAAAAAAATAGATTTTGCGGCCTGTAAAATCTTGGCTCTTTTTTCTAAATCTTTGGGGCGGCCACTATGGATTTGCACGTTATCTTTCTCTTTTCATGAATTTAAAAATCAAACAGATAGATTTATTTTTTAATTAATGTACCTGTGAGTATATTAATTAAAAAATAAACAATCTATGATAATGCTCATATCACGCCTTAAAAATCAATTTGAATAAGAGCGCAAACAGATGAAGCAGATCAATCCTATCATATTGGGCTTACTCATTGTCAGTAGTGTCGTCCTCAGCGCCTGCCAGAAAGAGCTTCCCAAGACCGAGGAAATTCCTTATGTCATGGTGGCCCAGCCGAGCGGTAACCATGTTGATCAAAAGAGTTATGCCGGGGATGTTCAGGCCAGACAGCAAACCGCTTTGGCCTTCCGTGTCGGGGGACAGGTGACCGAACGTTATGTTGATGTCGGAGATCGGGTCAAAGTTGGACAGGTGCTGGCGAAACTGGATGTGAAAGATGCGCAATTGCAAATGAATGCGGCCAAGGCACAGTTACAAAGTGCACAGGCCGCTGCAAAAATTGCCGCAGAAGAATATCAGCGTTATCAGCAGTTATTACCGGTCAATGCAGTGAGCCGTTCGCAATTTGATGCGGTCAAAAATCAGTATGAATCTGCTCAGGCAAGCTTGCAGCAGGCCCGTTCTAACTATGAAGTATCCTCCAACCAGACCGGTTATAACCAGCTGATCTCGAATAAGAACGGGGTGATTACCCAGCGTCAGATCGAGATTGGACAGGTGATTGCAGCAGGACAGGCCGCCTACCAGTTAGCCATTGATGGTGAACGCGAAGTGGTGTTTGGTGTGCCTGAACAGGCGGTCAGCAGCATTAAAGTGGGGCAGCCTGCATGGGTCACCTTGTGGTCACAGCCAGATGCACGTTTTGCTGCCAGAGTGCGTGAGGTTTCGCCAGCAGCCGACCAGTCCCGGACCTTTACCGTAAAAGTGTCTTTACTGGAAGGACAGTCCAGTATTCAGCTGGGGCAAAGTGCGCGGGTGTTCTTTGTCGCACAGGACAATAATGTACTGAGTGTGCCTTTATCCAGTATCACCGCCAATGATCAGCAAGCCTATGTCTGGGTGGTGAATAGCAATCAAACCATTCGTAAAGTCCCAGTGACCTTAGGCACTTACGGGCGTGATAGTGTACCTATCCTTGCTGGCTTAAAAGCCACAGACTGGGTCGTGGTCGGTGGCGTACATTTGTTAAGGGATCAGCAAAAAATTCATCCCGTCGATCGTGATAACCGCGATATTCAAGTTAAAACGGGAGGTTAAACATGAAATTTAACCTTTCAGAATGGGCACTCAAAAATAAGGGCATTATCCTTTATTTTATGCTGCTGCTCGGCATCGTCGGCATCATGTCCTATTCCAAACTATCCCAGAGTGAAGACCCGCCATTTACCTTCAAGGTGATGGTGGTACAGACCTACTGGCCTGGCGCAACCGCAAAAGAGGTCTCGACCCTGGTCACGGATCGAATTGAAAAAGAGTTGATGACCACGGGGCAGTATGACCGCATCATGGCCTATTCACGCCCAGGTGAGTCCCTGGTGACCTTTGTCGCCAAAGACAGTCTACCGTCCAGTGCCATTCCGGATGTCTGGTATAACGTGCGCAAAAAGGTCAATGATATTCGGACCCAGTTGCCAAGCGGTGTACAGGGACCATTCTTTAATGATGAATTTGGCGATACCTTCGGCAATATCTATGTACTGACTGGCAAAGACTTTGACTATGCGGTAATGAAAGAATATGCCGACCGTTTGCAACTGCAATTGCAACGGGTCAAAGATGTCAGCAAGGTTAATCTGGTCGGTCTACAAGATCAGAAAATCTGGATTGAACTGTCCAATACCAAGGCCGTGCAATTAGGTGTACCGGTCACCGCGATACAGGAAGCCATCCAGAAGCAAAACGATATGGCGGGTGCCGGTTTCTTTGAAACGGGCACGGATCGTATTCAAATCCGGGTCAGTGGACATTTACATAGTGTCGATGACCTGAAAAAAATGCCATTACTGGTCGGTGACAGAACCATTCAACTGGGTGATGTTGCAGAGGTTTATCGTGGTTTTAGCGAACCTGCACAGCCACGTATGCGTTTTATGGGCGAGAACGGGATCGGGATTGCGGTGTCGATGCGTAAAGGTGGCGACATCATTGCCTTGGGTAAAAATCTCGAAACTGAATTTAACCGCCTGCAAAAAAGCCTGCCTCTGGGCATGAAACTGCAAAAAGTGTCTGATCAACCTGTGGCGGTACAACGCAGTATTCAGGAATTCTTAAAAGTTCTGGCGGAAGCGGTGATCATCGTTTTACTGGTGAGTTTCTTCTCACTCGGTTTCCGTACTGGTTTGGTGGTGGCGCTGTCCATTCCACTGGTTTTAGCCATGACCTTTGCCGGCATGAACCTGTTCGATGTGGGACTGCATAAGATTTCACTGGGTGCCTTGATTCTGGCGCTGGGGCTGCTGGTGGATGATGCCATCATCGCGGTTGAAATGATGGCGATTAAGATGGAGCAGGGCTACAGTCGACTCAAAGCCGCAGGTTTTGCCTGGCAAACCACGGCTTTCCCGATGCTGACAGGCACCCTGATTACAGCTGCAGGTTTTTTGCCGATTGCCACCGCTCAATCGGGAACAGGGGAATATACCCGTTCGATTTTCCAGGTGGTAACTATTGCCTTGATCGTGTCATGGATTGCCGCCGTGTTATTTGTGCCTTATCTGGGGGAGAAACTCCTGCCTGATTTCACCAAGCAGCAACAGCAAGCCGCATGGTATGTGCGCTTGTGGGCAAGATTGCGCAAGCAACCTGCGCCTATTATGGAAGCGCATGGACAACAGCATGATCCTTACCAATCCAAGTTTTATCAGTCTTTTCGCCGTGTGGTCGAAATCTGTATCACCTATCGAAAAACCGTGATTGCCGTGACCGTCGGGATTTTTGTGTTGTCGGTGGCGATGTTTAAACTGGTGCCGCAACAGTTCTTCCCGCCATCGAACCGTGCTGAAATTCTGGTGGACTTAAAACTGGAAGAAGGTGCCTCCCTGACCGCGACAGAACAAGCCGTACATAAAGTGGAACAATTCCTGTCGAAACAAAAAGGTATTGATAACTATGTGGCTTATGTCGGGACAGGTTCACCGCGGTTCTACTTGCCTCTGGATCAGCAACTGCCGCAAGCCAGCTTTGCCCAGTTTGTGGTGCTGGCCTCATCTTTAGATGATCGGGATGAAATCCGTCGTTCTCTAGACACACAAATCAAGCAGCTGTTACCTCAAGTGCGTACCCGGGTGTCGTTACTGGAAAATGGTCCGCCTGTGGGCTATCCATTGCAGTACCGGGTCTCAGGTGAAGATCTGGCAACGGTTCGGGCCGAAGCACAAAAAGTGGCCAAAGTCCTGAGTGAAGACCCGAATACCACCAATGTGCATCTGGACTGGGGCGAGCCAAGCAAAATTATTGCGATCGACATTGATCAGGATCGTGCCCGTCAAATGGGGGTGTCCAGTGTCGATCTGGCCAATTTCCTCAATGCCTCGGTCACGGGCTCGGTGATGAATCAATATCGTGAAAAACGTGAATTGATTGAAATCCGTTTGCGTGGCGATCAATCGGAACGGGTTGAAGTGGCGTCTTTAGCGAGCCTGGCGGTACCGACCAGTAAAGGCAGCACTGTGCCACTGGCGCAAATTGCCACAATCGAGTCCCGCTTTGAAGAGGGTTTAATCTGGCATCGTAACCGTTTGCCAACCATTACCGTTCGCGCGGATATTCGCACGCACTTGCAACCTGCCACTGTGGTACAACTGCTGGCAGACAAGATGCAGACCCTACGTGCAGACCTGCCAAGCGGTTATTTACTTGAGGTAGGGGGAACGGTTGAGGAGTCGGCGAAGGGACAAAATTCGGTCAATGCCGGCATGCCTTTATTCCTGGCGGTGGTGATGACCTTGTTAATGATCCAGCTACGCAGCATGTCACGCGCGACCATTGTATTGCTTACTGCACCCTTAGGTTTGATCGGAGTGGTGGCATTCCTGCTGCTGTTTAATAAACCTTTCGGTTTTGTAGCGATGCTCGGTACGATCGCATTGTCAGGCATGATCATGCGCAACTCGCTCATTTTGATTGATCAGATCGAGCAGGATATACAGGCGGGGCATGTGCCATGGGATGCCGTCATTGATGCAACCATGCGTCGTTTCCGTCCCATTGTCCTGACCGCACTGGCGGCGGTACTGGCGATGATCCCGTTATCTCGCAGTATTTTCTTTGGTCCGATGGCCGTCGCGATTATGGGCGGATTGATTGTTGCGACCCTGTTAACCCTGTTTTTCCTGCCTGCACTGTATGCAGCATGGTTTAAGGTCAAAAAAGCAACATAACTATCGTAATTATTTTGTGAATAAAGGTGCGAAAAATTGAAAATTTCAATATAGTAGCACCTATATTTTAAGACCAAAAAATAATTGAATTTCATTGCATGACAAATTTTGCACAATGCTGTGAATGAGGTGATATAGAGCATGGGGCAAGACAATATTGAGCAGCATCGCCGCTATGTGGTGATTTCTTACGTGTTCATGTTTCTTGCATTATTTACAATCGTGTTTGCAGTGTTTGCCTACCTGTTAGCACGAAAAGTTGCGATTGTGGATAATGCTGAAGTATGGATACATGCGCATGCACTGTGGATTATGCGTAATGTGCTGTTATTTATCTTGATGGCCTTTTTCGCTGCCTTATGGTTTATTCCATTATTCTTTTTTGCATGGGACAGCGCACTCTGGGTGACTGCAATGACAGTTGCGGGTGTGGTCTTCAGTTCAATTGCCTGGTTGTTTTTGTTGAATGCATGGCTAAAAGGCATTGCCAAGTACTTTAAAAATAAAGCAGTTTTTTAATTTTACTGCTTTTTTATTGAATTAGACCTTGTAAATTTATCGTACAGCCCCTATTAAGGCTCTGTTGACTTTAGAAATAAAAAGTTAGCAGAGCCTATTTGTTTTTTTAGATTTGAATAAATTCCGTGAGGAGCATCGCCAACCATGGCTAAACGTGATTATTATGAGGTTTTAGGCGTTTCGAAAACCGCAAGTGATGATGAGATCAAGAAAGCCTATCGTAAGTTGGCGATGAAGTATCATCCAGACCGTAACCCTGACAACGCAGAAGCTGAAGAAAAGTTCAAAGAAGCGTCTGAAGCCTATGAAGTGCTGTCTGACGGCGAAAAGCGCAGCATGTATGACCGCGCTGGGCACAGTGCCTTTGAAGGTGGCTTTGGTGGAGCGGGTGGCGGCTTCGGCGGTTTTAGCGCAGAAGACATTTTCAGCCAGTTTGGTGATATTTTCGGTGGTGCATTCGGTGGCGGTGGTCGTCAGCAACAACGCCAACGCCGTGGTTCAGACCTACGCTATGTAATGGAATTGACGCTCGAAGAAGCGGTTAAAGGCGTGAAAAAGACCATTACCTTTACTGCGCCAGCGCCATGTGAAACCTGTGATGGCAAGGGTTCTCAAAATCCGAATGATGTCGAAACCTGTCGTACCTGTCATGGTGCAGGCCAAGTGCGTATGCAACAAGGTTTCTTCTCAGTGCAGCAAACCTGTAGTACCTGTCGTGGTCAAGGTAAAATCATCAAGAACCCATGTAAGAGCTGTCATGGTTCAGGTGTTGCAGACCGTCAGCAAACACTTGAAGTGACCATTCCTGCAGGCGTGGACAATGGCGACCGCGTACGCTTAACCGGCAAAGGTGAAGCAATCCGTGATGGTCAGGCCGGTGATTTGTACGTTGAAGTCGTGGTACGTGAACACGAAATTTTCCAACGTGATGGTGCTGACCTTTATATGGATGTACCTGTCAGCATTGCAGATGCAGCATTAGGTAAAGAAATTGAAATTCCAACCCTAGAAGGGCGCGTAAGTTTAAAAATTCCTGAAGGCACACAAACGGGTAAACTGTTCCGTTTACGTGGTAAGGGCGTTCGTCCGGTACGTAGCAGCATGGTCGGTGATTTACTCTGCCGTATTGTGGTAGAAACGCCGGTGAACCTGAACAGTCGCCAACGTGAATTGCTGAAAGAGCTACAAGCCTCTTTTGATGGGGATGGTCATGCATCATCGCCAAAGAAAAAATCATTCTTTGATCGCCTGTTTGACTAATTGGCATTCATAAAAAAACCTGCTGCGGCAGGTTTTTTTTATGGGAAATTTTTAGCGCAAGCACAGAGTTTTGCTATAGTAGCTGAATTGTTTAAATAAAAGACTGGGAAAAATTATGTCAACTTCTCCACGCATTGGGATCTTGGGTGCAGGCGGACGCATGGGACGCATTTTGATTCAAGCGGTACAACAGGCAGGCTACCAGCTTGCAGCCGCAGTTGAACGTCCAGAAAGCAGTTTGGTGGGTGCAGATGCAGGTGAGCTTGCAGGGATTGGCAACATCGGCGTCAAGATCGTGGGAAGTTTGAGTGAAGTATTGAAAGACTGTGATGTGGTGATTGACTTCACCGCACCGGATGCCACTGAACAGCATTTGAAGCTGTGCCGTGAAGCGGGTGTGGCCATGGTGATCGGGACCACGGGGATGTCAGATCAACAAAAGGCATTCCTTGAAGAAACTGCAACCCATACCCCGGTCGTGTACGCTGCCAATTATTCAGTGGGGGTCAATGTTTCGATTAAATTACTGGAACTTGCAGCCAAAGTATTTGGCGATACGGTGGATATCGAAATCATTGAAGCGCATCATCGCCATAAAGTGGATGCACCGTCAGGTACCGCATTCATGATGGGTGAGGCGATTGCCGATACTTTAGGCCGTAACCTGAAAGAAGTGGCGGTATATGGCCGTGAAGGCTATACCGGCCCGCGTGACCGCCAGACCATTGGCTTTGAAACCATTCGTGGCGGTGATATCGTCGGTGAACATACCGTAATGTTTATTGGTGAAGGTGAACGTGTTGAAGTGACGCATAAAGCCACCAACCGTATGAACTTCGCCTCAGGTGCAGTTCGTGCAGCAGCCTGGGTGGTTGGCCGTGAAGCGCGTAAATACGATATGAAAGATGTTTTGGGCTTTAACGAGATTGAAGTATAAAACGTTCCTTTTTGGTACTATAAAAGAGCTTGTTGAGCTTTCTTTCCGTCAGGAGTGAAACAAGCTCTCGCTATCATTAAAACAATCGAGCATGACATGAATAAAAAACATATCGTCCTTGCTACACTGCTCAGTATCAGCAGCTTTACCGTCAATGCAGCAGCTGATAAGGCCAAGCTGAGCTTACATCGTAATAATATCAAGGTCTGGACCTATCAGACCGAAAATAACCCGATTATCCAATATAAAGCAGAAACCACGTTCGACGTACCACTGGAACGTGCCGCTGCCGTAGTGTTGGACGTAGAGCGTACACCGCAATGGGTACCCTATGTCGGTAAGGCAAAAATGCTGTCGCGGGATGACAAAAAAGGCGAATTTACCTTGTACATGGTACTGGATTTTCCTTTCCCCTTAAAAGACCGTGATGTGGTGATTAAGGGCAAAATGACCAAGAACGCGGATGGCAGTATCAGTATTAAAAACAATGCCATTCAGGATGATTATCCGGAACAGCCCGATGTGGTGCGTTTAAGCAAATATGCAGGTGACTGGACTTTCCAGAAATTGGCCAGCAATAAGGTCAAAGTGACCACCAGTGGCTACGCTGATCCGGCAGGTTCGATTCCACTCAGTTTTGTGAATATGTTTGTACAGCAGCAACCTTATCAAATGCTGATGAAAATGAAAAAAGAAGTGCTCAATCCGATCTATGCGCAACCGAAGTTGCCCGAGTTATTGAAGTAATAAAAAAGCCTGATTCAATCAGGCTTTTTTATGTGGCTTATGCTTGCGGGCATTGTTTGAGTTGAGCTGCCGGTTTCTTGGCTAACTTGATCTGGATAAATACCAGAATTAAACCAATACCTGCCAGTACCGCACCAATCATGGAGACCGCTGTGTAGTTTAAGCCGAGACTCAATACTGCGCCGCCTGCCGCTGCACCAATGGCATTGCCCAGATTAAAGGCGCCGATATTGACAGAAGATGCCAGTCCGGAAGCTTCACGTGCAACCGACATCACACGCATTTGCAAAGGCGGTACAATCGCAAATGCTGCCGCACCCCAGATCACCAGACCAATGGCTGCACCCAGTTGTGATTGCGCCAGGAATGGGAAAATCACCATCAAGCTGATCAGCAAGACCAGAAAACCAATCAGGGTTTTGTCGATCGACATATCTGCAAACTTACCGCCGAAATGGTTACCGATAGAGAAACCAATTCCGATCAAGACCAGCATCATGGTGATAAAGGTCGGTGAAGCATGGCTAAATTCAACCAGACTCGGCGCGATGTAGGTATACAAGGTAAACATGGCCGAAGCACCAAACACGGTGGTCAACAGCGCCAGCACCACAGGCAGGCGGGTCAGCACTTTCAGCTCCATTTTCACATTCGGTTTTTGACCGACAGAGCCTGCAGGCAGGGCTTTCCAGAGCGATAGCATGGTGATGATACCGAGTATAGAAATCGCTAGGAACGACATACGCCAGCCAATATTTTGTCCGACCCAGGTGGCGAGGGGTACACCACCAATATTGGCAATAGTCAGTCCCATAAACATGGTCGCTACCGCACTGGCCTGTTTATTGGCTGGCACCACACTGGCTGCCACCACCGATCCAATCCCGAAGAAGGCACCATGGTTAAGACTGGTCAGCAGACGAGCCCCCATTAAGCTCATGTAGTTCGGTGCAAAGGCTGCGATCAGGTTGCCAAGGGTAAAAATTGCCATCAGTACAATCAATGCATTACGACGCGCAAAACCACCAAACCATAAGGTCATGATCGGCGCACCGAGCATCACGCCCAGTGCATAACCCGTGATCAGCATACCTGCACTTGGAATTGACACGCCCAGATCATTGGCAATATTGGGCAACAGTCCCATAGGAGAGAACTCGGTTGTCCCAATGGCAAATGCGCCAATGGCCAGTGCCAGCAACGGCAGGTTGATGCGGCTGCTCATGTTATTTGTCCCATTCAGGCGCAAATGGTTCAGGACTCACTTCTCGACCATTACGTTCTAGTTGAGCAATCAGCTGCATTTCCTCTGCACTTAAGGTTAAGTCTTGCGCTTTTAAGTTGCTGATCAGGTTTTCACGTTTTGTTGATGAGGGGATCACGGCAAAACCATTTTGCAATGCCCACGCCAATGCGACTTGTGCCGTGGTTGCCTGATGCTGTGCAGCAATTTCAGCCAAAGTTGGATCATTCAGCACTTTGCCATAAGCCAGGGTCATATATGAGGTCACGTCAATGTCTTGTTCACGTAAGTAGTTCACCAGATTACGGTTTTGTAAATACGGGCTGAGCTCGATCTGGTTAGTGGCAATGTGTTCTACACCAATGCTGTCAATCGCTTGCTGGGTCAAGGCAATATTAAAATTTGAGATCCCGATCTGTTTGGTCAAACCTTGTTGTTTCGCTTCCAGAAGTAGTTGCATCACGCTCGGAATCGAGACACCCAGTGCTGGAGCTGGCCAGTGGATCAGGGTCAGATCGACGGCATCGGTACGAAGTTTTTGTAAGCTGTCTTTTAAGCTGGGAATAAATTTGTCTTCGGCAAAGTTATCAACCCAGATTTTTGTGGTTAAAAATAAATCCTGACGGGCAACGCCACTTTCAGCAATGGCTTGGCCTACAGCCGCTTCATTTTCATAAATCTGTGCGGTATCAATGGCACGGTAACCCACATCAAGGGCTGTTTTAACGGAATCAATCACCGCTTGGTCTTGAAGACGGAAAGTACCTAAACCAAATTGAGGGATACGCATATTATTCACCTAATCTTATCATGCTCGATTGAGCGTTTTCTGTTGATGGGTAGAATTTTGCAATAATTATTGTTGCTAAAAAATAGAGGAATTTGCAAAATATAGTTGACTAAATATCAATAATTGAAGGGTTCAATGAAATCAACCATTGAAGAATTACTCGCTTTTATGACCATTGTCGATACCGGTTCCTTTATTGCTGCCGCAGAAAAACTCGGACAGACGGCATCTGGTCTCAGCCGTTCGCTCAGCCGTTTGGAATCAAAGCTGGAAGTGACCTTGTTAGAACGAACCACGCGCAAATTAAAACTAACACAAGAAGGGCAACAATTTCTGAATCACGCCCGTAAAATCTTAAGTGACTTAAATGCAGCAGAAGAGGCGTTGCAAAAATCCGATCAAGATACTTCCGGGCTTATCCGGATTGATTCGGCCACACCTTTTATTTTGCATGTAATTGCACCTCTGATGCATTTGTTTCGCCAGCGCTATCCCAATATCGACATTGAGCTGAGCAATAATGATCAGGTGATTGACTTGTTACAGCACAAAGCCGATGTGGCTTTCCGCTTTGGTGAACTGCATGACTCCAGCCTACACGCCAAACTGGTGTGCAAAAGTCGTCTTTATATTGTCGCCAGCCCCCATTATTTAGCCACCCTATCAGAACCGCCAACCCTAAATACATTAGCCCAGCATGATTTGATCGGTTTTACCAAACCCTTGCATTTGAACACTTGGCCGTTAAAAACCAAGGATCATTATTTTACTGCACAACCCACGATCAAGGCATCAAACGGAGAGACGGTACGTCAGCTGGCGATCCGGGGACATGGGATTACCTGTTTGTCTGAATTCATGGTATGGCAAGACCTAGAGAAGGGCTTATTAGTGCCTTTGTTTGAAGACCAGATCGAACACTCTTATCAACGCATCCATGCGGTGTATTATCAGCAAGAACACTTGCCAAAACGTATCCGTTTATTTATTGAGTTTTTGACTGAGCAATTAAGTCAGGGCTTCTCGGTTTGCCAATAGCATCATTTTGAAGCTGCACATTCAGGACCGGAATGGACGGACCTGTTTTTTGCAGGACAGACACCACAATATGTTGCTGTTGTAGCTTGCATTCCAGTTCTAGCGTTGGCAATAAGTTACTGGCTAGCATGACACCATTTTCATTGGGTTTTTTATAGGTCATCTTGATGATACGACTCTCTGCGGTGGCTGTGCCTTTTTCCATTTTCCATAATTCATAAGTCGGTTGATTCTGCAGGCGTAGGTAACCTTCCGAGAGTGACTTACATACCTGTTGTTGTGGATAGGTGGCTTGGTCGCTGAGTTCACAGCCGCTCAGTAAAATTATGCCGAATATGAATAAGATATTATTTTTCATTGGTTTATCCTGTGGCAGTTGATTTTTATAGCTTAACGGTGTTGTATAAACCAATACAGATACAGAAATTTATAAAAAAGCAGTACAGAGATGACCTTCCAATATCAACGTCTGGCAGAACAGCTGGCGCATAAGATCTATCAACATGAATTACAGCCACAACAGAAGCTGAGTTCTTTAAGGGAATTTGCTCGTCAGCACAGTATTAGCCTGAGTACCGCGCAACAATGCTATGAGTTGCTGGAAGCCAAAGGGTTGATCTATGTCAAAGCAAAATCGGGTTATTTTGTCAGTTCGAGACAATATCAAAGTCCCGTGCCTGAAAGTCCCGTTTTCGAGTCAATGAGTCGGCAGGTTTCAAATTTAGATCTGCAAAACCAGATTCAAACTGCTTCGATTCAGAACCATTTAACCCCGTTGGGAGCCATTCAGCTATCTCCACATCTGATTCCAGTGGATGGCTTGCGCCGTTCCCTGCAACGTGCGCTGAAACACTGTCAGCCAGAAGATTTTCTGTATTGCAATAAACAGGGACACCAGCAACTGCGACAGGCGTTATCGGATCATTGGCGTGAGGATGGTATTTATGTTGCTACGGACGATATTTTTATTAGCAATGGTTGTATGCCCGCGTTGTCGCTGTTGATTCAGCAGATCACCAAGCAAGGTGATAGCATTCTGATTCCAACCCCTACCTTTAACGGGCAGTTACAGATGCTGGCCAGTTTGAAACGCAAGATTATCGAAATTCCAGCCGATCATCGTGGTATTGATCTGGAACGTTTAGAGCATTTTATGCAACAGGGCAGTGCCAAACTGTGTTTGATGACCGCCAATTTTCAGAATCCCTTGGGCTATTGCCTCAGCAATCAGCAGAAGCAGCACATCGCCAAGCTGGCTCAGCAGTATGAGTGTTTTATTCTGGAAGACGATATTTATGGGGAATGCAGCTTCCAGAAGGAGCGACCTTTACCCATCCGTTATTGGGATCAGGATGGCTATGTGATCTGGTGTGGCTCAGTTTCTAAATCTTTATCAGCGGCTTATCGTGTCGGCTGGTTCTGTTTAGGACAACAATTACAATATTTAAGACCACGTTTATTGGCCAATAATATCGGGGTAAATACTCCTTTACAGTTGGGGCTGGCTGATTTTATTTATAGCCGGGGTTATCGGGAGCATCTTGATCAGCTGAGACCTAAACTCATGCAACAGGTGCAACAGTATCGGGCATTTATTCTAGAGGCGTTTCAGGGAATTCCGATCGCCTTGAGCCAGTCACAGGGCGGTTATGCCTTATGGCTGCAACTTCCGGCGAGCATTACCGGTCTGCAACTGTATTATCTGGCGCAGGCGCAGGGCATTAATATCGTGCCAGGGGAAGTATTTGGTGAAGACCGACGCTACCAGCATTTTCTGCGTTTAAATGCAGGCCATGCCTTAACCGGAGAAATCCGCCAAGCGATACAGCAATTGGCGGACTGGACGCGTAAAAGTCTGAACTAGTTGAAGTCTGCTTTTAGAACGATACGATAACGTGCCTGACCTGAATGTAGTCGCTCAATTGCCTCATTCAGCTGCGACATCGGGTAGAGTTCAATCTGTGGGGCAATATTCTTGCGTGCGGCAAACTGTAACAGCTGGCGCAGTGCCAAAGGGGAACCCGTAGGCGAAGAGGTGACTGATTTGGCGCCATTCATCAAGGTTCCAACCGACACAGGGATCGGTTCTAAAGTGACCCCTAAGAAATGGAGACTGCCATTCGCTGCAAGCGTACTCAGGTAGGCTTGCCAATTCAGCGTTACATTCACGGTACTGAGCAACAGATCGAACTTGCCGCGTTGTGCCTTGATCGCCTGGGCATCACGACTATTCACCACATGATCTGCGCCCATGGCTTTGAGCTCTTTGGTCTTGTCCGGACTCGAGCTAAAAGCCGTAATTTCACAGCCCCAGGCCTTGAGTAACTTAATCGCCATATGACCTAAGCCACCAATTCCAATCACCCCGACATGATGGGTGGCTTGAATTTTATGTTTCAATAAAGGATCAAATACGGTAATCCCACCACAGAGCAGTGGTCCGGCACTTTCAGGATCTAAATCTTCTGGTAGCGGAATCACCCATTGCCAGCCAGCGCGGACTTTATCGGCAAAGCCGCCGGCATGTCCGACGATGGTTGAAATCTTTTCACCGGTACAGAGCACCTGATTGCCGCCAATACAGGGATCACAGGCCTGGCAGGTTTCAGCTGTCCAGCCAATCCCGACACGTTGGCCGATCTGTAAACCCTTGGCTTCTGAACCGAGCGCCACAATAGTCCCAATAATTTCATGACCAGCCACAACCGGATAGACCGATGAGTGCCATTCATTATCAATCACGGAAAGATCGGAATGACACAGGCCACAATATTCGACTTTGACTTCAACCTGATGCGCCTGTAACTCGCCTGCATCAAATTGATAAGGAACTAACTGCTCGCCCGCCTGCATGGCGGCATAAGCACGAATCTGGTTATTGCTCATTGGGGGGGAACTCCTGTTGAAGGAAAATTTATGCTTTATGATTATTTAAAATGGCAATGATTTTCATGGTCATTGACCATGCCTACCGCTTGCATAAAGGCATAGCAGGTGGTCGGGCCGACAAATTTAAAACCATGCTTTTTGAGGGTTTTGGAGAGTTTCTGGCTGGTTTCAGTCTGTGCAGGTGCTTCGCGATAATTGATGACATCATTATGTTCAGTTTGCTGATCCACAAAGCTCCATAGCCAGGCCGGAACATCGCTGACTTGATCTTTAAGCTTGAGCCAGGCAATGGCATTGTCGCGAATCGCTTTCAGCTTGCCGATATGACGGATTAAACCGCTATCACTGAGCTTGAGCTGTAGTTGCTCATCGCTCAGTGCTGCAATTTCGGTAAGGGGATGGCTGAAGAAATGGGTGCGGTAGTGTTCACGTTTTTTTAGCACCGTGATCCAGGACAGGCCAGCTTGCTGACCTTCCAGGCAGAGCATTTCAAACAGGTGTGCTTCATTGTGTTGGGGCTTACCCCATTCTTTATCATGGTAAGCGATATATAGCGGATCATCGGAGCACCAGCCACAGCGTTGAGTTGACATATTGGATGCTCCTTATTGTTATGGGTACGAATAATTAAAGTTTGAATGCCACCCATTCATTTGGGCGTGTATCCCAATAATACAGTTCTGCGCTGCTTAAATCAGCAAATTTAAGCCAAAAGTCTTTGCCGGATTTATCCGCAAAACCGGTACTGATCAGCAGGGCATCCTCACTGATTTCCATGATCCAGCCTTGGTAGCTGGTGCCATTGATGATGATCTTTTGCTGATTGCCTGACTCTGCAAACTCAACCAGACGTTCAATCAATGCTTCTGACATTGTATGTTCCTAACGTAAATACGGGTATGGATTGACTGCTCCACGCCCTTTGCCATTCAAATAAATACCATAGTGTAAATGTGGAGCGGTATAACGTGCATTACCGGTATTGCCCACATAACCGATCAGATCGCCCTTGCGAACGTAATCCCCGACATTGAGCCCACGCTTGTGGCCGTTGAGGTGGGCATAATAATGCCACGAACCTGCTGGACCCATGATCCAGATGACCTTGCCACCTAAATTATTATTACGTAAATCAGCAACTAAGCCTTCAGTTGCACTATACACTTTGGTGCCACGCTCTGCCATGATATCAATGCCTTCATGGTTACGACCCTGACTGCGGGCAGCGCCCCAGGTGTCCCGTAATTCATTGCGGCTGACGCCTTTGACCGGAACAGGCAAGCGGCTATCCAGTCGCATGTTTTTTAGTTTATTGACCTGTGCATTCGGTAACGGTGTTGCTTTCTTCGGCGCTGTGGCACAGGCTGAAAGTAAAATAATCAACACACCCAGCAACGTATAAGAAATCGGATGGCGCACAAAAACTCCTTATCTTTTGAAATCCAGCAGGGAGGGCGTTTAAGCTTTTTGCTTTGCTGTAATCAGTTTCTTCATCGCCGTAGGGACCCCTCTGGCAATGGCGGCCTCAGGACTCAGCCAAACGCCATTCAGTTCAATACTGAGCTGTTCTTTTTGGTCGTGTTCCACGTGGAACAGCCGCTCATTCAGTAACCAGGTAAAATGGGTAAAGCTATGGCTAATCTGCAACGATGATACTTGAGCTTGCAATTTAAAGTGCTGCTCAATCTGTTGTAATTCGGTTGCTTGCTCAATGATCGGCAGGCAGTACAATCCGCCCCAGAGTCCATGGGCTTCTCGTTGTTGCCACAGCCATTCATCACCTGACTGAATCACTAATAGATTCGCTGTTCTGACCGGAACAGGTTTCTTGGTTTTTTTAAATGGCAGTTCTTGTTCTAAGCCTTGTTGATAGGCCTGACAGTGTTGCTGCATCGGACAATATAAACACAACGGTTTTTTCGGCGTACAGATCGTTGCCCCTAGGTCCATGATCGCCTGCGTGTAATCATGGTTGCGTTCTTTTGGACAAAGTTCTTCTGCAATCTGCCACAGGGCCCGTTCCTGTTGTGGTTTGGATAGATCATCTTCAATGGCAAAAAAACGGGCTAAAACGCGTTTAACATTACCATCCATAATCACGCCGTATTGGCGTAAACCGAGTGACATTAGTGCTCCAGCGGTTGAGCGGCCAATGCCGGGTAATTCTATCCATTGTTCGAGTGTTTCTGGAAATTTACCTTGCTGGCTGACAATGCCTGCAGCTTTATGCAGATTGCGTGCACGGGCGTAGTAACCGAGTCCTGCCCAATAGGGTGCGACATCATCCCAACTGGCCTGTCCCAGATCTTTGACTGTTGGAAAGCGTTCAATAAAACGGTCGAAATATTGCAGTACCGTTTTGACCTGGGTTTGTTGCAGCATGATTTCTGAGACCCAGACCTTGTAAGGATCGTCGGCGATTTGCCAAGGTAAGTCATGGCGACCGTGTTGATCGAACCAGTGAAGCAGGGCATCAGAAAATGAGAAATCAGGCATGAATCAGGTCAGTAAAAAGCAGGGCTGTAGTATAGCGGAAATGCGGCTTTTTGCGGCGTTAAAATTCTGTTGAACCATAAACAGTGTATAGATCGCAACGTATTTCAAACTTGTATTAAATTTCAGTCGTTATTTGTGTTTGGGTAGGCGGCATGGATGCCGCCCGTTGAGCTGTAGTATCAGGGAGGTAGCATCAGCTCAATAGAGAATTTTTGCCTACCTTGCGGGGTATACTCCTCACCTATGAAAAGTAAGTCGTCGAAGACATATGCTGAAATTCGATCAGAACTCGCTACGACTCTGTAATGCAGTCCAACAGTCGCCATCCATGCCGTCTTGGCACCAGCTTAAATAGCAGGAGGATATTGACTGGGATTGACGTTTTGAAAAATCATTTACCGATTACTTCAAATGTTTATCCAACAGCTCATACATTGCTTCAAGCCCTTGGCGCTCTGCTTCTGCGTTATAACCCAAGTCAACATTGTTGGCTTGGGCGCGTTCATCCGCAAGCGGGTTACTGAAACCGTGCTTGGCATCTTCAAAAATAATCACTTCATGGTCGACTTCAGCATCATGCATTTCCTGACGGAAGCTGGCCACATCGTCCAAAGTAACCATACTGTCCAGTTCACCATGCAGGACTAAAATCTCGGCCTTGACCTTGCCTTTTTCAGCCGGTGCTTTCGGGCTTAATACTGCGTGAAAGGTCGCAACCGCTTCGATTTCTGCACCTGAACGAGCCAGATCCAGCACCACCTTGCCACCATAACAGAAACCAATGGCCGCCAGTTTTTTAGCATTGACTTCC
>PJUK01000171.1_pt1 | contig 36308 bp, 33 predicted proteins | sample 1512211 | NCBI WGS metagenome assembly PJUK01 (sample SAMN08177668, study PRJNA422409) | Feces metagenome, whole genome shotgun sequencing project. | reverse complement strand
GGTCAGAATGCTCATTTACAGCTCGTAAAGTCGAACGCGACTCCGAGCGTTCTTCGCTCGATTCGCGGGGCCGCCATCGGTATTGCCTGGCTCTAGCTCGCGAGACTTTGAACAGGCTCTCAGGCGCGCGTGGCCTCGATGCGCTTGACTGCTTCCACCCAGGCCAGATCAAGGCGATTCTGCTCCACGTCCAGCCCCTGCTGCTCCATCGCCTCGCGGTGCGCGTCGATCTCGTGAACCATCTGGCTCAGTTCACTGGAGTTGCCATCGAGCTGGTGCATCTGGGTCACGCCCAGGTGATAGAAGCGCAGCAGTTTCATTGCCGTCTCATCGCCCTCGGCCACGCCCGCCTTGACGTGATGCATGACGTTGGTGATGCGCATCAGGCTGCGCTTGAGCCGCCAGCCGTAAACGGCCGGCGCCATCCACGGGCGTGACCAGAACTGCAGGCGCACCAGTGCCACTGTCAGGGCAAAGCCAGTCAGCACACCGAGCAGGTTCCAGCGGAAGTTGTCGTCACCACCCGGCTCACCGAACAGCTGCACGCTGAGTGTCGCCAGCAACATGGCGAGGCTGACGAAGATCACCGCCACCAGCATCGTGATGCGACGGGTCTGCTGACGATATTTCTCGGGGCTGGTGGGGACAATTTCGAACATGCGCATGGGCTCTGAAACGAGGGCGAGGCGCGATGTTACGCCAGCGCAGCGGATTGCACGAACCTGCGATCGTTACCGACCGTTTGTCGTGAGCCACTGCACGCGTCAGGGAACGGCATGGCGCAACCATTCACTGGGGCTGGCTCCGACCTTGCGGCGAAACGCACGCGCCAGCGCCGAGGGGCTTTCGTAGCCGACCTCATCGGCGATCAGCGCCATGGGCCGGCCTTCACGCAGGCGCTTCTGCGCCAGGCTGACGCGCCAGCCCACCAGATAATCCGCCGGGGTGGCACCGACCACCTGGTGAAAATGCGCCGCGAAACTGGCGCGCGACATACCAGCCAGCGCCGCCAGCTCGGCCACCGACCAGCCATGTTCCGGTCTCTCATGCAGTTGATTGAGCGCACGCGCCAGACGCGGCTCGGCCAGCCCAGCCATCATTCCCGAAGCCAGCTCGCGGCTGTTCATCAAATGCCGCAGCAGTTGGATCACCATCAACTCGAACAGGCGGTTGAGCACCAGCTCGCGCCCGCAGTCCTCCCCTTCTGCCTCGGCGAACAGCCAGTCCAGGCAACCGCTCAGGCTCGGCAGCTCGCGCAGGGGTTTGACGATGGCACCAGGCAATGCGCGCGACAGCGGATTGTCGATACCACCGTCGAAGGCCAGCGTGGCGCACACCAGCTCGGCGCCATCGGCCTCGCTGGCACTCATCCGATGCAGGCGCGGCCGCGCCACCAGCATCAGGCTCGGTTCTTCCAGGCGCAGCTCGCGGCCATCGCCCTCGCGAAAGCTCATGCGCCCGGCACGCAGCAGGTGAATGTAGCCATGCGGCTCATGCTCGCCATGGCTACTGGTGCCGCAGAACCCGCCACGGTGGAAGGTACTGGCATGCAGGTTGAAGTGATGCAGCAGGCTGGATAGGCGATCCATGGTCGTTTCGCACTCTTGGACGATCTGTCGCATAACATCGACGATCTGAACCCGAAAAGCCAGATCGATTCACTAGCATGGCTCCAAGCTTGAACAACAAGCTCCCCATCAAGACTGGAAAATCACCATGACGCGTATCACTGCACTACCGTTCGAACAAACCGCCGCCAGCGCACAGGCGCAACTGGAAGGCATCCGCAAGGGCCTCGGTTTCATTCCCAACACCTTCGCTACCCTGGCCCACGCCCCTGCGGCATTGAGCGGCTACCTGGCGCTGTCGCAGGCGCTGGGCAAGGGCACGTTGAATGCCAAGGCGCGCGAAGTGGTGGCCCTGGCCAGCTCGCAGGTCAACGGCTGCGAATACTGCCTGGCCGCGCACACCCTGTTCGCCGGCAAGACTGGTCTGAGCGAGGCGGATATTCGCAGCGCCCGTGACGGCGAATTCGATGCCGTGGCGCGCCTGACCCAACAGGTCATCGACAGCCGCGGCCGCCTCAGCGATGAACAACTGCAGGCTGCACGCGATGCCGGGCTGAGCGATGGCGCCATCGTCGAAGTGGTGGCCAACGTCGCCCTGATGACGCTGACCAACTACCTCAACAACCTGGCGGAAACCGATGTCGACTTTCCGCCCGTAGCCGTCTGACGAGACAGGAGGTGCGCCATGCAAGCCGTCACTCTTTACACCACCGGCCACTGCCCCTACTGCGTCAACGCCAAGGTTCTGCTGACGCGCAAAGGCGTGGCCTTCGAGGAAATCGACGTGGGCAGTTCGCCACAGCGGCTGGCGGAGATGCTGCAACGCAGCAACCGCCGCAGTGTGCCGCAGATCTTCATCGGCGAACGCCATGTCGGCGGCTTCGATGATCTGGCCGCGCTGGAGCGCGGCGGCGAGCTGGATACGCTGCTGCAAGCCTGAACGTCGAAGGCCGGCCTGATGGCCGGCCGTCGCCTAATGCCAGTCAGTTAAGCGTCAGGATAAGGTTACGTAGGGTGTCGCGAGGCTGCCTAGGCCGTGCGCACCAATGGTGGTGGCGCCGGCATTTCGGTGCGCGCGGCACACCCTACAAAGGCCATCCGTGACAGACATTACGTCTTATCTGATCGGCATTAGGGTGTCGCGCCCTCCTGGCCGGTAATTGTGCTGACCTACTCCTTTTCGCTACGGCGATCGCCTTTGCCCTCATGCGCCGGGCCATCGCTGCCGATACAGGAGCGGCAACATCGGCCCGATAGGCTGAGCATTGCCCTGCGCCTTATTTCGAAATGGAGTATCCCCATGCGCCTCGACGCCCTCTCCCTGAAAACCCGCCTGATCATCGCGGTGGCGATCCCCTGCATCGCCCTGCTGCTGGTGGCGCTGACCAGCCTGAGCAGCATGTCGAGCATGCACCGGGACACGGAGGTGCTCTATCTCAATACCGCGGCGCCGATGCGCGCCATGGCCGAGGTAGCGTCGCGCATTCCGCGCATGCGTGTGGGCCTCGACATGATGCTGTTGCAGGAAACTCCGCTGCGTGACGAACGTGGCGTGAAATCACGCGTACAGGACGCCCGCAACGAAGACGTGCCCGGCATGCGCGAAGCGATGCGCCAGGCCGTGGCCGCCCAGGTCAACCCGGAGCGCAAGGCGCAGGCGCAGCAACTGCTGGATCAGTTCGAGGCGATGGTCAACAACGAACTGAACCCGATGCTCGCCGCCTTCGACGCTGGCGACATGGCCAAGGCGCAGCAGATCTACCGCGATCAGTACGCCAAGACCTACGGGGTGATGCGCCAGGGTGCCAATGACCTGCTCGACGCCCTGCTCAAACAGGCCGAGCAACAGAACCTGCACAGCGCGCAGAGCTATGACGATGGCCTGACCCGCCAGATCGCCATCATCGTCACCGGCCTGCTGGTGTCGATCCTCATTTCCTGGCTGATCGTCATCCAGCTGCGCCGCCGCGTCAGCGTGCTGCAGAACAGCCTGGGCCAGGCCGCCGACAACCTGGCCCTGAATACCCGCATCGACCTGCCCGGTCAGGACGAGCTGAGCGAGATCGCGCGCAGCTTCAACCAGTTCATCGACAAGGTGCACGGCGCCATGCGCGAGCTCGCCGACAACTCGCGCCAGCTCTCGGGCATGGCCCGCGATGTGGCCGAACGCGCGCGCCTGACGCAAAGCAACTGCACCGCGCAGAGCGACCGCACGGTGCAGGTAGCGACCGCGATCAACGAGCTGGGCTCGACCGTCAACGAGATCGCGCGTAACGCCGAGAACGCCGCAGAAGTCGCCCGCGAAGCGACTCAGCACGCCAGCGACGGCAGCGCCGTGGTCAGCCAGGCACATCGTCAGGTCGACGCCCTCAACGGCGAGCTGGAACAGGCCGCCAAGGTGATCGAAGCGCTGGCCGCACAGACCAACGCCATCAGCACCACGCTCAACACCATCCGCAGCATTTCCGAGCAGACCAACCTGCTCGCCCTCAACGCCGCCATCGAGGCCGCACGTGCGGGCGAACAGGGCCGTGGCTTCGCCGTGGTGGCCGACGAGGTGCGCACCCTGGCCAGCCGCTCCGGTGCCTCCACCGAGGAAATCCAGCAGGTCATCGACCGCCTGCAGAACGAATCACGCTCGGCCGTCGAGGCCATGGCCAAAGGGCAACGGCAGAGCGCGCTGGTGGTGGAATACGCGAGTAAGGCATCGGCGGCGCTGGAGCAGATCAACAGCCATATCGGCCAGATCAGCGATCAGAACATCCAGGTCGCCACCGCCACCGAGGAACAATCCAGCGTGGTCGAGGACATCAACCGCAATATCGTCGACATCAACGAGCTGACCGTCGGCACCACCCATATCGCCGATCAGCTCAACCAGGCCAGCAGCGACCTGCAGGCGCTGTCGACCCAGCTGGATGGCCTGGTCGGTCGCTTCCGGTTGTAACCTGAACCTTATTCCGACCAAGCCGGTGCGCACGCAAGGCAACCGTAGGGTGCGCCGTGTGCACCGAGCCCAACGCCCTACAGATCCTCGTCGATACGCTCACGCAGATAGGCGTAGAACGGGTTGGAGGTCACACGCTGCAGGCCGGCGAGCCCGACCACCAGCACGCCCCGCTCCCCGCGCGGCGCCAGCGTGCCAAGGGCCACGCCATAGAACTCCTCGGAGGTCGGTTCGCTGCCATACAGCGGGTCATCCGGGGGGAACGGCAAGGCGACGTGGGACAGCGAGAACAGCTGACTCGGATACTCGACGTTCAACGGCGTGACCACGGCATCACGCTCGCCAGCAGCGATGCGACGCGCCTCGACCTGGTGCCCGCCCTGCTCGCCCACGCCGACCACGGTCAGGTCGTAGTCACGCTGCGCCGGCGGCACAAGTTGCTCCAGCAGACCGCTCATGTCCGGGCGCAGCAGCGAGCCGATGGCCTGCGAGCGGTTAATGTCGAAGATCACCAGCTCGCTACCGTTGGCCGGCAAACGCTCGAACAGGTCATGCACCACGGCCGGCGTGCTCACCGTGCTGTCGGCCAGCGACTGGAAGGCCAGCACCGGTGGCAGTTGCGCCAGCCGCCCAGCGCGCGCGGCACTGTCGAAGGCTCCCTGCACCTCATGCGTCAGCTCGTAGGTCTGCCGCGCGGCATGCACCGGGAAGGAGTTGTACTTGAACGGATTGAACTCCGGCAGCACGTTCATCCAGGCCGACTTGGCGAACGCCGGCAGCACTGCCGGCAACGCTGCCAGCCCGGCATAGCGCGCATAGCTGGTGACGCCGACCATGGGCGAGATCAGTACCAGCCGTTGCGGCATCGCCAGGCTCCGGTCCTCCAATGCCGCCAGGCTGTAACGCAGGGCCAGGGCACCGCCATTGGAATAACCGACGAGATACAGCGGGCCGTCCGCTACCTGCTCACGCGCCTCGCGAACCGCCATCCGAGTGGTCGCCAGCCATTGTTCCCAACGAACATCGGTCAACCCGGACGGTAGTGTGCCGTGGCCCGGCATGCGCGGCACCAGGCTGACGAAACCCTGCTCGCTCAGATGCTGGGCGAGATGCCGCAGGCTGTAGGGCGAATCGGTCAGACCGTGCAACAGCACCACCACACCACGCGCCTTGCCCGGTGGTTGCAGGATGAAGGAGCGGTTCCAGTCGCGTGGCAGGTTACCCGGATACACCGGGCTGGCGCTGGAGTAGCGGTTATAGCTATGCGCATTACCGTCGCTCAGGGGCTCGATGATCTTGCGGCGCAGCGCCTCGAACACCTGCTCTTCGGCGGCCTGGTAGGCGGCCCAGTCCATGCCGTCTATTTCCGTGACGCTCGGTTCTTCGAGCGTCACCCGGTGCCAGGCTTCCAGCTCCGGCAGGGACGACAACCCGGCGATACGCACGCCCAGCAGCACCACGACAACCAGCAGCACCAACACCAGTACCCAGGCGAAGATGCTGCGCAGGCGTGACAGACTCATCAGGCGTCTCCTTCATCGATTCAATGGCCCCCTCGGTTCGGCTGCCAGGTAGCACCTGACGCCGATCCACAGCGTGGCTATTGAACCAGAAGCGCCGCCCTTTCAGCAGGCCCGAAGGATTCAGATTGTGTGCAGACGCGCTCGTCTTACCATCGCGCAGCCCAGTGTCAGGCCAATCACCGCTGCCGTCACCGAGGCCAGCAACACACCCAGTTTTGCCGCACTGAGCAGGGCCGGCGAGGCGAACGCCAGGTTGGCGATGAAGATCGACATGGTGAAGCCGATGCCGGCCAGGCAGCCCACCAAGCACATCCAGTTCCAACTCATGCCCTCCGGCATGCGGCAGCCACCGACGCGGATCAGCAGCCAGCTCGACAGCATGATGCCCACCGGCTTGCCCACCACCAGCGCCAGCATCACACCGAGCATCACGCTCATACCGCTGCCCTGAGTGAGATCCACATCGTTCAGCGCCACACCGGCGTTGGCCAGCGCGAACAGCGGCATCACACCGTAGGCCACCCACGGGTGCAGCGCCATCTGCACACGCACGGCCGGCGGCATCAGCTCGCGCTGGGCATAACGCAGATTGCGCACGGAGTGCGCCAGCACCTCGGGCGTGGAACGCTCGTCGAGGGCGCGCAACGCATTGCGAGCCAGCTCCAGCGGTCGATCCTCGAAACGCACCGGGCGCACCGGCGTCATCAGGCCCAGCACCACCCCGGCCAGGGTCGGGTGCGCGCCGGTCTTGAGCAGGCCGAACCACAGCAACGCGCCAGGCAGCAGATAGAACCAGGCGCAACCAACGCCGATGCGCTGCAGGCCGAGCACCATCAGCATCCCCACGCCGGCGATGGCGAAGCCTTCCAGCGCCAGGCCCTCGGAATAGAACAGCGCGATGATCAGCACGGCGATGATGTCGTCGATGATTGCCAGGGTGAGCAGGAAGATGCGCGCGGAGGACGGGATCGAACGGCCGAGGATGGCCAGCACGCCGACGGCGAAAGCGATGTCCGTGGCGGTCGGCACGGCCCAGCCATGGCGCACGCTCTCGGCACCATTGAGCGACAGGTAGACCAGCGCCGGCACCATTACCCCGCCGATGGCGGCGACCATCGGCAAAGCCACCTGACCGACCGTCGACAACGAACCATCGTGGATCTCGCGACGTATCTCCATGCCGACGACCAGGAAGAACACGGTCATCAGCGCATCGTTGATCCAGAAGTGCAGCGAATAGGACAGGCTGAAATCGCCGATACCGAAATACAGCGGCGTGTGCCAGAGGTGTTCGTAGCTGGCGGCATAGGGCGAGTTGGCCCAGAGCAGGGCAACGGCAGCAGCGACCAGCAGAACGATGCCGCTGACCGCTTCGATATGGAGGAATTTTTCCAGACTGGCCAAGGCCTTGTCGGCCAGGCGCCGTGCAGCTGGCACGGCCTTGGGGGAAGGATGCTGATTCATGGGCGCACGCAGGGACAGTGTGCGGCGGCCCGACCAGCACGATTAAACCTGCCACACGCACCATGCGCGCGGCACCCGAAATCTACATTACACAGGCGCCTGCGACTTGAACAGCGTCCGCCCGATAGCTATTGGTCGAATCCTGCTGCTGGCGCGAAGCTCAGCCCTGCCAACAACGCCGAACCACCATGGCAGGACTGCGGCTAGTGGCGATGAGATTCATTCGGGGCCATGTGCGTCGCTGTCACCAGGCGCGGATGATCATCGCCGAACAGCGTCAGCAGATAAGCCTCCTGACGCCTGGCTCCTCGCCGGATCAACCACTGACGCCCACCCGGCAGGCAGCGCGCCAGGCGGTGCAGCACATAACGCGGTGGCGCACTGAGCAGCGGATACCACGGCAGAATGCGATCCGGCAGCCCCAGGGCACGGCGTCCCTCAGCATCGATGAAGGTTCGCGCGATGCTCAGGTGAATCGCCCGATTGAGCCGGCCGCGCAGCCACGGCAGGTTCGGGTAATGCCGCTGCAGCGGCTCGTCGATCAGCGCCGAGCCAAGCTGGCGACTGCTGGCATCGGCCGGCGCCTGCGACAGCAGGTTATGGTAGAGCGCGCGCACGGCATCGTTCTCATGCTGATGCAACCAGCACGCCTCCACGCCCATCAACCAGGCGATGTAACGCCACAGGTGCAAAACGGCCTCACGCTCGCCCACCGACAGCGGTACGCCGAGCATGCGCTGGCCGATCAGGAAGATCACCGAGAACGCCAGGTAGGTAGCGTGCATGTCGCCCTGATTGATCGGCACCCCGTGATAATCCACATCCCACTCGGCCATGCGCGACACGCGCCGACGCACCAGCGCGTGCACCAACCTTACGTGCAAGGTGCCACGGTAGCCGGCGGCACCGCGGGCCATACCACCCGGACGCGTACAGTCGACCCACCACTTGGTGGTTTCCGCAACGCGGCGCTGAGCGCCCTTCTCCAATGCGCCAGTCAGCACCAGCGTGCGATTGATCGCCGAGGCCTGGTAACCCGCCAACAACCCCAGATCGCGTAGCACGCGCATGCCGGTCAAACCTGACAGGCCGCAGACCCGAGCGCTCTCGAGCAGCCGCTCGGGTTCCAGCCAATCCGGTACCGCCTCCACGCTCGCGAAGAAGCGCAGCAGTGGCGGCGGCGCGTCGGCAATCGCCGCAACTCCCTGCGCCAGTGCCTGGTTGTAAAGTGGCATGGCCTGCGCCAGGCCGACTTCGAACATCCACTCGACCAGTGCATCCATGGGCGCATCGCCCTGCAACAGCGACTCGCCGATGGCCTGCCACTGCGCGGGCTCAGGCTCGCTGGCCCCCTTGATGAAACGCCGAATCGGCGCCGCCACCTGCCGTGCACGCAGCATGTCAGCACCATGGCGGGCCGGTAGAACGAGGGAGTCGCTGGAAGTTTTCATACCTTGGTTGGTTGCCTGCTGATGGGGTCGTTCTACGCTATTGCGACTAATTGCTCGCAAACAACTCGCGGACGGGACGCGCATGAGAAAGCAGCCAAAGCAGCATCGCGCCAACCAGATGATCGCCCTGCTGCTCGAGGCCACGGCCCTGGAAATCGCCGACCGCGGCCTGGATCGGCTCACCACCAACCACGTCGCGCAACGCGCCGGCGTCAGCATCGGCTCGCTTTATCAGTACTTCGCCAACAAGGAAATGCTCGTCGACGCCCTGTTGATGCAAAAGGCCGAGCGGCTGATGGGCGTGGTTCACGAACGCCTGCACCCGCTGCTGGGTGGTGATATCGCCACGGTGACGCGCGCGGTGCTGCTCGGCATCTTCGAGCAGGTCGCCGGCGACCCGACGCAGCGCGAACTGCTGCGGCACTGGCAGCGCCTGAATGCAGCGCCGGTATTCCAGACGCTGGAAAGGCAAATGACCGAGCTGTGTCGCCAGTACCTGATGCGTCATGTCGACGAGTACCGGATCGAGAATCTGCCGGCGCTGCTGTTCGTGCTGATCAACGCGGTGCAATACACCACAGCCCGCTATCTCGGCGAGGAAAGGTCGCTGCTTGGCCGTGACGAGGTGATCGAAGCACTGGTACGGATGGTCGAGGCGCTGTGTCAGCCCACCGCGCAGCAGGCAGCGAAACGCGGCGGCTGATAGGCTGCACGCATGACGCCCATCGCCCGCATCCAGACCCTGATCAAGGCCGACCCGCAACGCCTGCGGATCCTCAAACAGGTGCGTGACCTCGGCCTGCCCGACTGCTGGGTGGCTGCCGGTTTCGTGCGCGGCGCGGTCTGGGATCACCTGCACCGACGCACATCATCCCCGCTACCGGAAGACATCGACGTGATCTGGTTCGACCGCAGCCAGACCTCCCCTACTCGCGACTATGAGCTGGAGGCGATCCTGCGACACCAGGACGAATCGCTGCAGTGGTCGGTGAAGAACCAGGCACGCATGCACCTGCGCAACGGCGATGCGCCTTACACCTCGGCGACCGAAGCGATGCGGCATTGGCCGGAAACGGCCACGGCGGTGGCCGTGCGGCTGGATGCGCAAGGTGAGGTTGAAATTGCCGCACCGCTCGGCCTGGAAGATCTATTCGGCCTGATCGTGCGCCCAGCCGGAAGGTTCAAGGACGAGAAACTGCCGATCTACCGGGAACGGTTGCTTGGCAAGAACTGGCAGGCCACCTGGCCAAAGTTGAAGGTGCTGCCGTAGGGGGGGATGTCGCTTTTTACATCCACCATTGGTGGATCGATGAAGCGTGATCCACCCTACGACAGCCCCCGTGGGAGGCGCTTCAGCGGCGACAAGCGCGGCTAAAGCCCCTCCCACAGAGCCGAGGTCAGATACCGGCGACCACCGCGCTCCTACAAAGTTGACGTAGCCTGGGTAGAGCGGAGCGAAACCCAGCTACATGTCCACCGGCGGGGGATGTGAAGAGCGAATCCACCCTACGCCAGGAACTCCGTGGGAGGCGCTTCAGCGGCGACAGTCGCGGCTAAAGCCCCTCCCACAGAGCCGAGGTCAGATACCAGCGACCACCGCGCAGAGCCCCTGAGCTGAACTGGCGAACTGACTGCACAGGTGATTGATGGAAGTCACCAATACCTGCTCGGGCGAGGAGATGAAATCCACCGACATCATCACGCTGAGCATGGTGATGGTGACGATGGAGAAGGTGAACAGCTTGCGCGCCCACACTCGATCATCGGCGGCCTTGTAGCCCGATACGCCCATCCACAGCCAGTAGGCGCCACTCAAGGCAGCGACCACGAAGTAGCTGTAGCCGGCGTAACCGCTGAGCGTCAGCATCAGGGTCGCGACCACGAAGGCCGCGATGTACAGCACGATCTGCCGCTTGGCCGCCGAAATCCCCTTGATGACGGGCAGCACCGGAATATTCGCGGCCTGGTAGTCATTGAAACGGAAGATGGCGATGGCATAGGAATGCGGCATCTGCCACAGGCTGAAGATCAACAACAGGATGGCCGCGCCGGCATCGAACTCGTTGCTCACCGCGCAGTAGCCGACCACGGGCGGAGCCGCCCCGGACAGGCTGCCGACCAGAGTGCCGTACACCGAGCCACGCTTGAGCCACAGGCTGTAGAGGCCGACATAGACCACGAAGCCCATCAGCACCAGCATCACCGCCAGGGTATTGGTGGCGGCGTACAGCAAGGCCACCCCGGCAACCCCGAGCACGCAGGCATAGACGATGGCGTGCGCAGGTGAAACCAGCCCCTGCGCCAGGACACGATTACGCGTGCGCTCCATCTTCTGATCGATGTCCCTGTCGATGTAGTTGTTGAACACGCAGCCCGAGGCGATCACCAGCGAAACCCCCAGCGCTGTCGCGAGGAACAGCGCCAGGTCGGCATCGCCACGCGAAGCCAGGAAGAAACCACCCGTCACGGAAATCAGATTGCCGAAGACGATGCCTGGCTTGGCGAGGTTGAGGTACTGCTTCAGGAGAGCCAGCATCAGTTGGTCATCATGTGATAGTGCATGCTCCACATGATCCAGACCGACAGGCCGACCACGAACGCGATGATCAGCACGGTGAAGATCATCGAAATCACGTTCCAGCGGCCTTCCGCATCGGTCTTCATGTGCAGGAAGTACACGAGGTGGACGAGCACCTGCGCCAGGCCGAAGAGCACCACGGTGATCAGGGTCGCGCCACGGCTCAGGCCCAGCAGTTCAGGATGCATGACCAGGGCGAACGGAATCACCGTCAGGATCACCGACAGGATGAAACCGGTCAGGTAATCCTTGAAGCCCACCGCATGAGCGGCGTGATTGTCTTGGTGAGCCATTACAGCACCCCCATCAGGTAGACGACGGTAAACACGCAGATCCACACCACGTCGAGGAAGTGCCAGAACAGGCTGAGCAGCCCGACGCGCGTCTTGTTGGTGTCGGTCAGGCCACGGCTGCCGACCTGGAACATCAGCACCAGCATCCACAGCAGACCGGCACTGACGTGCAGGCCGTGAGTGCCGACCAGGGTGAAGAACGCCGACCAATAGGCGCTGACCTGCGGCCCGGCACCTTCATGGATCAGGTGGCGGAACTCGTACAGCTCGATGCTGATGAAGGCCGCGCCGAACAGGAAGGTGATGCCCAGCCAGCGCAGCACCGCGCCCTTGTCGCCACGGTAGGTAGCGAGCATGGCCATGCCGTAAGTGATACTGGAAAACAGCAGCGCGAAGGTTTCCACCAGCACCAGGTGCAGGCCGCCGCCGAGCATTTCCTTCGCGGTGGGGCCACCGGCGAAGGAGTTGCTGAGTACCGCGAAGGTGGCGAACACCGTGGCGAAGATCAGCAGGTCGGTCATCAGGTAGACCCAGAAGCCGAACAGCTTGATCCCACTGGTGTCGTGGTGGTGCTCATGGCCGTGGCCATGAGCGTCATGTGGAAAATGGGGTTCGTAAGCGGTCATGGTTAGGCCTGTACGACTGCGTTGGCTTTGGTTTGGTGGTGCGCCTGCTCGATCCGCGCGATCTCTTCGGGCTGCACGTAATAGTCGATGTCCTCGTCGTAGGAACGCACGATGAAGCTGACCACGGCGCCGACCAGACCCACGATGGCGAGCCACCAGATGTGCCAGATCATGGCGAAGCCGAAGGCGATGACGAACGCCGACACCACCAGGCCGTTGCCGGTGTTCTTCGGCATATGGATCGGCTCGTAGTGCTCCGGCGCGGGCATCAGCTCGACACCGTTCTTCTTCGCCTCATAGAAGGCGTCGATCTTGTCCGCCGTCGGGATGACCGCGAAGTTGTAGAACGGTGGCGGCGAGGACGTTGCCCACTCCAGGGTGCGGCCATCCCACGGGTCGCCGGTGACATCGAGGTTTTCCTTGCGCTTGATGTAGCTGGTGACGAACTGCACCACGGTGAACACAATGCCGATACCGATCAGCACCGCGCCGACCACGGCCACCTGCACCCACGGCACCCAGGCCGGGTTGTCGAAGTGGTTGAGGCGACGGGTCATACCCATGAAGCCCAGCACGTACAGCGGCATGAAGGCGAAGTAGAAGCCGAGCAGCCAGCACCAGAAGGAGTAACGGCCGAAGCGGTCGAGCAACTTGAAGCCGAAGGCTTTCGGGAACCAGTAGATGATACCGGCCAGGTAGCCGAACACCGCACCGCCGATGATCACGTTGTGGAAGTGGGCGATCAAAAACAGGCTGTTGTGCAGCACGAAGTCCGCCGCTGGCACCGCCATCAGCACACCGGTCATACCGCCGATGGAGAAGGTCACCAGAAAGCCCAGGGTCATCCAGGTCATGGCGTTCAGTTGCAGACGACCACGGAAGATGGTGAACAGCCAGGTGAAGATCTTCACCCCGGTAGGGATGGCGATGATCGACGTCATGATGCCGAAGAAGGCGTTGACGCTGGCGCCCGAGCCCATGGTGAAGAAGTGGTGCAGCCACACCACGAACGACAGGATGCCGATGGCCGCGGTCGCCCAGACCATCGAGGCATAGCCGAACAGGGTCTTGCGCGAGAAGGTCGCGACCACTTCGGAGAACACGCCGAACGCCGGCAGGATCAGGATGTAAACCTCCGGGTGACCCCAGACCCAGAACAGGTTGGCGTACATCATCGGGTTGCCGCCCAGTTCATTGGTGAAGAAGTGGAAATCTAGGTAGCGATCCAGCGACAGCATCGCCAGGGTCGCGGTCAGCGGAGGGAAGGCGCCGCAGATCAGGATGCAGGTGATCAGGATGGTCCAGGTGAAGATCGGCATCTTCATCAGGCTCATGCCCGGTGCACGCATCTTGAGGATGGTGGCGATGAAGTTGACCCCCGTCAGAGTCGTCCCCAAGCCCGATAGCTGCATGCTCCAGATGTAGTAATCCATGCCCACGCCGGGACTGTACTGGATGCCTGACAACGGCGGATAAGCCACCCAGCCGGTCTTGGCAAACTCGCCCAGGCCTAGCGACAGGTTGATCAGCAGCGCGCCGCCGACGAACAGCCAGAAGCTCAGCGAGTTCAGGTAGGGGAAGGCCACGTCACGCGCGCCGATCTGCAGCGGCACGACGATGTTCATCAGGCCGGTGACCAAGGGCATGGCCACGAAGATCAGCATGATGATGCCGTGCGCGGTGAAGATCTGGTCGTAGTGTTCCGGCGGCAGGTAGCCCTGCCCGTCACCATGGGCCATCGCCAGGTGAGTACGCATCATGATCGCGTCAGCGAAGCCACGCACCAGCATGACCAGTGCGACGAGGATGTACATCACGCCGATTTTCTTGTGATCCACCGAGGTGAGCCACTCGCGCCACAGGTAGCCCCACTTCTTGAAGTAGGTCACCGCCGCGAACATCCCCAGACCACCCAGCGCCACGATGGCCAGGGTGATCATGATGATTGGCTCGTGGTACGGAATCGCGTCCAGAGTCAGTTTTCCAAACATATTCACTCCTGCACCTCCGCTGCTTCGTGCATGGCTGTGCTGTGGGAATCTTTCAGGGTCACGTACTGCCCGATCACCTTGTTGAACAGGTTCGGTTCGGTCTGGCCGAAGTAGCGGATCGGGTAGATCGGATAGCGGTGGTTGACCATCTCGCCAGGCTCGCCCACCTGCTTAAAGGTGGCGAAGTCCATGACCTCGGGCGATTGCTTGACCTTGTCGAGCCACTGCGCGAACGCTTCGTCGCTGACCGAGTGAGTGGTGAAGCGCATGGCCGAGAAGCCTTCGCCGCTGAAATTGCCGGACTGGCCGAAGAACTCGCCCTGTTCGTTGGCAATCAGATTGAGCTGGGTGCGCTGGCCGCCCATGGCGTAGATCATCCCGCCCAGTTGCGGGATCGACAGCGCGTTCATCACCGTGTCGGAGGTGATGTGGAAGGTCACCGGCGTCTTCTCTGGAATCACCAGTTCATTGACCACGGCCACGCCCTGATCCGGGTAGATGAACAGCCATTTCCAGTCGAGCGAGACCACCTCGATGTTCAGCGCCGGCTTGTCCGATTCGATCGGGCGATAGGGGTCGAGCGAATGCGAGGTTTGCCAGATGATGACCGCCAGAACGGCGACGATGATCAGGGGAACCCCCCAGACGACCAGTTCGATCTTGTGCGAGTGTGCCCAGTCGGGCATGTAGGTGGCCTTCTCGTTCGACTCGCGATAACGCCAGCCAAACCAGAAGGTCATGACGATCACGGGGATGACCACGATCAGCATGAGTCCGATGGAGATCAGGATCAGATTGCCCTGCTCGACGCCGATCTGCCCTTTCGAGTTGAACAGCGCCCAGTCACATCCACCGAGCGCTGAGCAGGCAATCGCCATCAGCAACCAGCGCACACAACGATGGTATTTCTCTTCTTTCATGTCACGACCTTCAACTGAGTGATGTCCCACATGCGGCTTCAGTTGCCGTGCGGCCCATCGAGCAAAGGCCGGCAGCGGGAACTCAGAGCTTGAGCATCCGTGCAAGCGAAGCGGTAAATCCGTGGGAATCGCCGATGTTGAAGGCTAAAAGGGCCTCATACAATTCATTAGCGGCCTACTTATGAGCGAACTTACAGCACCTTCTCGACATGTTTAGAAACATTTACGCAAAGATTTGAAACACTTTGCAGCAAGAAGCCAGCAAAGAACCGCAGGGGTGCGACAAATGATCACAGGCCCGTTTTAGAGCTGTTTGTCAGCAAATTGACAGGAATCATTGCAAGGAAAGATGCCGCTAGCTGACCGCACGGCCTGCCTTGACATTGAGGAGATTTCGGGATTTTCGAATACGCAGATGAGGAGCGTCAGCCTTGCGAAAGGCTGAGCGCAGAGCGGGGTCAAGTAGAGGCCGAGGACGGCTGGTGTTGTAACCCGGATGCAATCCGGGGCAATTGAGCACGGCCAAAAGCATCGCGGCTGAAGCCGCTCCCACGGGACTGCTGAACGTCTGCAGACGCCATGCACCTGTAGGAGCGGCTTCAATCGCGATAGCTCTGCCTAACCCACACGCAACCCGGAACGATTGGATATGTGCCCCGGATTGCATCCGGGCTACGCAATTGCAGCCGACTAGGGGGCTTTTGTGGGAGGGCTTTTGTGGGAGGGCTTTTGTGGGAGGGCTTTTGTGGGAGGTCTTTTGTGGGAGGGGCTTTAGCCGCGACAAACATCGCGGCTAAAGCCCCTCCCACAGGCACAGGCACAGCGTCGTAGCCCGGATGCAATCCGGGACAATTGAGCGCGACCAAAAGCATCGCGGCTGAAGCGGAGTGCCGCCCAGCCGCTCCTACGGAGGAGGTGAATGTCTGTAGGAGCGGCTTCAGCCGCGATAGCTTCACCTAAACCCACACTCAACCCGGGACGATTCGATATGTGCCCCGGATTGCGCGGCCGGCAAAGGCGTCTGTGGGAGGTGCTACGCCACTACTTCCAAGCGCAATAACACCCCACCGCCAACCCACTGGCCAGGGAAACCTGGCGCCCCTGAGTCAGCGCATCGAGCACCGGCTCGACGAAGCTGTTGCTGGAGTTGCACACCAACCCTTCGCTGTAAGGCCCGGCATAGGCCAGATTGCCGTCGCGATCCCAGATCGCCAGGGCCGGGCTGGCCGGCAGCGCCTCCATGCCCTCGATCCCCGGCAAGGGCTGCATCCGCCCCCGCAGGAACGGCGCGATCTCGCCCGTGCTGCCCGGCCTCTGCACGCTGTAGAACGCCACATCGGCATTGCGGTGCAGACCAATTAGATAGCGCAGGTGCGCGTCGGTTTCCGCGTTGCAGGGGCAATCCGGATCCCAGAAATGCACCACGCGAATGGGGCCGGGGCCTGCCAGTTCAGGCGGCAGCTTCAACTCGCCCTGACCGAAGATCACCGTCTGCTCGGCATAGGGCCGCAAATAGGCCGCACCGCTGAGCCACCAGATCAGCACCACGGCGCCCAGCGCCAGCACGCAGAAGCCCACCACCAGATGCTTGAAGCTCAAACGCTCCAGCAGGTTCATGGCTGATGGCCGAACTTGCGCAGGAACTGCTTCTCCATTTCCTGGCAACTTTCCTCGGTGAAGCTACGCTCGGTGGCCTGCGCGCTCTTCCAGCAGGCTTCGATGGCCGCACGCTCGGCCGCCTCGATCTCGCCATCCTGGGGGCGGGTCATGATGTAGATGAGGCCGGCGAATATCAGCACCACGAACGCCAAGCCAGCCAGAAACAGGCCCAGGCAGCCACGGCGCCCCAGCCCGACGTTTTCATCGTTCACACTCATCGTTCTTCAGTTTCCGCATTCATCAGTGGATAGCTCGCCCCACCGCCGGGGCGAGCGCCGATCATCAACTTTCAACCAGCGTCCACTGCTTGCTCAGGCGCTTGTCCGACACCGCCATCTTCGTGCCCAGTTGCTGGGCGAACAGCGACACGCGGTATTCCTCCAGCATCCAGCGGTACAGCGTCAGCTCCGGATCACGCTTGCCCTCCTGGGCATGCTTGGCGGCGCGGGCCTTGTACTGCTCCCAGTAGCCGGCCAGTTCACCCGTCCACACGCGGTCACGCTGCACCTGCGCGCCGACCTTGTCCAGGCGCTGCTCGATGGCCTTCAGATAACGCGGAATTTCCTTGAGCCACTCGCCCGGCGTCTCGCGCACGAAGCCGGCATACACCAGGCCCGCGAGCTGCTGTTTGATATCGTTGAGCGCCATCGCCTGGGCCAGGTCGATCTTGCCCTTGAAGCGCTTCTGCAGGCCATGGTGCAGCTTGAGAATCTCCAGCACCTGGCGGGCGATACGCTCAGCATGCGCCGTCCAGTCGCCGCGCTTGCGCTCGGCCAGTTGCGCCAGGGCCGCACCATCGCGCGGCAGCGTGGCTTCGCCTTCGAGGATGCAGGCATCCAGGCTGGCCAGCAGAATGTCCTCGACCAGCGCCTCGACGCGGCCGATATCGCGATACAGCAGACCCAGCTCGGTCAGCCCCGGCAGCTTGCCGCGCAGGAACTTGGCCTGCTCGGCCAGTTGTTGCAGCAGCAGACGTTGCAGCGCACGACGGTGCTGGAAGTCGGCCTCGGCCTGGGTCGGGAAGCGCCCCTCCTTTACCACGCCCGCTTCTTCCACCAACGCCGGATAGACCGTCATCGACAGCCCGGCGATCTTCTGCTGAGTCTTTTCCGCTACCTGGGCGAAGGCCTTGGCCTCCACCGTTTTCGGCGTCTTGTCCTGCTGCGGAATGGCCAGCGCAGCCTGGCTGGCTTCGGCGAAGCGCGCGGTCAGCTCGGCCAGGTCGCGGCCCTCGCCGAGGAACTTGCCCTGCGCATCGACCACCTCGATGTTCATCTTCAGGTGGTTTTCCAACCCGGCGGCGGACTCATGCCAGGCCTCATCGGGCACCCGCGCACCAGTCATGCGCAGCAGCTCATGCCCCAGCGCCTGCGGCAATGAACCCTGACCGAACACCAGCTTGTCCAGCGCCGCACCAACGAAGTCCGGCACCGGCACGAAGTTCTTGCGCAGCGCCTTGGGCAGGCCGCGCACCAGGGCGATGCACTTGGCCTCCAGCAGCCCCGGCACCAGCCATTCCAGGCGCTCGGGCTGCAGTTGCGGCAGCAGCGGCGCCGGCACGCGCAGTGTCACGCCGTCACGCGGGTGGTTGGGCTCGAAGTGATAGCTCAGCGGCAATTGCAGCTCGCCAATGCGCAAGGTGTCCGGGTACTGCGCGGCGGTGACTTCCTTGGCATCGCGGGCCAGGGCGTCTTCCTCGCGCATGATCAGCAGTTGCGGGTCGGCGGCGCTGCCCTTCTTGTACCAGCTCTCGAAACTCGCAGCCTGGTAGATGTCCTGCGGGATGCGCGCCTCGTAGTAGCCGAATAGGGTTTCCTCGTCGGCGAGAATGTCGCGGCGGCGCGACTTGGCCTCCAGCTCGTCGAGACGTTCGAGCAACTGACGGTTGGCGGTCAGGCAGCGCACGCGGCTGTTGATCTCGCCACGCACCAGCCCCTCGCGAATGAACATCTCCCGCGCCACGGGCGGATCGATGGGGCCGTAATGCACCGGGCGGCGGCCGACGATGATCATGCCGTACAGCGTGACCTGCTCGTACGCCACCACCTGGCCGCGCTTCTTCTCCCAGTGCGGTTCCAGATGGTTCTTCTTCACCAGGTGGCCGGCCAGCGGCTCGATCCAGTCCGGCTCGATCTTCGCCACCATACGGGCGAACAGCTTGGTGGTTTCCACCAGCTCAGCGGCCATGATCCAGTTGGGCTTCTTGCGCCCGATCACGCTCGACGGATGAATCCAGAAACGTCGCTGGCGCGCGCCGAGGTAGTCGCCCTCCTCGGTCTTCTGGCCGATCTGGCTGAGCAGACCGGCGAGAATCGCCTTGTGCACGGCGGCGTAGTTCTTCGCCCGCACCGCCGCCTCGCTGGCTTCTGCCTGCTGGCGGGCGATGGCGTTGACGCGGGTGTCCTTGGTCGGTTGCGGCGTGTTCGCCGCTTGCTCGCCCTGCGCTTCCGAGCGGTTCTGGCTGCCCTTGCTCAGCAGTTGCAGATCACGGGCGATCAGCACCAGTTGCCGGTGCGCGTCGCGCCATTCGCGCAGACGCATGTAGTTGAGGAAGTTCTTCTTGCACCAGGTGCGCAGCGGGTTGCTGCCCAGCTCCTGGCGTTTTTCCTCGAAGCCGCGCCACAGGTTGATCAGCGCGGCGAAGTCCGAGTCCACATCCTTCCACTGCGCGTGCGCCTGGTCGGCGGCCTGCTGGCGATCCATCGGTCGCTCGCGCGGGTCTTGCACCGACAGCGCAGCGGCGACGATCAGGATTTCCTCCAGGCTGCCCTGCTTGGCACCTTCCAGCACCATGCGTCCCAGGCGCGGGTCGATGGGCAGGCGCGCCAGTTGCCGGCCGATGGGCGTGAGCTGGCTTTCGCGGTTGACCGCCGACAGCTCCTGCAACAGGTTGAAGCCGTCGCTAATGGCCTTGCCATCTGGCGGCTCGATAAAGGGGAAGTCCTCGATGCTGCCCAGGTGCAGGTGCAGCATCTGCAGGATCACCGCCGCCAAGTTGGTACGCAGAATCTCCGGGTCGGTGAACTCCGGGCGCCCGAGGAAATCCTCCTCGCTGTACAAGCGAATGCAGATACCCGGCTCGACCCGCCCGCAGCGGCCCTTGCGCTGGTTGGCGCTGGCCTGCGACACCGGTTCGATGGGCAGGCGCTGCACCTTGGCGCGGTAGCTGTAGCGGCTGATGCGCGCGGTGCCGCTGTCGATCACGTAGCGGATGCCCGGCACGGTCAGCGAGGTTTCGGCGACGTTGGTGGCCAGCACGATCTTGCGCCCGGCCATGGGCGCGAAAATCTTCTGCTGCTCGGCCGGCGTCAGCCGTGCATACAGCGGCAGCACCTCGGTAAAACGCAGGTTGGCCTTGCGCAGCACCTCCGCCGCCTCACGAATCTCGCGCTCGCCGGGCAGGAACACCAGCACATCGCCAGGACGCTGGCCCACGCTGCGCTCGTGCTCGGCGATCTCGTCCAGCGCGGCAAGAATGCCCTGGTCGATGGACAGATCATCGAGCAGACGCTCGCCCTCCTCGTCCACCTCGGCCGCCAGCGGGCGGTACCAGGTTTCCACCGGGTAGGTACGGCCGGACACCTCAATGATCGGCGCGTCGTTGAAATGCTTGGAGAAACGCTCCAGATCGATGGTCGCCGACGTGATGATCAGCTTCAGATCCGGGCGACGCGGCAGCAGGGTCTTCAGGTAGCCGAGCAGGAAGTCGATATTGAGGCTACGTTCGTGCGCCTCGTCGACGATGATGGTGTCGTACTTTTCCAGAAAGCGGTCGTGCTGGGTTTCGGCGAGCAGGATGCCGTCGGTCATCAGCTTGATCAGCGTGCCGTCCTTGCTCTGATCCTCGAAACGCACCTGATAGCCCACCAGCTCGCCCAGCGGGGTGCCGATCTCTTCCGCTACCCGAGTCGCCACACTGCGCGCCGCCAAGCGACGCGGCTGGGTGTGGCCAATCAGGCCATGCACGCCACGACCGATCTCCAGACAGATCTTCGGCAACTGCGTGGTCTTGCCCGAACCGGTCTCACCGGCAATCACCACCACCTGGCTCTTCTCCAGCGCAGCCTTGATCTCGTCGCGCTTGGCGGCAATCGGCAGCGCATCGTCATAGCGCATCGCCGGGATGCTGCTACGCCGCGCCGCGACCTTATCGCTGGACGCCTGAAAACGCTCCAGCCACTGCGCCAACTTGGCCTCATCGGGCTGCTTCTGCAGCTCATGCAACTGCCGGCGCAAGCGATGGCGCTCGGCGATCATGACGTGGTCGAGGTTCTTCTGCAGCGTGGCGAGGTCAGTCATCTGGATCGGGGCAATCAGGGCAAAGCCGGGATTGTCGCAGATTACGCCTCAAGGCGGGCAGCGCGTAGGGTGGACTCAGGAGCGCCAGCGAACAGTCCACCAGCCAGAAAAAAGGCGCACTGCTTCGCGAGTACGCTCTACGATACTGCTACGCAAGCGTAGCGCCGAGTTTCCCGAGGAACTCGCATGTGGAGGCCCAAGCGCGCCACCAATGCCTAGCACTAGACACTAACCGTCAATACTTGGGCTTAACTAGCACTAAGTCAGCCTCCTCAACACCCTTTCGCAAGTGAAGTTCTGGAGTTGACTCTTCAGGTATACCCTCAAGCATCAAAGCATTCTTAGCTTGCTTAAAAGCGTTGGGAATCGACTTCCCGAAACCAATTGCTGAATAGAATTGCGCAGAAAATACACGTGCTGCTGTGTCGCCAATTTCCTGATTCATTCCAATCGCGGCATCCACATATTGCGTGCATGCGGCTGCTTGGTTGTATGAATGGCAGGTATTAAAGAAAACTAGCCGAACCGAATCATAGAGCTCAAAAGTACCAACAATACTTGCAAGAGAAACAAAAGCTGCATCACCGTTGCGATTCTGCAGAACCAATTCGTCCTGGTTAGTACCGTGCCCGCTAAAGTGAACGATAGTAGGCTCCAACTCGTTCATGTACTGCAATATGTCACCAGATCGTAACGCCCAACGCGACTCCAGCTTGACCGCATCACGATGGTCTGAAAGCCTGATCTTCTGCTGTATCTCTCTAACCTCCTCATCCAGAAGGAGCCTGCGATCAGAAGCTGTCGCAGGATCAGTAGCGAAGAACGCAACCACAATTTGCTCGGGTAAAGCGCTCAGCCGATCTACACGCGCAATGGTTTCTCGATGAAGCGATTCATGGTGCGTCAAGCTAGACTCCACTGCACGAAACTGCCTCTGTTGAGCATCCTGCTGACGCTTCTGCTCGTCATTCCTTTTCTTGAGTGCTTTTGTCTCCTCGCTATCCAGCCGCCCTTGAGCACCTACGAGCTTTTTCTGTTCGTCCGCAATTTTTTTTTCTAGTTTTGCAACCTCACGCTCGTGCCTAGCTTGGTCATCAGCGTACCGACTGGCTTCGCGCAGCTTGGTTTGAAGTGTTGATGTAGAACTAGCTTTGCTCGCTGCAGTTTGTGCGGCAAGCGATCTCTTACCCGCGTCTGCTGCCTTTTGCACTTCTCGTGCCTTCTGCTCCATCAATTTAGCGATACCCGAACGAATCTGAATTACTTGGCGCCGGTACATATCTATGCTCATACATTATCCCTTGTGATGCTCGTGCCGCTCATAAAAAATATGCAGCCATCATCTTATTCAACATCAAGTTTCAACATAAAAGCACTGGGCATTTACACAATTATCTGTAAAAACGAATCATCGTTTATTGCTCTCGATCATCTGATATCTGTTCTGGCTATAAATTTTCGGCCATATATCATTAGAGTCTTACGTATACCGACTAGACGATGCCACAGCTACGGCAAACTAGTCACCGACGACCGGTGACTCGCCCCTGTCTGGAAGCGCTCGATGACCGCGTCTAACCAATAGTCCTCCCCACACCTTGTCCTCTCTACTTGCCCGCGCTACAGTCCGCCCGTCACGGTCAATCCCGTGACCGGGCGTGAGAACCCGAATTTCGTCCAAGGCGCGGAAGCGCCATAGCAGTGTAGCCGGCGCTTTTTTTGTGCCCGGTTACCGCATTTCTATGGCGGGCCGTGTGAGGCAGGCCTCGGCCTGGCCGGTTCCCTTGGACGCCGGTTTCTCACCCTTGCACGGTCCGCCTCCATAGCTCGTGAGAAGGCTGGGAAGCGGCTCCTTAATCTGTCCAAGGAGCATAAGGAAAATGCACTATCCCCCTTTTACCCAAGGGCTCCGCCCTGGGCTGCTGGCTGTCGTGTCGACTTCCGTTTTGGAGGTGCTGCATGACCAAGTCTGAATCCGTCGTTATCCCCTTCCCTACACCGCGCAATCCCTTGCAGAGCTTTGTCGCGGACGAGTGTCCGTTGCAGGCAGCAGCCGAGTATCGGGCAGCGTTGCTGGCCAAGCTGTTGCGGCGAATGCCGGAGCCGGAGTTGGCCAATAGCACCAGCGCGCTGCTGAGCGAGTTGATCGTGTTGTACCGCAGGGCCATCGCTCAGGCATCCGGGAGAGCTGCACATGATTGAGCTGCAAAGGCACCTCACCCACCTGCCCGCCCATGACGGGCAACCGCCTGCCAACTTTGGCTGGAACGCAGATTGTCAGGCGAGCTTCGGCCACGGCGTGCAAACCGCGCAGGCCTGGCTGGACGACGCCAACAGCGGCTGGCTCTGGGCCAATCTGTTGCTGGAGCGCCAGCTGTACCCGCCGGGTGCTCAGCGTCATGCCTTCGAGCTGGGCTTTCTCAGCCGCATCCACCAACGCTTGTGCTCGCCGTTGGGCGGCGGGCACCAGGCCTTACGGACGGAATTGCGCTTGTGACGACAGAGGCGAGGGCATGCCCTCGCCTCTTCCTTGGCAATGTATTTTTTGTGGGCACCGTTCACAAAGCTGAGCAGCCACGAGACGGTGCGCAAGACTTTGCACATAGGGCGCTGGTTAAGATTTGACTCTGGTATGGATCAGGCCAAGCGCTGCACAGTGCACAGGCCATCGCATGGAGCACGAAGATGAGCGGTTACGTTCCCAATAATCGCAACGAGCGCAAGCCACCACCAACGCCGCCTTACAATGGCGACTTCAATACCCAGCCGGCTAGGCAACTAGAGGCGACGACAAGTACGACGAGCTCCAGCTTGGTGGGTATCCGTTTCGTCTGGGACAACGGCGAATGCCTCGATGCCAATATCCCGTTCAGCCTGCAACCTGCCGAAGGTAATGCGCTGAAAGGTGCGCTGAATGCCAAAGGCTGCGTCACGCAGACCATTCCCGGACGTGAATACGAAGCGCAACTACTGGCAGATGTCGAAGTTGATGCTCACGTAGCAGCAGCACGTACGGAGTTACAGAGTGTTCTGGATGAAATAATCGCTGCGGAACAAGCCGAAGCAGCCAAGCTGCAAGCGATTCAGAACGAACGCAGTGCAGCCATGAATGCGTTCCACAAAGGCCTGGCCTTCGGCAAAGGATTGTTCATGGCCGGCGTGGGCATGGTCGATTCAGCCATGCAGTTCAATGACCTGATCAGTCCCCATACCTACTTATCAAATGCCCTTCGCTCAGCCTGGAATGCCGATGCAAGCAATGGCAGCTGGATGGACTCATTCCGTCAGAATTTTACCGCTGAGCAGCATAGAGAGTTGGTCGAGGCACTGGGTTTCGACCCTTCAAGTATTACGCGTGAGCAACTCGCACAAGCCTACGAGATCGCAAATTTCATCTACGACGATGCGCCGAGCCAAAGCATGCTCGGCCGCTTTGCCGTGGATTACGCAAAAGCTCAAAACGCTGAAGAAATCGCCGAATTCAGTGGCGGCGCAGCGTTCGAAATCGTTCTGACTGCTGTGCTCGCCGTTTTGACAGGTGGCGCATTCCTCGCAGCCAAAGCCGCCACCTCCCTGCGTCACCTCAAGCTCCTGCAACGACTCGGCAATGCGCTAACCAAGCTGGGAGCGGCGCTGAAACGTGCGAGGATAAAAGCAGGTGGCAAAGCCAAAGGGAATGGAACGGGGGCGCAGACAGTAGAGTTGCCAAGGCCTGAAGGAGTTAAAGCAGATAGCTTCCCGCGAGCAGAGACTAACCCCCCTGTAGATGTAACACCTAGAACGCCTGTTCACTCCCAATACCCGGACGGAACCACGGTGATGGAGGGTCAGCAGCCTGGGAAAGTCAAAGGGCCAATTAGTGAATCGCCACACTCTGTTATCCAGTGGGATGAAACAAACAACCGAGTTTATAAGGCCAGAGAATATGGCGCAGATGGCGTGCCTATCCGTGATATAGACTTTACCCATCCTACTTACCCAAGTGGAAAGTTAAGGCCCGATCACTCGGTACCAGAGCAACACATTTACATACCTAATGACCCGAATAACCCCAAAGCTGGTTATAAACGCGGAAAGGGACAACCCTTGGAGTTTCCATGATGTTATCTATGCCCGCTTGGAAAGGTGACTATTACATCAGCCTCGCGGAGATATTGCTCTGCATTGGTAAGTCACTGACTGATCTACAGTGGTACGTAAAAATTCATGAAGTAGCACCAGAGCCAGGTGCAGAGCAGCTTGAAGCGCTATCGCCTGCAGTGCCGCTCAGCATTTTTCAGCTACTGCATCTGGTCACGCCCAGCATTCAAGTTATCGATGGGGAGATAACGGCAAAGGATGAAAGCGGCAAACAACGGCTTTTGCTGCGCGCCGTCGATAGCTCGTCATGGGATGTGGAAACTGACCTTGAGCATATTGTCCGTGCGCTAGAAGACTCATACCCAGAGCTGGCGCATATTGAATAGTGAGGGTGCGGGCCGCGTGAGCATTGACGATCAGAACATGGTCTTGGCCCTGCTCACCCAAGCCATGCTTGGCGCCATTTCCAGCAACTTCCGCATGGTGGTCATCGATCTGGATCGCCCGGTATGGCCTATTTCCTTCTTTCTCGAAAAGGACTCGGTGATCGACCGGCAGGAAATCGAGGAGATCATCAGTACCTTCGAGGTCGGCATGATGGATGTCGACATCTCTTGCTCGGGATTCAAAGCCGAGGTGTTCGTGATCCCGGTAACCCAGCCGCTCCCCGACGCACCAGGCGTGAAGGTGTTTCTCAGAGGTGAAACCGAGGCGTAGGGTCGGCAACGCGCAGCTTGTCCACCGCTTCTTCAAGCACCATCCATGCTCGAAACATGCTGCTTCGCCCCCATGACTTTTGAAGTGACAGCAGTCCAGGCCTGATACCTACATGGCCTTGCAGACATTCAACTCATCTTGAGTGTCCAGCTCAGTCTCGATACCCAGCCGATACTTGCAGTAAGCGATCACCAGGCCTCGCTCTTCGTCACTTAGCCGTTCAAGTGGTTTGTCATCCGCATCTGTCAGAAAGATATTTTCAAACCGAACCTGCAATGTCGGAGAACTTTTTATGAAAAACACAGAGCGATTATCCTCAGCAAAGCGCGTTTCATAAAAACCTATATTCAACCATGACACCAACAAGGCCAAGGCTATCAAAGCAAGGAATACGATTCTTTTCATAATGCAGTCGGCGGCGGCAACAAGCCTGTAACCACCCTCATGCTCCTTACAAACTCCATTCCGACATTACCCGGGCAGATCTTGTCGTCTGCCGCCTGCCCTGGAAACTCACGATGCCCACCCAATTTCTTGATCAAAAATACGCTTTTAGAGGACAGGAGATAGGATCGGTTTGGCGAGCCGCCGATGTTCCGCTCATGGTAACGCTCCCTGTGTACGCAAAAATCGCATACTACCGTCGCATCGCCTTGTGAACCCAACGCGATATGCAGAACTGCGGGATATGCCACTTTTTGCCCTTGTCATTGGAAGGGCTGGATTAACGCTCCTGTCGCAATCGGCCGCCTTTGAACCGATTACAGCAGTAAGGCGGATCGGAACGCCGACCGCTCATAGCGTTAGCGAACAGTCCACCTGCCAGACAAAAGGCGTACTGCTTCGCGAGCGGATCGCCGAACAGGCTTCGGCATGCTGCCTTTAGCGCAGATCGATGATCAAAGGATCAGCCGCACAATCCCGAGCGACCTGGCCAGCGACAGGAGCAGCAGCAGGCTACGCTGGTAAAACCAGGCGGGAATTGCGCTCGAACGCAGTCATGGTGCTGCTGGCTGGCTGGCCATCCGAACGTCCAATAATCGAACATAACTTTCCCGCGAATCGGCTAATTGATTAGCAAGCTAAGATTATAATGGGGCGACTCAAACAGCGAGATACTTGCCATGAAGAAACAACCGCAGGCCTCTGGCCTCAGCAGGTTCATCCTGATCGGTCTGGGCGCCGTCATCGCCCTGCTCGGCCTTGCCCTGGCCATTGGCGGAATTCGTCTGATCGGCCTGGGCGGCAGCGCGTATTTCCTCATCGGCGGCCTGGCCATGACTCTCGCCGGCCTGCTGATTGCCATGCGCAAACCGCTCGGTGCCTGGCTGTTTGCCGCCTTCCTGGTCGGCACCGCCGTGTGGGCCGTGCTCGACACGGATCGCAGCTTCTGGCCGATGTTCTCGCGCCTGTTCATGTTCAGCGTGATCGGCCTGGTGGTGGCGCTGGTCTACCCGACACTGGCGCGCGCTGCCGGTGGTAACGCCGGGCGCGGCGCCTATGGCGTGGCCGGGGTGATGGCGATTGCCCTGGCCTGGGCAGTGGGCAACATGTTCGTTCCCCACCCCAGCGTGGCGGACACCGGCAACGGCCCTGGCCTGACTCCGGTTGACCCGGCCCATGCACAGAAGGACTGGGCGCACTACGGCAACACCGAGGGTGGCAGCCGTTTCGCCGCGCTGGATCAGATCAACCGTGGCAACGTCGACCAACTGCAGGTCGCCTGGATCTACCGCACTGGCGATGTCGCCCTGAGCGACGGTAACGGTGCCGAAGACCAGCTCACTCCGCTGCAGATCGGCGACAAGGTGTTCATCTGCACCCCGCACAACAACCTGATTGCGCTGGATGCCGATACCGGCAAGGAACTCTGGAAGAACGAGATCAACGCGCAGTCCAAGGTCTGGCAGCGCTGCCGTGGCCTGGCCTACTTCGACGCCACCCAGCCGGTCGCCCAGCCGAGCCAGCCGGACAGCTCGCCGGTGATCGCCGTCAGCGTGCCGGCCGGTGCCAACTGCCAGCGTCGCCTGCTGACCAACACCATCGATGCCCGCCTGATCGCGGTCGATGCCGACACCGGCGAGTTCTGCCAGGGCTTCGGCAACAACGGCCAGGTCGACCTCAAGGCCGGCCTCGGTGACGTGCCGGATTCCTACTACCAGCTTTCCTCGGCGCCGCTGATGGCCGGCACCACCGTGGTGGTCGGCGGCCGCGTAGCGGACAACGTGCAGACCGACATGCCCGGCGGTGTGATCCGTGGTTTCGACGTCATCACCGGCGCCATGCGCTGGGCCTTCGACCCGGGTAACCCGGAGGACAAACAGGCCCCGGCCGACGGCACCAGCTACGTACGCAGCACCCCCAATAGCTGGGCGCCGATGTCCTACGATGCGGCGATGAACACGGTGTTCCTGCCCATGGGCAGCTCCTCCACCGACCTCTACGGTGCCGAGCGCACCGAGCTGAACCACAAGTACGGCGCCTCGGTGCTGGCCGTCGACGCCAGCACTGGCGTCGAAAAGTGGGTCTACCAGACCGTGCACAACGACCTCTGGGACTTCGACCTGCCGATGCAGCCGAGCCTGATCGACTTCACCAAGAGCGACGGCCAGAGCGTTCCCGCGCTGGTGATCGGCACCAAGGCCGGGCAGATCTACGTGCTCGACCGCGCCACCGGCAAACCGCTGACCAAGGTCGAGGAAGTCCCGGTCAAGTCTGCCGGCATCCCTAACGAGCAGTACTCGCCGACCCAGCCGAAATCCGTCGGCATGCCGCAGATCGGCGCACAGACCCTGACCGAGTCGGACATGTGGGGCGCCACCCCGTATGACCAGATGCTATGCCGCATCAACTTCAAGCAGATGCGCTACGACGGCCTGTACACCGCTCCGGGTACCGACCTGTCGCTGAGCTTCCCGGGTTCGCTGGGCGGCATGAACTGGGGCAGCCTGTCCACCGACCCGGTGCATGGCTTCATCTTCGTCAACGACATGCGCCTGGGCCTGTGGATTCAGATGCAGCCGCAGCAGAAAGACGCCAAGACCGCTGGCGGCGGCGAAGCGCTGAACACCGGCATGGGCGCGGTACCGCTCAAGGGCACGCCGTATGCGGTGAACAAGAACCGCTTCCTGTCGGTGGCCGGCATCCCCTGCCAGGCGCCGCCATACGGCACCCTGACTGCCATCGACATGAAGACCCAGCAGATTGCCTGGCAAGTACCGGTCGGCACCGTCGAGGACACCGGCCCGCTGGGCATCCGCATGCACCTGCCGATCCCGATTGGCCTGCCGACCCTCGGCGGCACCCTGTCGACCCAGGGCGGCCTGGTGTTCATCGCCGGCACCCAGGACTTCTACCTGCGCGCCTTCGACAGCAGCAACGGTGCGGAAATCTGGAAGGCCCGCCTGCCCGTCGGCAGCCAGGGCGGCCCGATGACCTACGTTTCGCCGAAAACCGGCAAGCAGTACGTCGTTATCACCGCCGGCGGTGCGCGTCAGTCGACTGACCGCGGTGACTACGTGATGGCCTACGCCCTGCCCTGACGAAAACGCCCGCCTAACGGCGGGCGCTCCCTTCTCGGCGCGGTAACCGCCGCTCCCGCCTGGGAGATCACCAGATAGCCCGCCCCTGCCTTGATCACCGTACCACCCAACACCGAGGCCAGGCTGGGCACAACCTCGGCGGCTTCCACCATGCGCATCTGCAGACTGCAGGATGGGCTGAGCGCAGGAATACCCAATCTACTTACTACGGCTATCGCTGATCACACGATGGGTATTTCGCAAAAGTGGATCATTCATAAAGCCTTTAATTGGATCAATACCTTGATCCTCTTAGTTGTCTTAATTGGGCAGACCTTACTGATCCCCATCCACAAAGGGTACTGCTCTATGACTCGTCTTGACTGGTTTGAAGCTTCACCCGGTGCAGCTAAAGCACTGGGAGGGCTGCACCATTTCGTCACCACCGGAACGAACCTGCCGCCTCAACTCATCCACCTCGTGTTCTTGCGGGCGTCACAAATCAATGGATGCGCGCACTGCATCGATATCCATTCACGGGATCTGATCAAGGGAGGTATGTCAGTAGAAAAGCTCGTCCTGGTGCCTGTCTGGCATGAGGCCGCGCATCTGTTTTCTGACCAGGAACGTTCCGCTTTGGCCTGGACGGAAGAAGTGACCTTGGTCAGTGAGACGCATGTTTCCGACGAAGCTTATGCCGCAGCATCGTCCGCATTCACCCCGAAAGACCTCGTCGACCTTACGGCGGCTATCGCAGCCATGAACGCTTTCAACCGCATGGGTGTCAGCTTTCGCTTGAGTCCTGCTGCGAAGGCGTAAACCGGAAAGGGGTGGATTCATTTAATCCGCCCCTTCTCAATTGCCGCTCTCTTAGATCGCCGCAGCCGCCACCGCCCTGGAACGCCAGGCAAATCCCAGCACCATCAGCAGCCCCAACCCCGCCATCGCCGCACCCGCCAGGGAGATCGCCGGGTAACCCAACCCCGCGTTGATCACCGCACCGCCCAGTGCCGCGCCGATGGCGTTGCCCAGGTTGAAGGCACCGATATTCACTGCCGAGGCCAGGTTGGGCGCTTCCTTGGCGGCTTCCATCACGCGCATCTGCAGCGGCGGCACGATGGCGAAGCTGGCGATGCCCCAGATCAGGATGGCCACGGCGGCTGGCAGCGGCCAACGCATCAGCACGGTGAAGGCCAGCAAGACCAGGATCAGCGCACTCAGCGAGACGATCAGGGTGCGGTCGACGGAGCGATCCGCCGCCTTGCCGCCCCATACGTTGCCCAGCGTCAGGCCGATGCCGTACAGCACCAGCATGGCGGTGATGAAGGCGGTGGACGCCTGGGTCTCGCTGCTGAGGATCGGCGCGATATAGGTGAACACGGTAAACATCGCGCTGGAGCCGATCACGGTCAGGGCCAGCGCCGCCAGCACCGGGCCACGGCCCAGCACGCGGATTTCAGCCAGTACGCCGTCGCTTTTCGGCAGCGGCACATTGGGCAGCGCGAACCACAGCGAGACCATCGCCAGCACACCGAGGCCGGTGATGCCCCAGAACGCCGTGCGCCAGCCAAATACCTCACCGAACCAGGCTGCCAGCGGCACACCGCCGATGGTCGCCAGGGTCAGACCCATGAACATGGCCGCCACCGCCCCCGCGCGTTTGTCTGGTGCGACCACGCTGGCGGCGACGATGGAACCGACGCCAAAGAAGGCGCCGTGGTTGAGCGAGGTCACCACCCGCGCGATCAGCAGGCTGTAGTAGTCAGTCGCCAGGGCCGACATCAGGTTGCCCAGGGTGAAGATGGCCATCAGCCCGATCAGCAGGTAGCGCCGGGGAATCTTGCCGGTGGTCAGAGTCATCAGTGGTGCGCCGAGCAGCACGCCCAGCGCATAGGCACTGACCAGCAGGCCGGCAGCCGGAATGGAAACGCCGAGATCGCTGGCGATACCCGGCAACATGCCCATGGGGGCGAACTCGGTGACACCGATGCCGAAGGCACCGATGGCGAGTGCAACGAGTGGTGGATTGATACGCATGGAAAGTCTCCTCATCTATGCCGCGAATGCTACGATCCAGCCTTTACCGGCGGTAGATGGCTTTTCTGGCAAACACCTTTGCTTACGGAGCACAAATGGACATAGGCGGCAGATCAGGCGACATGGTCGTGTTCGCCACCGTGGCGGAGGAAGGCAGCCTGTCGGCCGCTGCACGCGCATTGGGGCTGACGCCCTCGGCGGTCAGCCGGATCATCGCACGCACCGAGCAGCGCCTCGGCACCCGCCTGCTGCTGCGCACCACGCGCGCGATCACCTTCACCGCCGAAGGCGAGGCGTACTTGCGCGGCGCCCGGCGCATCCTCGCCGACATGGCCGAGGTCGAAGAGGCCATCGCCGATCAGGGCGTGCCTCGGGGTCGCTTGCGCGTCAGTGCTGCGCTCGGTCACGGACGGCTGGCCATCGTGCCGCTGGTGGCCGCGTTCAGCGCGCGCTACCCGAACATCACCGTCGACCTCAGCCTGGGCGACGAAGTGGTCGACATTCTCGGTGGCCAGGCTGACGTGGCCGTGCGCTTCGGCCATCTGCCGGACAGCCCATTGACCGCCCGCAAGGTCGGCGAAACCGGCCAGGTGGTAGTGGCCTCCCCCGACTACCTGCAACGCCACGGCACGCCGCAGCAACCGGAAGACCTGCTGCAGCACAACTGCCTGCGCTTCAACTTCCGCCGCGCCGAACCCAACTGGCCGTTCATCCGTGACGGCAAGGAATTCTCTCTGAAGGTCTGCGGCAATATCGAATGCAGCAGCGGCGAAGCGCTCGCGCAGTTCGCACGGGTCGGCGCCGGCATCGCGCGCATCGGCGAATTCAGCGTGGCCGAGGATCTGCAACGCGGCGATCTGGTGCCGCTGCTGCAAGCCTGGAACCCCGGTGATCGTGAGCCGATTCATGCGGTGTTCGTTGGTGGCTCGGCCATGCCGGCGCGCGTACGGGTGTTCGTGGATTTCCTGTTGGAACATCACCGGATGTGAGCGACCTCGCCTGATGCATTCATTGGCTCCCCCAGAGCCTTTTCGTATGATGAATGAACACGATATCTAGAAGGCTTCGGCGTGAAATCCTCAACTAAAAGTGCGTCATCGAGCCAGGGTGTGCATGGCAGCACCAAGTGGGATTTGAGCGATGCTGTAAACCAGCTGTCCTGGGACGATCTGCGCATCATCAAAACGCTCAGCGAATGTGGCAATCGCTCGGCCACCGCGAAGAAGCTGGGAATCAACGTTTCCACCGTGTCACGCCGAGTGGCGCAGGTTGAGAAAACCCTCGGGGTCGCATTGTTCGACCACCGCCGCTCTGGTTACATGCTCACCGCTGAAGGTGCGGAATTGCGCGCTCTCGGTGAGCGCGTGGAGCTCGATATCGTCAGCGTCACACGGCGTGTATCGCGTGCAGGTCAAGGCACGCTGGGCAAGATTCGGATCACGACCAGCGACTCCTTGCTGCTGTATTTTCTCACCCCGATCATCGCGGACTTCAAGGCGCTCAATGCAGGGATAACGATCGAGGTCTTGGTTGGTAACCAGACCTTGAGCCTGGCGCGAGACGAGTCGGATATCGCGGTGAGGGCCACCCGGAAACCGGCGGAAAGCCTGGTGGGGCGCAGGCTCGCAACCATCGCCTGGGCGGCCTATGGCAGCGCTGGAAACGCCCCGTACGACAGTCCCTTCGGCGAAGATCAGCCGTGGGTGTCCTACTCGGCGGGCTTGGCGGGCCTCAGGGCAACGAGCTATGTCGAAAGCAGGGTCGCCGCCAACAATATTGCCTACCGTACCGACTCGGTCGCTGCTGCCAGCGCAGCCATCGCGGCGGGGCTTGGCCTGGGTTTTCTACCCTGCATGCTGGGAGACATCACCCCTGGGCTGGTGCGTGTCGGCCCGGTGGTGGACGAGCTCAGTGATGATCTTTGGTTGCTCACCCATCAGGACATCCGAAAGTCGCGACGCGTACAGGCGTTCATGGCTTTTTGTGCGGAAGCCGTTGCCAGCCAGAAGTCCTTGATCGAGGGGCAGAGCGTTCTCCCGGTTGCCTGAATAACAACCGGGAGCCCTTCTCAGTCGGCGCGAGCACCAATGACCGCCTTGCAGGCGATTTCAATGAGCTGCGTACGCTGAGCCAGCCTGGATACGCCGATGATGTTGCTGGCGCATTGCGGGCGTTCACAGCCAAATGCAGCCTTGCGCACCTTGCCTACGACTTCGAACGCCGCATCCATATCCAGTACGAACAGCGTCTCTTCGACGACGTCATCGAGTGTCGCGCCATACAGTGCAAGCAACTTGGCGATGTTGTCGTAGGTCGTGCGCATCTGATCTCCCATCGCGGAGAAATCGCTGGGCTTACCATCGCTATTCAACGGTGCAGGAGCGATCTGGTTACCGTCTTCATCATGGTTGAACTGGCCGGATACATAGATCTCGTTGCCGACCTGCCTTGCCTGCGGATAGCCATAGATCTCCTCCCATGGAACACCCCAGTAAGCGGTTTTCTTGCTGATTGGTTGTGAAGCTGCCATTGCGTTCTCCTTATGCAGAACGAGCCGCATGAATAGCGCCGTCCCGGGTTATTGAGTGGAAAAGGCTAGCACCGTAAAAGCACCCACAAGAGTGCATTTTTGCGCCACTTGAAGCGCAAAAATGCCCAAACAAAGCACCTGACTATCGACTAACTTGGGCCTGAATCCGGGCCATGGTCGCTCTGAAAAACTCTGTCGCCGACATGCTGGCGACGAGACGGAGCGGGCGCCGGGATTTGCTCAAAGACCATCGATCGACTGACAGGTAACGACAATGAACAATCCAAAAACCGAAGTCCTCACCCCTCAAAACAGCCAGCTGATCTTCATCGACCAGCAGCCACAGATGGCCTTCGGCGTACAAAGCATCGACCGGCAAACCCTGAAGAACAACACTGTGGGTCTGGCCAAGGCAGCCAAGATCTTCAACGTGCCGACCACCATCACCACGGTGGAAACCGACAGCTTCTCCGGCCACACCTACCCCGAACTGCTCGCCGTATTCCCCGACGCACCTCTGCTCGAGCGCACCTCGATGAACTCCTGGGATGACCAGAAAGTTCGCGATGCGCTGAAGAAGAACGGTCGCAACAAGATCATCGTTTCCGGACTGTGGACCGAGGTGTGCAACACCACCTTCGCCCTATCTGCCATGCACGATGCCGGCTACGAGATCTACATGGTCGCCGACGCCTCTGGCGGCACCACGCAGGAGGCACATGACTACTCCATGCAGCGCATGATCCAGGCCGGCGTGGTGCCGGTGACCTGGCAACAAGTGCTGCTGGAATGGCAGCGCGACTGGAAAAACCGCGACACCTACGAGGCGGTCATGGAACTGGTGCGAGAGCATTCCGGCGCCTACGGCATGGGCGTCGACTACTGCTACACCATGGTTCACAAAGCACCTGAGCGCGTGGAGCACGGCCCAACCCTGGCGCCAGTTGCCGCACCTATCTGAGCCAACGCCAGCCTTCGCATGGCGGGGGCTGGTTCCCAACTCGCAATAGATGCGGAGACCGCCAAATGAACCAGACATCCGCCGATACCGTCACCCTGGTGGTACGCCATCAGGTCAGCCAGCAGCATGAAATGCGCTACGAGACCTGGCTGCGGCAGATCACTGACACTGCCGGCCGTTGCCCCGGCCATCTGGGCGTCGACGTGGTACGTGAACGCCAGTCCGGCTTCGTCCATTTCACCTGCGTGCTGCGTTTCGACCAACTGCAACACATGCAGAGCTGGCTCGATTCAGAAATACGCCAACAACTGGTCACCGAGGTGCAACCACTGCTGCGGGCCGGTGACAACACCGAAGTCCTGCTAGGCAAGGATTTCTGGTTCGTGCCCGGCAATGCCCAGCAGCCACCACCGCGCTGGAAGCAGGCCGTTGTGACCTTTCTGGTGATCATGCCGCTGAGCATGCTCGTACCCTTGTTCTGGCAACCCGTGTTCGGCTTCATCCCGTGGCTCGCTGGCCATCTGATGAGCAAGCTGCTGATCACCCTGAGCATCGTCCTGCTCGTGGTGTACCTGTTCATGCCCATGGCCACACGCATCTTTGCCGCCTGGCTGACGCCCGCGCCAAAGGAACAACCATGAACGACCGCGCATCCTCGCCGACACCTCTTGCGCAACTCCCCAAGGAGGCAACATGAGCGCCGATCTCATTCTGTTCAACGGCCGTCTGCACACGGTCGATCAGGAAAAACCACAGGCCAGCGCCGTGGCCATCAAGGACGGGCGCTTCGTCGCCGTGGGCAGCGATGCCGAAGCCATGGCCCTGCGCGGTGACGCCACCCGCGTGGTCGACCTGCAGAAGCGCACGGTGATCCCCGGCCTGAACGACTCGCACCTGCACCTGATCCGCGGCGGCCTCAACTACAACCTAGAGCTGCGCTGGGAAGGCGTGCCGTCGCTGGCCGACGCCTTGCGCATGCTCAAGGAACAGGCCGACCGCACGCCAACGCCGCAATGGGTGCGCGTGGTCGGTGGCTGGACCGAGTTCCAGTTCGCCGAGAAACGCCTGCCAACCCTGGACGAGCTGAACAAGGCCGCGCCGGATACTCCGGTGTTCGTGCTGCATCTATATGACCGCGCCCTG
>PJUK01000169.1_pt1 | contig 36408 bp, 29 predicted proteins | sample 1512211 | NCBI WGS metagenome assembly PJUK01 (sample SAMN08177668, study PRJNA422409) | Feces metagenome, whole genome shotgun sequencing project. | reverse complement strand
CTGGTGACAGCTCTTCTTCGGCAAGGCTGACCAGATAATTGATCCGTTCCACTTCAGGGTCAATCAGTTTTAGTAATTGGATTTTGTGTTTATATTCTTGCAAGCAGGCACTACCCGGGCGAACACTGGCAAGTTCAAGATGAATCAGGCTGTCCATAAGTAAGTGTAGCCCATCAATTTCATAGACCACATTTAGTTGTCCGATCTTATGTTCAAGCAGCTTTCTTAAGCTATGACGCTGCCGCGGCAGCACTAGAGGAATATCGCCAATTTGTTGAGACTGAATCATTCCGCTTTTAATACATTCGGAAAGACCATATTTCTCGAGCACTTCCTTACGTGCCATCAAATACATTTGCTCGCGGACTAGGGGCTGGATCGACCACTGCTTATCAATTTCATTGGTAAAAATAATGGCGATATCAAGCTGACGCGAGTTAATCGACTGAATCAGGTTGCCTGACAGCGTTTCCACAATTTCTAAACGTATATCTGGATAGCGTTCAGACATCAGTTTCATTAAAGGGATGCCAATTAATGCGGTAATGGTCGGTGGAAAACCAAGGCTGACATGGCCTGAAAGTCGTGCAGAATGTGCAGCATCGACCGCAAAGTTTACTTGACGCAAAATGAGTTGCGAGTGCTTTAAAAAGGCCAGTCCCGCGGGTGTAGGAGTGACGCCAAAAGCATTCCGCTGTAATAAGCGAATGCTTAACTCTTGTTCGAGCTTACTAATCTGCTGGCTGATTGCAGAAGCACCGACATCGAGTTTTTGCGCAGCTTTACCGATGCTGCCTGCCTCAACCACCGTTAAAAAATACTTTATTTGTTTGATTTCCATGAAATATATTCTTTTATATGTGGGCATCCGATTATTCAGTGAAGCAATTTAATCAATATGATGGGCATTATCAATAGGATGAGAACACTATCGGTAGGATGAGTTTACGCTGTTGTATGACAAGTATATAGCCATACCTGCCTTGAGCTCATAGCAGAATAAAGACAAAGAGCATGATCTTCTTTCATCAATCAGGATAGGTTTTTATTTACGCAAAATTTACGAGTTCGGCTTTTTTCAATATAGAGAATTTACGCCTTCAATTTCCATACTAAAGCTGACCTATTATTAAATGGCATCTGCTATGTGGGAATTTATCTCTGTATTTGTCTTTTCATTACTGCTGGCTTATCCGCTCGGGACTTATCTTGCCGATGTGATGCAGGCCAAGCCAATGAAAAGTGATGCGCTGTTTAACTGGATTGAACAGCCGATTTATGCTGTGCTCGGTGTCAAGCGTAACGGCATGAACTGGCGGCAATATCTGGGTGCTTTTGTGCTCAGCAATGCTTTACTGCTAGCAGCCAGTCTCGCCATCTTGATGACTCAAGCATGGTTACCGCTAAATCCGGATCATATTCCGAATCTGAATTGGGATCTGGCTTTACATACCAGCATTTCATTCCTGACCAATACCAACCAGCAACATTATTCAGGGCAGGCGCAACTGTCTTACCTATCGCAAATGACCGTGATTGTGGGATTGCAGTATTTGTCGCCCATTATGGGACTGGCCTTACTGGTCGCCATGTTGAGGGCTTTGTTCCTGCAATCGCGGCTTAAGGACGGAGCACATAAACAAGACTGGCAGACGATCAATCTAGGAAATTACTGGATGGATCTCATCCGCCCGTTGTTTCGGTTCTTTATTCCACTCGGTTTGATTTTTTCTTTGTTGCTGACATTTCAGGGCGTTCCAGCAACTTTATCTGCTGGTCCAACCGCACAGGTTCTGGAACAAACGGCAGACGTTAAAACCCAGCATCTTCCACTGGGGCCCGTTGCTCCGATGGTGGCAATTAAACAATTAGGCAGCAACGGTGGAGGCTGGTATGGACCGAACAGCAGTGTGCCATTAGAAAATCCAACGCCGTTGTCCAATGTGATCGAGATGATTGCGATTTTACTGATTCCATTGTCCGTGGTGTTCATGCTTGGACGCTTTATCCAGCGTAAGAAATTAATGTGGATGATTTTTGGCAGCATGTTACTGATGTCGCTGGCCTCAACCTTGTTGACGCTGTGGACTGAAAAATCTTCCTTAATTCCAGATACTGCCTTAATGGAAGGCAAGGAAGTCCGTTTCGGGGTCGAAGCATCGGCATTGTGGGGAAGTTTGACCACCCAAGTGAATAATGGCTCAGTCAATATGATGCATGACTCGGCTTCACCACTGACCGGACTGGTAGAACTGTGCAATATGCTGATCAATGCCATTTGGGGCGGGATCGGCTGTGGTCTATTACAGTTCTTTATTTATCTGTTTCTTGCAGTATTTATCGCAGGCTTGATGACAGGGCGTACCCCTGAATTATTTGGCCGCAAGATTGAAGTCAGGGAAATCAAGCTTTTGGCATTGGTGATCTTGTTACAGCCTGTGGTGATCCTGGGCTTGACCGCAATCGCGATTGCCTTTCCATCCCTTACAGGGAATTCAAATCCAGCTTTCCACGGCATTAGCCAAGTGTTCTATGAATATGTCTCGGCCTATGCCAATAACGGCTCAGGTTTTGAAGGCTTGGGCGATAACACGCTGTGGTGGAATCTGAGTGCCAGTGTAGCGTTATTGGCAGGTCGTTATAGCGTACTGATTATTCCTGTACTGATAGCAGTCAGTTTGGCAACTAAAGTGCAAGCTGCTGAAAGTAAAGGTTCTTTACAGGTCGAATCCCCAACCTTCGCTTTAACTTTAATCGGGATCGTGCTGATTCTGACCGTATTGCAATTCATGCCCGTGTTGGTGATCGGGCCAATTGCAGATTATTTATCCCTAAAAGTTTAAGCGTGGAGCAAGCACAATGAAACATTCTAATGCGACACAACAAATGGATATTTTGAATCAAGAAATTATTCAACAGACCTTTCATAAGTTGTTGCCACAATATGCTTTTAAAAACCCAGTAATGGCCTGTGTCTGGGTAGGAACAATTCTAACGATTGTTGCGACTTTGCTGGGTCATGCCGGCCTTGGTTTTGGCTTGATCCTCAGTCTGATTTTATTGGTCACGGTGTTATTTGCCAATTATGCAGAAGCGGTTGCAGAAGCCAAAGGCCGCGGACAAGCTGCATCTTTACGGCAGGCGCGTGAAAATTTAACTGCAAATCGTATCCTCGATTTAAATGCGGTACCGAATACGATTTCAGCCAATCTGCTCAAAAAAGATGATCTCGTTATCGTGAAAGCCGGTGAAATTGTTCCTGCGGATGGTGAGATTATTCAGGGTTTTGCCACCATCAATGAATCGGCTGTTACTGGTGAGTCTGCACCGGTATTACGTGAAGCCAATACCGATCGTTCAGGCGTAATTGGTGGCACCAAGGTTCTGTCCGATGAGATTGTTATTCGTGTCAGCAATGAAGCTGGTCATAGCTTTCTGGATCGTATGATTGCCTTGGTTGAAGGGGCCAATCGCCAGAAAACACCGAATGAGATTGCACTGAGTATTTTGCTCAACATCATGACCATCACCTTTATTGTGGTGGTCATCACCTTAGCTTTTATTGGGTCTATGGTCGGGATTAAAATCAGCATGGTATTGCTGATCGCACTACTGGTATGTCTGATTCCAACCACGATTGGGGGCTTGTTGCCTGCAATCGGTATTGCAGGAATGAACCGCGCTTTAAAAGCCAATGTCTTGGCCAAGTCAGGGAAAGCCGTTGAAGTTGCGGGTGATATTGATGTGTTGTTATTGGATAAAACGGGAACGATCACCTATGGAGACCGTCAGGCTACCGCCTTTTATCCATTGGCCGGTGTGACAGCCACCGAGTTGCGTCAAGCAGCTATGCTGACCTCTTTTGCGGATCCTACCCCTGAAGGCAAATCGGTGATCAGTCTAGGGAAAGAACTGGGTGAAAGCATCCAAGAGCCAAAAGATGCAGAATTTATCCAGTTTAGTGCATCGACGCGTTTATCTGGGGTGGACTTGGCCAATGGGCAAAAGATTCGAAAGGGTGCTGTCGATGCCATTCTGAACTTTACCCATCAACAGATCAAAGACAACATCGAGCTTAAAACCCGTGTCGAACAAGTGGCTTCTAAAGGGGCGACACCGCTTGTGGTGGCTTCAAATCATAGCATTCTGGGCGTGATTGAGCTCTCGGATGTGATTAAATCAGGGATTAAACAACGCTTCGCACTGTTACGTGAGATGGGCATCAAAACCATCATGGTGACGGGTGATAATCCGTTGACTGCCGCCGCGATTGCAGCAGAAGCGGGCGTGGATGACTACATTGCAGAGGCCAAACCTGAAGATAAACTGGCATGTATCCGTCAACAACAGGCAGCGGGTAAACTGGTGGCGATGGTGGGTGATGGGACCAATGACGCACCTGCCTTGGCGCAGGCGGATATTGGTCTTGCCATGAACTCGGGCACGCAGGCTGCGAAAGAGGCGGGCAATATGATGGATCTGGATTCCGATCCGACCAAACTGCTCGATGTGGTGGAAATTGGCAAGCAGCAATTGATTACCCGGGGTGCCTTAACCACCTTCTCTTTGGCCAATGATGTTTCCAAGTACTTTGTGATCCTGCCTGCCTTGTTTGCGGTAGCCATTCCACAACTTGCGGTGCTGAATATTCTGCAACTTGGCAGTCCGAGCAGTGCGGTGATTTCAGCCTTGATTTTTAATGCCTTGATTATTCCGATGTTAATCCCTTTGGCATTAAGAGGGGTACAGTTTAAACCTGCCAGTGCCTTGCAACTGTTGCGCCGTAATATGCTGATTTATGGCGTAGGCGGCGTGATCTTTCCGTTTATTGTGATCAAGTTGATTGACCTTGTTGTGTCATTGTGGATTTAGGAGATGAAAATGAATACATTAGAAAATCTGCCCTTATCAACCGAAGCTCAATCAATGTTACGTCCGGGTATGGGGCTGGTTTTGGTGGGCTTTTTAATAGCTGGACTTTTGTACACTACGGCCAGTATTTCTATCGCGCAACTGATTTTTCCTACGCAGGCCAATGGTGGTTTGATTGAGTTAAATGGAACAATTGTAGGTTCGCGTTTAGTTGGACAATCTTTTAGCAGTGAACAATATTTTCATGGTCGGCCCAGTGCGGTAAGTTACAATGTCGATGCAATGGCAGGCAGTAATTTGGCAATTTCCAATCCAGAGTTACAAAAACAGATTAGGGAAAGAACCGTGCAATTTGCTCATCGTCATCATATTTCAGAGCAACAGGTGCCAAATGAGATGATCACTGCATCAGGCAGCGGGATTGATCCGGACATTTCACCTGAAAGTGCCTTGTTACAAGTGAAACGCGTAGCAGGGCAACGCCATTTGGCAGAGCAACAATTGCGGGATTTGGTGCAACAACAGATTCAGCCGGCCCAGTTCGGTGTCTATGGGCAAGCGCGGGTCAATGTGCTACAGCTCAATCTGGCCTTAGATCAATTGTCATCTACATCTCGTTGATAGAGTCATATTTATGCAGATTGACCGCAATAACAAAGCAGATGCATGGTTGGCGCATAGTCAACGTGAACAGTCTGGACGTTTGACCATTTTCCTGGGGGCTGCGCCAGGTGTAGGCAAGACCTATGCCATGCTGACCCGGGCCCATGAACTGATGCAACAAGGGCAGCAGGTGGTGGTGGGCGTGGTTGAAACCCACGGTCGGTCTGATACCGAGCGCCTGATTCAAGGTCTCAATGTAATTCCACGAAAGGCGGTAGAATATCAAGGTCGCCGATTGGAAGAGATGGATCTTGACCAGATCCTCAAAATAAAGCCTGAAATCGTGCTGGTGGATGAGCTCGCTCATCGCAATGTACCGAACAGCCGGCATGAGTTTCGGTGGCAAGATGTTAATGAATTGCTGGATGCAGGAATTGATGTCTATAGCACTTTAAACATTCAGCATCTGGAAAGCCTGAATGATGTGGTGTACCAGATTACGGGCATTCGGGTGGCTGAGACCGTTCCCGACGCATTATTCAAGCGATTGAAAGACATTCGTCTGGTCGATTTGCCGGTACCTGAGCTATTAGAGCGGATGAACCATGGCAAGATTTATTTAGCCGATGTTGCTCCCCATGCATTACAGGGGTTTTTTAAGCCTGCCCATTTAACCGCATTACGTGATTTGGCGATTCAGACTGTTGCAGGGCAGGTTGAGATTGATTATCGGGAAAAGTTTGTTGCGCAGGGACAGATCATCCCGATTCAAAATCATGTCATGTTGGCGATTGACGGTTCAGCGTTTTCTGAAGATTTGGTGCGACGCGCGCATCGTATTGCAGAGCGACGCAATGCAAGCTGGAGCGTAATCTCGATCCAAAAGAGCCAAAACGCCAATACCCAAGCCTTTGCCGTGACTAAAGCCTTTAATTTAGCCAGAAAACTGGGGGCCGATACCTATTTGCTGTATAGCAATCATATTGCATCGACCATTTTGCAGGCAGCCTATGATTATGGTGCATCCAATATTTTATTGGGGAAAAGTCCGAGCAAGTCACTCTGGCAACGTCTGTTTTCTGACCATATTGCCGATCAACTGTTAGAAAAGCAGCATCCTTTTGAGATTACCTTTGTTCAACCATTAAAAACTCAAAATCATCAGGCCAGGTCACAGGGCGATCATGTCCGGTCATCCTGGTTTGAACAGGGGCTGGCTTTCAATCCGCGCGAGATGATCGAAAGCATTTTGATTGTTTTACTTGGCTTGATTGCGGCAACCGTGAGTGATCATTTTATCGGTTATAGCGAGCTGGCTTTAATCTTTGTGGTCACCGTGCTGATCGTGGCGATGCGCGCTAGAATGTTCATCACTATTCTGAGTGTGCTGATTTGCTTCTTGTTATATAACTATTTATTTATTGAACCCCGGTTTACGCTTCGAATTAGTGCCGAGCGTGGGGTCATGACCATCATTATCTTCATTATTTCAGCCTTGCTGGTTGGGCGTTTAGCCAATCAATTACGTGCCCAGGTGCTGAGTTTACGTGCAGCCAATTCGGTTTCCTTACAAATGCAGGAATTGGAACGGAAACTGTCTAGCTGTGTTGATATTGAGCAAGTGATGAATGTTGCCAAGCAACATTTAGAGAGCTGTTTAAAAGCGACGGTCTGGCTCAGAATCGGAGAGCAGGAATTAGGCGATAGCAGTGTATTGAATGAAAAAGACCAGATTGCAGCAAACTGGACCCAGAAAAATGCCAAAGCCTGTGGACGGTTTACCAATACCTTAACCCAATCGGACTGGTGGTTTAATCCGCTGAATCTGGTCGGCGGTTATGGTGTGATTGCACTGCGGTTTAGTCAAAACACAGACACCATCAGTTTTGAGCAGCAGCGGCTGGCTGAACTGATGATTGATGATATTGCTCAAACCACGTCGCGGGTGCAGTTGTCTTTGCAGTTGGAAAACTCCCGCATTGTCGCCGAAACTGAAAAATTGCGTTCGGCATTATTATCATCGGTTTCCCATGATTTACGTTCACCTTTGGCAGCGATGATCGGTTCGGCGGATAGCCTGAAATACTATGCCGGACAGATGTCCGCAGAAGATCGGGAAAGTTTACTGGACACCATTCATGTCGAAGGGGAACGACTGGACCGCTATATTCAGAACCTGCTGGATATGACCCGGCTCGGTCATCAGGGATTAAGCTTGAGTCGCGACTGGATTGCGGTGGAAGAACTGATTGGTTCAGCGACCCAGCGACTGAAACGCTACCAACCTCATGTCAGTATTGAGGTTCAGATTCCGGAAGACTTGCCGCAACTGTATGTACATCCTGCCTTGATTGAACAGGCGATTTTTAATGTGCTGGAAAATGCAGCCAAGTTTTCACCAGATCATGTGCCAGTGGAAATACGGATTCGGCAAGAGGCAGATGCGCTTCAGATTGATATTATGGATCAAGGGATGGGCATTCCTGAAGAAGAACGCGAACAAATCTTTGATATGTTCTATACCATGCAACGTGGAGATCGTGGTAAAACAGGAACAGGTTTAGGGCTTGCCATTGTAAAAGCGATTATCGGGGCGCATATGGGCAGCATAGAAGCTTTAGCGGGAGCTCATGCTCAAGGGACTTTAATTAAAATACGCTTACCACTTCATCAGGATTAAAATCATTCTTTATGCCACACACATTGAACCAGCATGCCTCTATTCTCATCATCGATGATGAGCCGCAAATTCGAAAATTTCTGGATATTGCCTTACGCGCGCAAGGCTATTCGGTCCATGTTGCTGAGAATGGGGTGAAAGGACTGGAGAGTCTGGCGAGCCGTGGTGCAGACCTGCTGATTCTTGATCTGGGTTTGCCCGATATGGAAGGACAAGAGGTGTTGACAGAATTACGGCAATGGTCGGATATTCCCGTGATTGTCTTATCTGCGCGACCGGACGAAAATCAAAAAATCAGGTTACTGGATGCTGGTGCCAATGATTATGTGACCAAACCTTTTAGTATTCAGGAGCTGTGTGCCCGTATTCGGGTGATGTTCCGCAATAAACCGCAGCATTTAGAACAAAATATTGTCTTTAATGATGGCCAGCTTTGGGTCGATGTCGCCGAGCATACGGCGCAATTGGCAGGTCAGGAAATTACCTTGACCAAAAAAGAATTTCAGCTCTTGGCGCTGCTGATTCGTCACCAAGGCAAGATTGTGACGCAAAAACAGATCATGACCGAGTTATGGGGCATTACTCATGAAGAAGACACTCATTATCTGAGGATATTGGTGAAAAAACTCAGAACAAAAATTGGCGATTCAGCCCTCAGCCCCAAATATATTTATACCATCGCAGGGGTTGGTTTACGTTTTCTGGGCTGATTGAGTTTAACGCATGCTTTAAATGAATTTGGCTCTGCTAAATTGACGAGTCCCGAACAAGCGTTAAATTTAAGTCGGTCAATGAAAACCTAGAGTCGTCTGGCTGCAATAATAAATAGATGCTGCTTATTTAAAAAATACAGTAAATAGAATAAAAAATTTACGCAAATTTTACGCCGCCGAGTTTTGAAGATTACTAAAATATCATTTTGAAGATCGTTCCTATAGGTAGGTTAATGGGTTTATTTAATACCGACAGTCAAAGTAATCACCTGCATAACATGCTTCTTAATCAAAAAAGTGTCTTTACGGGTTATACAACCGAGGCTTTGGTTGAAAAGTACCCTGAGGAACCTGTTGAAATACAACGAATGATAGTTCAGATTTTAAAAGAAAGAGGCTATAGCTCGATCGAAATCCAGCAGATGCTTAAGCAATAAAATAGTTGAGCACTGGCAAAATCCATATAAACCGAGCTCAGTTACAACACGCGTCATTAAAAATATTGCCTGCCATAACCTGATATAGAACATTGAATATGCAAAGTACTGTAAAAAAGACAGCATTGCCTGCCACGGCATTAGCTGCATTAGGCGTGGTTTTCGGGGATATTGGGACCAGTCCTTTATATGCCTTAAAAGAGTCTTTTCATGCCGCGCATGGACTGGCGATTCAGCCCGGCAATGTCTTGGGTATTCTTTCAATTATCTTCTGGTGCTTGATGCTGATTATCAGCATTAAATATATTGCCATCGTCATGCGTGCTGACAACAATGGCGAGGGTGGCATCATGGCGTTGCTGGCCTTGAACCTTCGCAAGGCCAAAATCTCCGATCATAAAAAGATTTATCTGATTGCGATTGGTTTTATCGGCGCCTCTTTATTTTTTGGCGACGGGATCATTACCCCGGCCATATCCGTACTTTCGGCCGTTGAAGGCTTATCTATTGCCACAAATGTACTGGATCCTTTTATTGTGCCGATCGCGCTGGTCATCGTGCTGACATTATTTTTAATGCAGAAACAGGGCACCGCTTTTGTGGGCAAGTTCTTTGGCCCGATTACACTGCTATGGTTCCTGTCACTGGGTATTCTCGGGATTGTCAGCGTGATACAGACGCCTTTGGTGCTTGGGATGATTAGTCCGCACTGGGCGATACAGTTTATCTTTACCCATCCGGTACAGTCATTTTTTATTATGGGCGCTGTAGTCTTAACCGTGACAGGGGGCGAGGCGCTCTATGCAGATATGGGACACTTCGGTGCTCAACCCATCCGTTTTGGATGGTTTAGTGTGGTTCTTCCATGTCTGGTTTTAAACTATGCAGGACAAGGCGCCTTGCTGTTGCGTAATCCTGCTGCAATTGAAAATCCTTTTTATCTGCTGGTTCCGGGCTGGGCCTTGTATCCCATGATCATACTCGCCACCATGGCGGCTGTGATTGCATCGCAGGCAGTTATTTCCGGCGTCTTTTCTCTGGCACGTCAGGCAATCCAGTTGGGTTATTTACCTCGGCTAAGTATCAAGCACACTTCTGATCAGGAGGCGGGCCAGATCTATGTACCTTTTCTGAACTGGTTGCTGCTGGTTGCCATCGTGGTGCTGATTTTGATTTTTAAAACCAGTTCAAATCTGGCTAGCGCCTATGGGCTTGCGGTTACCCTGACCATGTTGTGTGACACTATTTTGGTGGCAGTCTTTATTTACTATGGATGGAAATGGAGCTTACCTAAAGTATTTCTGCTGATCATTCCATTTTTCATTCTTGAGTCGGTTCTGGTTGCTGCGGCCTCTTTAAAAATATTCTCAGGTGGTTGGGTGCCGTTATTAATTGGTGCTGTCGCAATGATCATTCTCATGACCTGGAAGCGAGGTCGGGAGCTTACTTTTGCCAAGCTTGAGCACGATACCTTATCACTGGAATTATTTGTAAAAAGTATCGGGAATAGCGTCCCTCGTGTACCGGGCGATGCCGTGTTTCTGACCGGAACGCCCAATGTGGTTCCGCATTCGATGCTGCATAATCTTAAACATAATAAGGTTTTGCATGAACGCAACATTCTGGTAACGGTCATGGTTGAAGATGTACCTTTCGTTGCACAACAGCAACGGATTAGCGTTGAAACCCTGGATGAGCATTTTTATCGCATCAAGATTTTCTATGGTTTTAAAGATGAGCCGGATGTACCGCAAGCCTTGGTTCAGGCCTATGAGCAATTAGAGTTTGAATATGATGTAATGCAAATCAGCTTCTTTATTTCACGTGACCGTATTGTACATAGCGTGGGGGAAGGCATGTCACCTTGGCGTGAGCGTTTATTTATTTCCATGCAACGTAATACCAGTGCTGTCAGTGACTTTTATCATATTCCAACCAACCGTGTGGTCGAGTTGGGAAGCCAGATTGAAATTTAACGCCAGATGTAAATCATTCGCTTGGCTGCAGCATGTGTGCTGCAGCTGAGTTCTGGTCTAGAGCGGATCAAGCCGTTATTCATCAATCAGGAATATGCCAATGCACGATGAGAAGCTACTTTTTTATCGCGTAAGTTAGCCTTATATCTCAGGGAGATGACATACATACTGGATGATCTCGCATCCATGCTTAGCATCTCGTCATTATGCCCTTTTAAATCAATAGCAGTATCCTGTACAGGCACGTGAGTGACAGATCACACAAAAAATATTGATAACAAAATCTGGATTGAAAAGTGGACAAAATAATTTTATTTTTTTATTAAAAAGGAGTGGATTATGAAATATTTTTTATTAGTGGTGACTTTGTTGGGCAGCGTGGGACTGACTGCCTGTGCTGTGCATACCCGTGAAGGAAGTATTGTGGTGGATCCGGAAGGACGACTCAATGACGGCCGATATTATGACGGGCATGGCAATGGTCGTTTCTGTCCTCCGGGACAAGCCAAAAAGGGCAACTGTTAGTTTATTTTATCGGATGAATAAGCTCATCTCATGGTGGGCTTGTTTATTTTTAAGCTTGATCTTGATTGGAGCGACTCAGGCATAATGAATTCAGTGACGTAAATTGTCACAAATAGACAGAACCGTATAGACAGAGCAACGCGATACTTTGTAAAATGCACTAAATTTAAGCGTAAGCCTATAACAAGATGTTGAACAATATATTTCAAGCCTTAGACAGCTTAGGGCTTACTGCACAAAAACGTGCCTTACATATTTTATTTTCCAATCAAGATTTAAATACGCAAGTCTTTTTGCAGCGTATCGATGGGCAACATCAAATCAATGCCGGGGTTGAAGCTGAACTCATCTGTCTGTCGACCAATGCGACCATTCCACTCAAACAATTTATTGGCAGTCAGGTTGCCGTTGATCAGGTCACAGATACAGGACAACTATTCCGTACCACCGGCATTATTACTCAAGCATTGCAAGGACAATCGGATGGTAGCCTGACGGTCTATAAACTGACTTTGCAAGATCCGACCGCACTGTGGCATAAACGCCGCAACTCCCGTGTATTCATGAATAAAAGTGTGCGGGACGTTGTTGAACTGGTGTTTAAGGAGTGGCAACAGAAAAGCCCGCTCTTTGCCGCCAGTCTGACATTAGATTTAAGCGGGCTGAGTCAAGACTACGATATTCGCCCATTTATCATGTCACAGAATGAAAGTGATTATGATTTTCTGACCCGCCTGATGCGTAGCGAAGGGATCAACTGGCTGATTGATGAAGCGCAACTGATAGTACCGAATTCAAATAGCAGCATTCAGCCGCAGCGATTAAGACTGATTGATGACAATGCCCAGTATCAGGCACTGGATCGGCGCAAGGTGCAGTACCATCGTAGCAGTGCAACGGAACAATTCGACTCGATTACCAGTTTTATCGGCAACCGTTCCTTACAACCGACTTCGGTGTATGTGAACCGTTGGCAGCCTGATGCTTTAGATATGGATGAAGGCACCGGTTCGGTCCTTACCACCCAGCAACATTCAGAACAGCATGATGCAACCCGCTTGGCGCTGGAAGATGCATGGCACTTTACGCCTGCATGGATGCAAGACCTGAATAACGAAGATGGCGCAACGCCTTCAGGCAATCAACAGGTTGAACGTTTCAATCAAAATCTCAGTCATTACCATAATGCACAGGCCAAGCAATTTATTGCCCAGTCGACTTTACGTGACGCACAAGTGGGCTACTGGTTTGAGTTGCAGGATCATCCTGAAATTGATCAGCATGCTGGGGCAGACAAGGAATTCCTGATTACAGCCAAGCATTTCTATAATCAAAACAACTTGCCTAAAGATCTGCATCAGCAAATTGACCAGCTCTTGGCACAGAGTCAGTGGCAACCTAAACAGTTCAATACAGGCAACACAGAAGAACGCCAAGCCAATCAGCTCACACTACAACGCCGTCAGATCAAGATCGTTCCGGCATATAATCCGCAGCAGCATCGTCCCGAAGCTCATCCGCAACGGGCCAAAGTGGTCGGGCCTAGTGGTGAAGAAATCCATGTCGATGAATGGGGACGCATTAAAGTCAGATTCCTGTTTACCCGTGCAGAAGACCATAGCCATGATGGTGGCGCAGGTGCTAATGATAACGATACTGACTCTGCATGGATCGATGTACTGACGCCATGGGCAGGTGAAGGCTACGGCGCACGTTTCTTGCCACGTATTGGTGAGATTGTGGTGATCAACTTCTTTGATGGCAATATTGACCGTCCTTATGTGGTAGGGAGGATTCATGAAGCACAACGTAGTCCGACCAAGTTTGACAATGCCGGCAAGCTGCCGGATACCAAAAAACTGGCCGGGATCAAATCCAAAGAAGTCCAAGGCGAAGGTTTTAACCAGTTACGCTTTGATGACACCACGGGCCAGATCAGTGCACAACTACAAAGCAGTCATGCTGCTAGCCAACTGAATCTCGGTAAACTCAGCCATCCCAAAGACAAGGCTGAAAGTGAAGACCGAGGTGAAGGTTTTGAGCTGCGGACTGATCAATGGGGTGCGGTTCGTGCAGGTCAAGGTTTGTTGCTGAGTACGCAGAAACAGGATCAGGCCCAAGGGGAGCATCTCGATGCGCAGCCAGCCAAGCAACAGATCGAAGGCAATCAAAGCAATGCCAAAGCGCTCAGTGAAGTGGCCAAGAACCAGCAAACGGATGAAATTGAATCACTTGATCAGCTAAAAGACTTTGCTGATCAGATTCAGGATAAGATTGCGAAATTTGAAAAAGCGTTATTGCTATTGAATTCACCTGCCGGAATTGGCCTCAGCACTAATGAAGATATTCATCTTTCAGCAGATGGGCAGATCAATCAGATTGCGGGCGATAGCATTAACTTGAGTACGCAAAAGAATCTGGTTGCTCATGTTCAGAATAGAATCAGTCTTTTTGCAGCGCAGAATGGCATCAAGCAGGTGGCTGCCAAAGGTAAATTTGAGGTACATGCTCAATCGGATGGGATGGACTTGCTTGCCAAGCAAGGGATTCAGATTATTTCCACCGAAGACCGTATTGAAATTACCAGCCCTAAAGAAATTGTATTTACCGCGCAAGGTTCGCAACTTAAGCTGAATGGTTCAGGGATTTTTCCGACCACAGGTGGCAAGTTTGAGGTGAAAGCGGGGCAGCATTTGTTTATGGGTGGAGGTACAGTAAAACAGAATTTGCCAATTTTTCCAGCTCTTTCAATGCCTAAGAATCTGCTTGAATTTAGAAAGGTATATGCAGATGGGACACCTAGCCCTAACATCCCTTATACAATTCATTTGCCTGATGGAACTACGCAACAAGGTAAAACGGATTCAAATGGTATGGCATTTTACGCTGATCAAAAAAATGGACGTGCTGTTATCGAATATGGTGATGACAGAAATCCATTGGAGTCAGCATTAGAAATGAAGTTTGAGCAAGAGTTAGATAACTTATTTAAAACTGAAATTTTTGTACTTCCACTTGTAGACGATCAATCAGAAGAATAATTATGGATATGTTACAGACACTTAGTGGTTACCAAAATCAGCTTCAGAGAAGCTTTAATCAATCTATCAATGGTTTGCAATCCAATTTTAATCAAACCGCACAATGGGTAGAGAAGGAGCTGAATGAACTTATCTCAGAATATGGTAAGTCATTGGATGGCGCTCAAAGCTGGGTTAAAAGTTTCATTTATGGTGAATTCAATACAGATGAACGTCCTGTTTCTGTCATTGTAACTGAAATGCTCGCAGGTTTTGTTCCCGGGACGGTTCTTGTATTTAGTGCCCGAGATGCGATCGCGGTTATCATGAGGATGCTAAATGATCCAAAGAAACAAGATGAAGTACAGGAGTGGATGCTTTTAGCTGTTTATTTGCTACCGTTTGTTTTAGTTGGTGCGACTGCCGCGACAGGTGCTGCAACAGGCGGTGCTGGAGGTGCATTTTTTGGAGGCGTTGGTGCCGCTCCAGGTGCAGGAGCTGGTGGTGTTCTTGGTGGGGCTATCGGAAGCGAAATTGGAAATGTTGTTAAGTGTGTAGGACTTTTTCTTATTAAAAGAACGCCTCATTTAGCAACGATTATTTCTAAGCTCAATGGCTTTATGAAGGGCAATGTAGTTCCAACATTGAAGAAGATAAAGTACTCAGATTACGCTAGCGCTGTTACGAATATTATTACCTCGATACTTAATCAATTACTTGGTTTGGTCAAACGTGTTAAGTCATTGTTGAGTTACGGCGCAAAGATCAATTGGATGGGCTTAGGATGGGCCAAATCTATTTACTTAAGAATGGAGCGATTTGAAGCGGTTTTAATTTCAATGATTCAGAAATCAGCGATCAAAATTAAACAGGGCTTTAAAGAGTTTGACGAACATTTACAGGACTTATTAAAGCAATCGGTCAAGTATGAACCTGCTTATGCTACAGTTGGAACCAAGGTAAAGCCCGTTCCTACACCAACACAAACGGTTAGACCTTCATACCCTCAGACTGCAAAAGCGAATGTAGTACATACAGCAGGCGCATCTAATAAAAGTGCATCAGGTACTAAGACGCCTGAAAATGTACATCAGCCAAAAGTGAAAGAGCCGATTACCAAGAAGATGCCTGAGACAAAGGTAAAATGCTTTAATCCGGTTAATACATCTTCTGCAAGAAAAAATGCAGATAAGATGATTAAAGAAAACTATCCTAAGGACAGTAACAGTCTTGCGACTGAAGAATACTTAAATAAAGAGACTGACTGGCAGTTGGCAAATCAGCAAAAAGGTCTCAATGAGATGAGTGTAGAGGACTATATACAAGGGCGAAAAGCTTTTGATACAGAGGGTCGTGGTGGTGGTGTACCAGCAGCTACAGCTAGAGAAGAATATGGAGAAAGTTTAACAGAGAAATATAAGAAAGAGTATGAGAAACAGGGCGTTGGTGCTAGGGAAGCAAAGAAAATGGCCCAAGATAAGTCTGGTCGAATTATGAATGAAATGGCTGCTTTACATAACCCAGATCAGATCGTGGGTGGGGCAAATAAAGTGGATACTAAAGCAATCGGGCTAAAGAATGTCAATTCTTCTATTGGTAGTCAATGGAAAACCAGGGTTCAAACATTAGATGAAGCGGCAGCAAAAGTTCCTGTAAGTGAAAGAAGTTCGACAGGAATGAATGCAAAACTGGAAAGGTGTAAGAAATGAGTGAGTTTATAATGGATGAAAATTTTGAAATTTTTTATCATGATGAAGGTTTTGGACCGCCAGTTTGTGTAGAGTCTGTACCAGAAGAAACTCTTAAAAAGTATCAAGGCAAACTACCAAATCAACTGCTTGAATATTGGAAAGCTTTTGGTTTTTCTGGTTGGGGGAATGGCTTATTTTGGTTAGTTAATCCTGATGACTATCAAGATGTATTAGATGCTTGGTTAGAGCATATAGAGTTACCTCCACATGAAGAATATTTTGTTTTTGGTCGTAGTGCATTTGGTGATCTTATTATCTGGGGGACGATACATGGTCGCTGTTTAAAAATTTCTTCGGTCACTTCGCAAATTTTTCCAAATATGGAAAAAATGGAACAGGGTGAGGAAGACTTCATACTACGTAACTATATTTCAACCCCGACGAAGAAGACATTTGATTTTAAAGACTATAAGAATAAGCCCTTATTTGATCGGGCTGTGAAAAAGTATGGCGTACTAAAACCGAATGAAGTGTTTGGTTTTGAACCCGCTTTGATTTTAGGTGGGGAAGCTAAAATAGAGAATGTGCGCAAGCTGCCAATTATTTCACATCTACAATTCTTAGCATCTTTAGATACACCAAGAATGATGTTAGATATAGGGAAGTTTGTGGACGAGCAAGGTCTAGGAAAAGATGAGTAAGCCTGTAAGGGCTTTTTTTGTCCAGTTTAACATTTTCTAAATGTATGCCTGAAAAATTACAAAGGTAGAAAATGAGTGAATTTATAATAGACGAGGCATTTGACTACTTCTATAATGATGAAGGGTTTGGACCTCCTATTGAGTCTACCCCCGTCTCCGAAGAAATATTAGCTAAGTTTAAAGGAAAATTACCTAATCAGTTACTTGAATATTGGAAAGCTTTTGGTTTTTCTGGATGGGGTAATGGTTTATTTTGGTTAGTCAATCCTGATGACTATCAAGGGGTACTTGATGCTTGGTTAGAACATGTAGAACTACCTTCTCATGAAGAATACTTTGTGATTGCCCGAACAGCCTTCGGGGATTTAGAAATATGGGGTACGATTCATGGTCATTGTTTAACAATTTCATCTATATTTTCTCGTATTTATCCACAAATGGAAATTGCTAAAAATGAAAGATGGGATAGTTTGCTTCGAACATTTCTCATAGTTCAAGAAAAAGGTAATTTAGATTTAGGTGATTGGAAAAATAAACCTCTTTTTGATAGAGCCGTCAAAAAGTATGGTGTATTAAAACCGAATGAAATGTTTGGTTTTGAACCAGCTTTGATTCTAGGTGGGGAAGCTAAACTAGAGAATGTACGCAAGCTACCAATTATTTCACATCTACAATTGTTAGCCTCTCTTGATACGCCAAGAATGATGTTAGACATTGGCAAGTTTGTGGACGAGCAAGGTCTAGGAAAAGATGATTAAAGCCCGTAAGGGCTTTTTTTTATGTCATTTTATATTTTTAAAAAATGATATGGTTATATTTATTAGATCAAATATATGAAAAATTCTATTACATTTACTTCAGGATGCGCTATTAGTGCCTATAGTTTCTGTTTATCAGCAAATGTTGATAGATTGGATACATGGGATTGCTTTAGTAAAACAATCATTTATAAACATTTAGAACAGCAAAACCGGTCATGTTTGGATTTGGAAGGATGGAAAGTTATTTCAGTTGCTTACCAAATTAGAGAGGGTGAACCTTCCATTATTTCACTTGATCAAGAAGGGGGTGTTGGGATATTTCAACAAAATAATAATGAACATCAAGAAATTAGATATAAATTAGAGGAAAAAATTTATGGGCAATTTAATCATGTCCGTGTAATTAACGGTGATCTTTATGCTTGTGGAGATGGAAGTCAAGTTTATAAGAATAACCAGAATGAATGGAAATCTATCGGAATAGGGTTAGAGGAAGACCCAATTGAATTGAAAAATCAGGATTTATCCTGTTTAGAATATGAAAATGACTTAGCTTTTAATAGATGCTTTTATGATATAAATGGATTTAATAACAATGCTTTATATATGTGTGGAACACAAAAAGAAGCTGGGTTTATGGCCTTCTTTAATGGTAATAATTGGATAGAGGTTAATCGAATTGCGACCTCTGCATTGTATGGAATTACGTTATGTCCAGATGGGAAAAATATTTTAATTACTGGGCAAGATGGCGCACTTCTGAAAGGGAATATAGATGATGGATTTAAAAGTCTAAAAAATAGAAGTATAAATTCGACTTTTTATAATGCAGCTTTTTATCAAGAAATGATTTACATAGCTTCCGAGCAGGGGTTATATAAATATGCAGATTCGGAATACTCCATCGTTCCTGAGTTAAGTGATATACAAGGGGTCATCTCTGTTGAGGAAAAAGATGGAGTTCTTTGGATCCTTAGCTATAAGCACTTGATTCGGTTTGATGGAAAAACATGGGATAGAATCAGTCATACTGACAATGCTGAAAGATAATAAATGAACAAGATTAAATTTTAAGTTTAAAAGAGCCCCATCATATATGGGGCTTTAATCTATTCTAAATGTACTTTATTGCTGTACCAGCTCTGCTTGTCCTGTATGCCATCCACCACCTAAAGCACGAATAATATCCACACTGGCAATCATTCGACTGCCATGAAGCTGTGAAGCGAGTTGCTCTTGCTGCAAGATATTCCGATTCGAATTAATCACATCCAGATAACTAATGCTGCCTTCACGATAACGCAAATGTGAAAGCTGATTGGCATGAGATGAAAATATCCGTTTAACCTATGTAGCGGATGCCTATACGATGAAACAGATGGTAATTTATCCAGCAGTATTGAGGTGGCCTCTGCATTTGGGCAGGACTTAAAAGATCGGGCTGCACCGAAAGATCGTATTCAACAATTCTTATTTGACAGCATGGGACGACTGGAACAGCGTCAGGCAGGCTATGGCTATACCGAGCAGGAATTAGAACAAAAACAGGTTGAAGAATTTGCCTATAACAATAATGGCCAATTGATTCAGGCTAAAAATAATGAGAGCAATCTCCAAGCGTATTATGATGTCGTCGGCAATCTGGTGAGAGAGCATCATCAAGATTATCAAACGCATAAAACTGCGGTGTGGAAACACAGTTATGATGAAATTAATGACCGGATTAAAACCATACGTCCAGATGGACAACAGGTCGACTGGTTAACCTATGGCAGTGGGCATGTTCATGGTTTGGTCCTGAATGGTGAAGATACTGTCAGTTTTGAAAGAGACGATTTGCATCGTGAAATTGTTCGCCATTATACCAACGGGATTAGCCAAGAGCAGCATTATGATGAATTGGGGCGTCTGACTCAGCAGCGCGTACTGAATGGGCATGAATTTGCATATACATCGCCGCAGCAGGCAATACAGAACAATGCCATTCAAGAAACTGAACAGTTGATTCAGCGTTTATATCAGTACGATAAAACGGGGCAATTGCTCAATATTGCAGATACTCGCCGTGGCAATATCCAGTATAAATACGATCCTGTTGGTCGTTTACTGGAAGCCAATAGTAAGCTGGGCAAAGAAACCTTTAGTTTTGACCCTGCAAGTAACATTATTGACCGAAATCATCATCAAGAACCGAGTGCAGCCCCAACAGCAAGTCATGCTTATGGTTATAACCGTTTGGTGAATAATGTTGTTAAAGCATATCTAGATCAGCAATATCAGTACGATGCTTATGGTCAATTGGTGCGTCAAAAGTCATCTAAAGGGGACTTGTACCTTGAGTGGGATGCTTGTGGGCGGTTAATCAAGAGTCGTAATGCAGAATACACTGCGGAGTATCGTTATGATGCTTTAGGGCGGCGTATTCAAAAACGTAGTAAACACCATCATACAGGTGAAGAACAGAATGTGATTTATGGCTGGGATGGCAATACTTTGGCATTCGAATCCAATGAACAGATCACCAAGCATTATGTGTATGAGAAGGATAGTTTTGTCCCTCTACTGCAAGCAATCTATCGTGAACCGATTGAGCTTGTACAAACACCTGATTGGACAGATCAGCCTTATCATATTGCCAAAGATCCTTTATGGCGTAAGACTGCCCCAGCAAAATCTTTAGATGATATTTGTTTCTATCATTGTGATCATTTGGGGACGCCTCAGGAGATGAGCGATGCTCAAGGTCAAATGGTCTGGAAAGCTGAATATAAGGCATGGGGCGAGCGTGTATCAGTAAAGTCAGCATCTAACTTTTTTGAAAATTCAGAAATCGTCACCAATAATATTCGCTTCCAAGGGCAGTATTTTGATGAAGAAACAGGTTTACATTACAACCGTTATCGATATTATTCGCCCTATGTAGGACGTTTTATCTCTAAAGATCCGATTGGGTTGTTGGGCGGTAATAACGTTTATGCTTACGCGCCAAATCCTGTAAGTTGGATTGATCCCTTAGGTTTAAACCGTAAGAAAACGCCAGCACAATTAACAGCAGATAGAGCTAGATCTGAACTAGGTAAGACATCAGGTGCGGCAGCTGATTTACAAGTTGGAAGTATTAATATTAGTGGTATAAGTGGAAGAGTAGATAAAAATATTCATCCACAATTAAAGAAAGCACTTAATAACGTTCCTGAAGAAGAACAGGCTCCATGGCATGGTAATTGTGCGGAGGTTGATGCAATTAATAAAGCATTAAAGAAGGGTATAAATGTTGAAGGTGCTACAATTGATGTTGTAAATATTAATAGTAATGACAAACGCCATGGTACACATAAACCAGCGTGTAGTAGTTGTAATAATGTTTTAAAGCAATTTGGAGTTAATAGTAGTGAAAAGTAATCAAGAAATAGCAAGCTTGATAGAAAAAATAGAAGATATGGAGTTGGAAAAAGCATATTTTGTATACATAAAGTTTTGCTATAAAATAATTCCTTTGTTGAATAGTGTGCATTTAAATTATGTCGCTGAATCTATTGAAGACGCTAAACTATTTTGGTTTTATGGCGAAAGCTATGTTGCTGAGTCAGAAATAATTGATAGAAGGGTTAAGATACTAAAATGTATGAAAGAAAAAAATATTTCATATGATGTTAATGTTCAGCCAGAGTTAAAGTTTTCAATTTTGCCTTTATGGACTAAACCTCCGTCAAGTGAGATTGGTGATAGTTTAGATTGGGCTTTTACACTGCTTAAAGTAATAGGAATATCTGATGAAATTATTAAGACTAAATTATCTGAGGCATTATGTGATATATTTTAGAAAAATAATAATTTTTTAAGAATTTAGAAAAAGACTGAGCGGTGCTCAGTCATGATCAAAATAAATTGTTTAATTCATTCCAGCTACTCTATACCTCATTTAGGACGTTTTATCTCTAAAGATCCGATTGGGTTGTTGGGTGGTAATAACGTTTATACTTACGCGCCAAACCCTGTAAGTTGGATTGATTCTTTAGGATTAATGGGAATCAGAAAAGAAAACTATCCAACTCGATTCAGAAAGCCAAGAGGGAAAAAATGAAGTTTGATAGCAAAGAAAGCCTGATATTAGATATATATCGTTCTCAAATTTTATCTTTTTATATTAAAGAGTGGGGGCAGCCAGAGAATAGATGGATTTTTAAAAAAGAAAATGATATTCCATTAGAAATATATTTTTTCCCTAGGAAAGATAATGATTCTATATCTCGTATAGTAACAATTGGTATAGGGCTTATTAGTCAATTCAAGAAGCAAAAATTTAATTTTGAGTATCTTTTTGCCTTACCATATGATTTTGTAGAGAAAAATGAAGAGGTAGTTGTGAAATACTTATTAGATATAGCGCTGCATCTTTCTAAGTCAGAGGCAGAAAGTGATATTAGAGTTATTTCAGAGATTAATATTGCACCGAATTGTTTTTTGCAAAAATCAATTCTTGTTGATGAGGCAAGAGGAGAAGCAGAAGAACTTGCTGATATCTTTATAGCAGAAAAATTTAATAACGTTGCTTTACGATGGGTAATCCCAGTCTATAAGGATGAAGCAGATTTTATATTAAAAAATGGAATAGAGAAATTTGATTGTTTAGAATCGAGTAGTAATCTTAGTCTAGTTGATATTAATAGAAATTCATTTTTAGATACTCTTATAAATTGAAAATTAATGAAATATTTTATTATTTTTATTGTGTGGTTGAAGGTATTTGATAAGTGAAGGATAGTTTGAAAGTATTAAATATTTGTGCAGGAAAAACTAGCTCTGGTAATACTAAAGCAGAGAAAGTCCTTGTAGAAGATATAGATGTAAATACTTATAAGCTGCTATCTGCACCAGGTTTAGCTCTAAATTTAGCAAAAGGTGATATTTTTAAATTTTTTAATAGCGAAGAACCCGTAAAGGTTATACATCGAGGTGGGAATTTTAATATACATATTTATGAGGCAAATTTAACTCTTGAGGATTATGAAGATTTTAAGAATGAGCTTTTAGATTATTTGGAAGGAACTATAGATGGTTTGAGTGGGAATAATATGGCTATTACTGTTTCCTCAACTCAAGGTATTCAAAGAGTAAATAGTTTTTTTATAAACTTTAGTGAAATATCAGGTAATAGCTGGGCTTTTACTAATATTTATAAAAATTATGAAGATTTTGATGATGAAACATTACTGGGTTGGTGGGATAAAAAGTGTTAGGTGATTGTTTGAATATCAACTTTAAAGATTTTTTGACAATGGCGTTTCACTATCAAGCACTTGAACAAGTACTAGATAAAAATGAAAATTTAAGCAAAGATCAACAAGAAAAATTTAAGCAAACAATGAGTACGATATCTAAAGATTTATATGCTTTGTATCCATTCAAATATTTCTAACAAATCATTTTGTTGAGTAGATGCGGATTGAGGAAGGTTGAGATAAAATTTAAGTTGCCCAATATAACCAAGAAAATCTACATCCTTGTATATTTTCCCAATTTAAGCCTTATTGCCGTGCAAGCTCCACTTGTCCTGTATGCCAACCACCACCTAAAGCCCGAATCAGATCTACACTAGCAATCATTCGACTGCCATGAAGCTGAGCAGCGAATTGCTCTTGCTGCAAAATGCTCCGATTCGAATCAATCACATCCAGATAACTAATGCTGCCTTCACGATAACGCAAATGTGAGAGCTGATTGGCATGTCGAGATGAAGCAAGTGCTTGCCCCTGTGCCTGAATTTGCTGATCCAGAATACGTTGATCAGACAAACCATTTTCAACCTCACGGAAAGCATTCAGCACGGTCTGTCGATAATTCGCCACACTTTGTTCATAGCCAGCCCGTGCTTGTGCAACACCTGCCTTACGTTGCCCACCATCAAATAACGGTAAAGACAAAATTGTGCCTGCAACAGGGCCGAGTAAAAAAGTTCGACTCGACCATTTGCCTAAATCACCTAAACTTGCAGATTCATAACCCAGTGCACCAGTGAGATCAAGTTTGGGGAAAAAGGCAGCACGGGCAATACCGATTCGGGCGTTATCGGCTGCCATGGCACGCTCAGCGGCAGCGATATCGGGACGACGTTCCAGCAAGCTCGAAGGTAAACCCGCAGGCAGGCGAATCTCCTTAGCAGACAAGGGTTGAATGGCTAAGCTAAAATCAGCAGGGGCTTTCCCGAGTAATACCGCCAGCGCATGTTCGGTACTGGCTCGATTCCGTGTAATGCTGAGCGCATTGCTTTGGGCGGTCGAGAGTTCCGTTTGTGCACGAGAAACATCCAGATCACTGACGAGACCATTGCGATAACGTGCTTGAATCAAATTTTGATTCTCAGTCAGTAACTTGATGTTTTGCGCATAGATGGCTTGCTCAGCATCGAATTGGCGAATCAGAAAGTACGCCTGTGCCACATCTGCTTGCAGTGCTAATAGTGCCGAATGATAAAGTGCTTCCTGTTGCTGTACACCTGCGGTCGCCGCATTGACACTGCTGGCAATCCGTCCAAATAGATCCAGTTCATAAGAGACATTGGCTTGCGCCCGCCATAAGGTACGTGCAGATGTGGATGCATCCGAATCAAGTCCTAAAGACGCAGGTGAGGGTTTTTGGCGGGTTGGCCCAAAACCTGCGCCAATACTAGGTAAGCGTTCAGCTTGTGCAGCAGACCTTAAAGCACGTGAGGCCTGAATATTGGCAGCTGCTGCCTTTAGATTCTGATTACCCACAATGGCTTGTTGTTCCAGATCATTTAATTGTGGATCATTAAAAATACGCCACCATTCACCGCGAGACTGCGCATCGGCAGGTTGCGCGATGCTCCAGTTGGGATCATCCAGTCTGGTATCCGCTTCTTTAAATTGCAGCGGAATAATCACCTTGGCTGGCTGATATTCCGGTGCCAATGAGCAGCCTGCAAGCAGCAGGCTTCCCATCAGTGAGGAGAGTATCCAGTGGGGCTTGAATCCTGTCATGTCCTGCTCCTTAATGATCGTGTGAACTGTGCAGAGGTGCTTCATGCACAGCGGCTGAATGCAGTTTATGTTTGCTGTTCAGGGTACGAATCAACACATAGAAGGCAGGGGTCAGGAACAAACCAAAGAAGGTCACTCCGATCATGCCAAAGAACACCGCAACGCCCATGGCATGACGCATTTCAGCACCCGCACCGGTTGATGTGACCAGTGGGACCACACCCATAATGAAGGCGATTGAAGTCATCAAGATCGGACGCAAACGTAAACGGCTGGCTTCAACCGCAGCATTGAATGCGGTCGCGCCTTGCATTTCCAGTTCTCGGGCAAATTCCACGATCAAGATAGCATTCTTACAGGCCAGCCCGACCAGTACCATCAAGCCAATCTGGGTAAAGATGTTGTTATCACCGCCTGTGAGCCAAACCCCTGTTAGTGCCGCCAAGATACCCATCGGGACAATCAAAATCACAGCCAATGGCAAGGTCAGGCTTTCATATTGCGCCGCCAAGACCAAGAACACCAATAACACACTGATCGGGAACACCCACAATCCGGCATTACCTGCCAAGATTTTTTGATAGGTCAGATCGGTCCATTCAAACTTCACCCCACGTGGCAAGGTTTCAGCGGCAATACGCTCAACCGCAGCTTCGGCTTGGCTGGATGAATAGCCTGGTGCAGGACCCCCGTTAATATCGGCTGCAGTATAGCCGTTATAACGCACTACCATTTCCGGGCCATAGGTTTGAGTGACATTGACCAGAGAAGACAGCGGCACCATTTGTCCTGCATTGTTACGGGTTTTAAGCTGTAAAATATCTTCAGGATTGGCACGGAATGGCGCATCCGCTTGGGCACGCACCTGATAGACACGACCAAAGCGGTTAAAGTCATTCACGTATTGTGAACCGAGATAAATTTGCATGGTATTAAATACATCAGTCACGGCAACGCCTTGTTGCTTGGCTTTAACTCGATCCAGATCAACATTCAATTGCGGTACATTGATTTGATAACTAGAGAACATTGGCCCCAATTCAGGTGCAGATTGTGCCGCCTTCATAAAGGATTGCGCTGCGTTATTCAATTCGGCATAACCTAAAGCACCACGATCTTCGAGCTGGAGTTTAAAGCCGCCCATGGTGCCGAGACCCATCACCGGTGGTGGTGGGAATACTGCAATATAAGCATCTTGAATCGCGGCGTATTTCTGATTTAAAGCACCTGCAATCGCATTGGCAGAAAGATCAGCTGCTTTGCGTTCAGCGAAAGGTTTTAAGGTCACAAACACAATCCCTGCGCTGGAACTGTTGGTAAAACCATTAATGGATAAGCCAGGGAAAGCCACCGCACTTTCTACGCCGGGTTGTTTCAGCGCAGCATCACTCATTTTACGAATCACGGTTTCGGTTCGATCCAGTGAGGCGCCGTTTGGTAATTGGGCAAAGCTGATCAGGTATTGCTTATCTTGTGCGGGCACAAAGCCACCCGGAACGATATAAGAAATTCCGATGGTCAGACCAAGTAAAGCTGCATACACACCCATCGCTGAGGCTTTATGGGAAATCACCCGACTGACGCCACGGCCATATTGATCAGAGGCACGTGAGAATACGCGGTTAAACAGGGCAAAGAAGCGTCCGAAAACACGGTTCATCACGCGGGTCAGGAAGTCAGGTTTGGCATCATGACCTTTGAGTAACATGGCGGCCAAAGCAGGAGACAGGGTGAGTGAGTTGAATGCCGAAATCACGGTGGAGATGGCAATGGTCATGGCAAATTGCTTATAGAATTGCCCTGTTAAGCCGGTCATAAAGGCCAGAGGGACAAACACGGCAACCAATGTTAGCGCGATGGCAATAATCGGCCCACTGACTTCACGCATGGCACGATAGGTGGCATCTCTTGGACTGAGTCCTGCTTCAATATTCCGCTCGACATTCTCCACCACCACGATGGCATCATCGACCACGATTCCGATGGCGAGCACCATCCCGAACAGGGACAGGGCATTGATGGAATAACCGAAGGCCAGCATCAAGGCGAAGGTCCCAATGATTGAAACAGGTACTGCCAGTAAAGGAATAATAGAAGCGCGCCATGTTTGTAAGAACAGGATCACCACCACAACCACCAGTGCAATTGCTTCAAGCAGGGTATGAATCACCGCTTTAATACTTGAACGCACGAATTGGGTTGGGTCGTAAACAATGTCATATTTAATCGAGGCTGGAAAATCTTTGGACAGTTCCGCCATGGTGCTACGTACTTGATCCGAGACCTGTAAGGCATTGGCACCCGGTGCCTGGAAAATTGGAATTGCCACGGCCTGTTTATTGTCCAGTAATGAACGCAAGCCATATTGTGAAGCGGCCAGTTCAACACGGGCCACATCACCCAATCGAGTCACGGCACCATCTGCTGCCGTTTTTAAAATAATATCGGCAAATTCCTGTTCGGTACTTAAACGACCTTGTGCATTCACCGAGAGCTGTAATGGTGAATTGTTTGGCGCTGCCCCAATCGTTCCTGCGGCAACCTGAATATTCTGCTCACGAATTGCATTCACAATTTCAGTGGCGGTGAGGTTACGTTGCGCCACTTTCTGTGGGTCTAACCACACCCGCATGGCGTAGTCACCCGAACCAAACAGGCCGACTTCACCCACGCCTTGTAAGCGTGCCAGACGGTCTTTGACATTGAGCACTGCATAGTTCCGCAAGTAGGTCATGTCATAGCGATTATCCGGTGAGGTGAGGTGCACCACCATGGTCAAGGTGGGTGAACTTTTGAGCGTGGTCACACCGAGACGCTGTACATCCTCGGGTAAACGAGGCAAAGCCTGAGAAACCCGATTCTGTACCAGTTGTTGTGCTTTATCTGGATCAATTCCAAGCTTGAAATTGACAGTAATAGTCAGGTTGCCATCGCTGTTGGCCTGAGACTGCATATATAGCATGTTCTCTACGCCGTTGATGGATTCTTCCAGTGGAGAAGCAACGGTTTCAGCAATCACTTTAGGATTGGCACCCGGATATTGGGCACGCACCACCACAGAGGGTGGCACCACTTCTGGGTATTCAGAAATCGGCAGTTGGAAAAGGGAGAGTAGACCTGCCAGTAGAATCAGGACGGACAGCACCCCAGCAAAGATCGGACGATCAATAAAAAACTTGGAAATATTCATGAGGATTAACCTTTTGCCGAAGTTGGGGTTTTATCTGTAGGCTGAGGTTGTTGTGCAGTGTTATCGACAGTGATTTGAGGATTTGGCATAGCAATGAGGTGAGGTTTGACAGGATCACCCGGACGGATGCGTTGTAAACCATTTACGACAATGCGATCACCCACTTGCAGACCTCTATTGATGATTTGTAGGCCGTCTTGTTGCGCGCCGAGTTTTACTTCACGGTACGCAGTTTGATTTTTCGCATCGACCACCACTACAAAACGTTTGTCCTGATCGACACCAATCGCAGTTGGACTAATCAGAATGGCTGCGCGGGGTTGTCCACCGCCCAGACGAATGCGGGCATACAGTCCAGGGAGCATCACTCCTTTGGGATTATCGAAAGTGGCACGAACCCGAATGGTGCCTGAGGTGGTATTTAAATTATTGTCGATCGAACTGATATAACCTTCACGACTAAAACCAGATTCATTGGCAAGACCAAGATAAACAGGGACTTGGGCTGAATTGCGTTGATTGCTGATATATTTCAGATAGGTTTGTTCATCGACATCGAAAGAAGCATACAGACGTGATACCGAAACCAAACTGGTCAGCACCTGTGCGCCATTACCTGCGGAAACTACGTTACCCACCGTGACTTCGGCACGGGAAATACGACCACTGACAGGGGCGGTAATACGGGTATATTCGAGATTTAGGCGGGCAGTTTCAACGGCTGCTTTGGCTGCCTGTAAATTGGCATTGGCTGTACGGGCTTCGTTTTGAGCTTGATCAAGTTCTTGATGGGCAATCGCATTACTTTGAATTAAACGCTGGTTCCGGTCTAGATTTGCTGAGGTATAGGTGACTTGTGCTTCAGCAGAAGCCAGTTGCGCTTTGGCGCGATTCAGTTCTGCTTCAAAAGGGCGAGGATCAATAGTAAACAGCAGGTCGCCTTTATTTACTAAACTGCCATCTTTAAAATGCACGGCAATCAGTTTACCTGAGACTTGGGGACGGACATCAACCTGATCGATGGCTTCCAGACGTCCCGAATATTCTTGCCAGTCGGTAATGGTCTGACTGACGACACGGGCCACATCAACGGTTGCCGCTGGCGGTGCAGTTGCTGTTGAAGTCGCTTTAGCATCTGCATTTTCTTGGAAGAGAATAAAACTGCCACCTGTTGCAAAAACGGCAATAATGACAGCAGACAGCGTCAGCTGTTTGCGGGAAAGTGACATGGGATGCTCCTGGTTATTTGAATCCCTGTTTTCAGACTTTTTGTTGTGGTCTGTATGGGAGAAACAGGTTTATGGAATGGAAGGAGCATAAAAGTTTGTCAATTACGAATAAATATACTAAATTTGATAACACTATTCGTATTTTTATAACAATTGATGCATAAAATCCAAAAAATGCATCAATGGGAGTGGCCCATGGATCTATTTCATGCAATGAAAGTCTTTAATAAAGTGGTTGAAACCAACAGCTTTAGTCTGGCTGCGGATAGTCTGGGGCTGCCACGTGCCTCGGTGACGACCACGATTCAGGCTTTAGAAAAACATTTACAGGTTCGCCTGCTGAATCGAACCACGCGTAAACTGAGCCTAACCCCCGATGGGGCAGTCTATTATGATCGTAGTTTAAGAATTTTGGCGGACGTAGAAGATATTGAAGCATCTTTCCATGATGAGGAGCGAGGGCCGCGGGGACGATTACGGATTGATGTGCCTGTCTCGATTGGTCGTTTGATTCTGATTCCAAGGTTGAGAGATTTTCATCAACGTTATCCCGATATTGATCTGGTCATTGGAATGAATGATCGCCCGGTCGATTTGGTGGGTGAGGCGGTAGATTGTGCAATTCGGGTGGGGGAATTGCAGGATTCCAGTCTCATTGCACGCCGTATTGGTACGTTTCAGTGTGCAACAGCGGCATCAGCATGCTATTTAGAAAAATATGGTGAACCGAAAACACTTGAGGATTTGCAAAAAAATCATCAAGCCATTCATTTCTTCTCCAGCCGTACTGGACGTAATTTTGACTGGGATTTTGTGGTCGATGACCTGATCCAGAGTGTCAGTGTCAATGGGCAGGTGTCTGTCAATGATGGCGATGCCTATATCAATTTGGCGTTGCAAGGCTTTGGCCTGATTCAAGGTCCACGTTATATGCTGACCAATCACTTTGAGGCAGGGACTTTAAAGGAAGTGTTACCTCAATGGACACCTGCACCGATGCCGATTTCGGTGGTGTATTTGCAGAGTCGACATTTATCGCACAAGGTTCGGGTTTTTGTTGACTGGGTGGCGGAGCTGTTTGCAGGCTGCCCATTGCTTGGGGGGAGTGCGTTACCTTTGGATCAAAAATGTGAATTTGCCTGTGACCAGAAAACCAATCATGAATATACCATTCGTACTTTGGTGGAACAGCATAATATTGCTGAAGCAAGGGCGTTAAAGACTTGAGCTAAGCAGGCCTAGTGAGATGGAAAGGATCATAAAGAGCTGCTTATATCACTCATAAATAATAGAAATCAGTTAAATTTGTTTGTTTTTGTTGGTTAAATGATAATAATAATGATTCTTGTTTATTTGTTAAAATATTATGGACAGCCAGATCAGAAAAACTGCTTTAAATATTGCGATAAAGTCAATCTTAATGTGGGGCGTTTTATCAAACAGTGCGCTTGCAGAAGAACAGCTTTTGGCCAAGGAGTCATCTTCAATCTTACCTACGATAAAAGTTACTGCAGAAGAAGATGAAAAAACTGAAGGGAATAAAAGTTTTAAAGCGAACTCATCTCGAAGTTCATCCAAGCTTAAACTTTCTTTAAAAGAAACACCTCAATCAGTCAGTGTGATTACACGAGAACAAATAGAACAGCGAAATCTAAATATTATCGATGATGTCCTTGCTGCTACACCTGGGGTAACGGTCACTAAAAGTGATAGCGAGCGTTCAAATTATTTTGCGAGAGGTTATGCAATTACAAATCGACAAATCGATGGAATGCCAATAGGTGAAAATAGTCCACGTGTAGATAGTTTTTTCTTTGACCGTATTGAGGTTGTGAAGGGTGCGACGGGTTTAACAGGGAGTACAGGAAATCCTTCTGCAACCATTAATATGATTCGTAAGCGACCAACTAAAGAACTGTCGGGTAATGTAGCAACTTCATTTAGCCGTTGGAATAAAATTCGTAATGAAATTGACGTTTCGATTCCATTATCCACAGATGGAAGTGTAAGAAGCCGAGTGATGGCAGCCCGAACTGAGGGTGATTCATATATGGATTACTACTCTCTAGAAACTTTGGCTGCAATGGCAATGGTAGAAGCCGATATTACAGAAAAATTAACGGGTAGAGTTGGCTTCCAGTATCAAGATAATCAGCCTCGTGGTTCGACATGGGGAACAGTACCTTACTGGAATCAAGATGGTTCGCTTGCCAATTTACCAAGAAATTTTAGCTTGGCAAATAGCTGGAACACCATTAGTCAAAGAGATAAAACAGCATTTGCCGATTTGACCTATAAATTTGATAACAACTGGATGATCAAGGCTGCTGCGGCATATTCGTTATCCAAAAGTTTTTGGTTGATGTCCTATGGCGGTTCTGGTTTCCCGAATCAAAATGATGGGACTGGAGTAGGAGTATGGTCAACAGTCTACCCAACATCAGAGTCTAAAAAAACCAGTTTAGAGCTTTATGCGAGTGGTCCTTTTCAGTTATTTAATCGTGAACATGAACTGATCATTGGGGGGAATGGTTTTGATCGTTCTACAGATAGTCCTTCAGGTCAGCTCAATGGTTTGGCGAGTGGTCAATTGACCTGTACTAAAAAAGTGAATGATGTCACTTTACCTTCTAATAATATTGGTGATACATGCGTGATTAATGATTGGCGTACATGGGATGGCAATGCAACCATTAAACCAGATTATACCGTCACGCCAGCAACCAAAGATGCCAAGCAACGTAATTATGGGGTATATAGCACTTTAAAACTCAATGTTACCGATGAATTAAAATTAATTGTAGGCGGACGCTATAGTGATTATTCAGCGACGAATGGAACGAAAAGTGATGTAAAAGCTGATGCATTTACGCCTTACTTTGGAGTGACGTATGATCTTAATGATTTTATAACGGCTTATACCAGTTATACCGATATGTTTAATCCAAGTAGTCAAAAAGACCGTAATAATAGCTTCTTGGAGCCAGAAGTTGGTAAAAGTTATGAAGCAGGTTTGAAAGCAAGTTTGCTAGATAATCAATTACTGGCAACTGCTGCTGCTTTTTGGTCTAAAAAATCGAATGTTGCCATACTTGATAGTGAAGCAGTCGCTGCGGGTATTAAAACAGATGATGGTGCTGACCCAATGAAAGCATCAGGTGAGGGGTTAAAAATTGAAGGTTTTGAACTCGAAGCTATTGGGCAGATCACACCTAATTGGAATATTACAGCGGGTTATACCTATGTAAACAGCATAAGTTCAGAACAAGTAAGCGCTTCTACCTCTATTCCCCAAAACTTAGCGAAGGTTTATACCAACTTTAAATTACCAGAAGATTTATGGGATGGTGCAAATAAGGTAAACGTAGGCTTTGGGGTAAATTGGCAAAGTGAAGTAAAGCGCAAATGGGGTGGAGCACCATCGAATACAGATGGTTTTATTCGACAAGAAGCATATTTTCTGGCAAACGCCAATATTGGCTATGAATTAAGTAAAGATCTGAGTGTTAATATTCAAGTTACTAATTTATTTGATAAAAAGTACTATCAGGAAATAGGATTTTATAATGGCGTGTACTGGGGAGAACCCCGTAATGTAACCTTGTCTTTGCGGGCAAAGTTTTAAATCATATTTAAGAAAGATGTAGGCGGGCCGTCAACTAACCAGTTCAGGCTTTAAAAATAAAAAGCACTCGGTACTAAAACCAAGTGCTTTTTATTTAAAAAATTTTATTTGCTAGGAACCGTTTCAATGACTTCATCTAGGACATAACGGATACTTGAGCCATCAGCTGGTGGATTCGGGATGTCATATTCTTTAACACGAATGAGGACTTGTTCATTGCTCTTATGCGTAAAACCTTCGATTCCTGCATAGAAATTTTCCCAATCTTTGCTCTTATATGTTTTTTGCCCATCTTTATAATCAAGTTGTTTAACTTGTAAGCAATCCATTTGTCCTGCTCCAGCATCACATTTTTGAGTTTTTGGAGAAATCTCAAGATAGGAAACTCGATTAGGCGTTTGCTCTGCTTCCGTTAGTGCAGTGACAGATTTATCTTCAGTTGTGGGTTTGGTCTCAGTCTGTTTATTCGCTTCTTTTGAACAAGCTGTTAGCGCAATTGTTGTTAATGCTATAAATAAGATTTTTTTCATTTGTTTTCTCAATTATTGAAAAGTCTCATCATAAAAGAAATCATAAGAACTGATGTTAATAAAGTGTTAACTAATTATCATTTTTATTGAGCAATCTAGTATCTTTTTTTAAGATATTGGGTGATATTCCTCACCAATTGAACGTGTTTTATTCCATTGCCACTGGTCATTGTAGAGAATAAATATATAGCGTGAGTAGAAGTATCAATTTCCATACTATCTTCATCCTATCAATTAAATATAAAGCTCAAAGAGCCAAGCGATACACGCTGACTCTCTGAGCAAAATTACGAATATGGAATTAACTGTATTATTTGGCTGCTTGATTAAATTCTTTAAAATCAGCTTTACGTATTTTGGCGTGAATTCCTTTGGTTTTATCCACTACCTGCGAAACCTCAAAATCTGTGGCTGCACTTAGATAAGCATAAGCAAGCGCTTCATCAATGCCATATTCCTGATTTAAAAAACGGATTGCTTCACGAGTCGACTTTTTCATAGCTTCATCTAAATCCTCATCCAGTCCTGGCGTAATCCAGAATTCTGCATTCTCTGCCAAAGGCTGCACAATTTCCTTACCCGGAATTTTATCTTTGCCTGCTTTTAATAAGGTAAATTTAAGGGTTGCACGAGCGGATGCTTCTAGCGCTGTCAGCGCAACTTCACCATCGCCCTGTGAAAAATGGCTATCGCCTGTATAGAACAGCGCACCGGGAACTTGTATTGGATAGTAAATGGTTGATCCAGCGCCTAACTCGTTGATATCAATATTACCACCATACATTGCAGGCGGGACAGAATGGACAGGCTCAGATGTATTGGCCGCTACTCCCATAATGCCCATGAATGGATAAAGCGGGAAACGAATTGCTTTTCCGGATTCTGTTTTGAGTACACCTTCGTATTCACCTTTGGCGTTCTTTTCTATCGGGGTAAATACTGAAACATTCCCATAGCGTTCTGGGTGAGCAGTAGATGCATTTTCTTGTTTAGGTTTTTTAGGAAATTCACCCACCAGCGCTCCTTTACCATGACGATTGGAAATAACGCCGTAAGGAACACGAGGTTCAACTTTAATGACTTCGACTTTTAAAATATCACCGGGTTGTGCACCTTGAATTTCAATAGGTCCTGTGACGATATGCGGGCCATCCTGATGAAAATCATGTTTTAAATTAGACTTCGTAATTGTTTTTGCTTCATCGAGAATATTTTCAGCTTTTACACCTTTCGACTTAAAATATTTTTCTGCATCACGCCCTTGATCCTCCAACAAGCCTTCATGTGAGACCGTATCAAAGGTCACCACACTTCCTGATGGAACAGCAATAACAGGCTTGGCATCTTTATTGGGTAAATAGCCCCAAGTGATGGTCTGTAACGTCGAAGGCACATAATAATTGCCTTTATAGTCACCATCTTTTAGCTGGACAGGTTTATTTGAGATCTGTTTAAGAATATTAAAACTTTCTGCGTAAACCGTTGATGTCACAAAACTGCTGAGAATGACAAAAGAGAGGAGCGAGCGCTTAAACATAAAACATATCCTAATGAATTTTAAAAAATAACGGATATGTTTAGAGCAAATTTTATGCCACGCTAGAATTTGATTTTATTGGATAATTTAAATGAAAAATGCACTATATTTACACAATAGCTGTCTAATCTAGTGCATTAGTCTCCTAACAAATCAACAGCAACCGATATTCGCCTTCTTTTTCAATTGGCGCGCGATGAACACAAGGCAAGACCTGTTGGGTTGGGTGATCTACAGCCAAACGCCAAAGATGTCCGATCCCTAAATTGACAGGTTGAGCATCAGGTTGGGCCTGATAATGCAAATCAAAAAAGTATTCTTGCAAGAAATGCCCAAATTCAGCTTCTGGCCCGTCATGTAATTTTCTGAGCTGTTCTCTGATTTCCGGGATTAAAATTTTTTGCTCAACCTGATCATTAGGCAGGATTTCGCTAGCAGCACCATGATAGGTGCATAAGAATGTGTCCGTTGCGATGGGCGACCGATCGACATGATAGGAATAGACATCTGTTGAAATGAAATCCAGTTCTTCATCGCGCTGGTAACTTTGAATTAAATTAAGCGCAGGCGAAGCTCCAAGATCAGTCAATAACTGTATATCCTGCAAGATCAATGCTCTAGCTAGGTTTCCTTGTTCTGAAAGGTGTAATGCTAAAAGGTCTTCTGCCGAAATTTCGGTAACATTTTCTTTTAACTGAAGTTGAGCCACAATTTCTTTAAAATCTCCAACTGGATTTCTATGCCAGCAAAGCGCATTCATTTCTCCTTGAAAATGCGTGTTAATCAGTTCAGAGAAAGTAGACACCACACCGACTTGCTTGTGATCAGAAAATGTATTGTTCATATCAGCAGTAAAAAAGAAACCATCCGCAGTAATATACACTGAGTTTTTGAAGATTTTTAATTTAGCTCTTTCATAGCGAGTTAATCTTTATTCAAGGACATAATTCTTGGAAATAAAAAAAGAGCTTAAATAAGCTCTCTTTTAGTTCCAATGGACTTATTTACAACTAAAGTTTTCAGCTTTTTCGCTATCACCTTGACCATTGTAACGGGCAATCAGTGGGTAAGGACAAAGTGGACGGGTACGATCTGGTGCCCAATCTTGAGGGAGCTCAGTATTCACTTGACCGCTCGGATTACCTGCACCGCGTGCGGTCGCAATGATTTTGTCAGGTGCTTGGCCATATTCAACCCAGTTGACTAAAGTGGTTAAAGCATCAAATTGGTCGGTTGCAATGCCACCACGGGTATGGTTCATGCCCGGAACTCTAAAGAAACGTGCGAATTCAGGTGTTGTACCTTTTGCATCATTTT